>Ga0182027_10009286_pt1 | contig 14164 bp, 10 predicted proteins | sample 712E1DmetaG_FD_121300 | JGI IMG/M metagenome (GOLD analysis project Ga0182027, IMG submission 121300) | Permafrost microbial communities from Stordalen Mire, Sweden - 712E1D metaG (Illumina Assembly) | ecosystem: Environmental > Terrestrial > Soil > Wetlands > Permafrost | place: Sweden...
AGGAGTTACAAGTTTTCCCCATTTATCATAAGATATTGAATCATTGGATGAACTAATAGTTACAGACGAATAGATATATCCATCGCTATCGATATTATTATCAATAAAATTAATAGTAAGATTGTTATAAAAATCCAAATATCTTTTATCTCCAGTATGATTATAGGCAAACAAAAATAATTTTTCTTGGCTCATCTCGTTGCATTCCGTAGTACTTAAATCTATAGAGAACTGATCTATCAATGTATCTGTCACATTGATCAATTTCTTCAGATATTTTTCATCTTGCGTGTGTTCATATGCAGGTATCAGCGCATACATGAATCTTTTTTCGCTTGAGCCGTCGAATTCGCTCTCTAATATCGGCTCAGCATATTCTATGGCGTATTGCTTGAGCTTGGGATATTTATCAGAATAATTGAACAATAGCCCTACAAATGCCCCTGCATCCTCTGTCTCTGGACCGACAAGCACCCAATCCTTATTCGCATCCAGGTGGCTAGGATATAATGGTTTTCCTGTCGATTTGTCGCGAAATTCCCCATTCAATAGAGGCTCATAATATTTTTTCTCGAATGCACGCTCCTGTATTCTTGAGAGTGAAGATTCCAGATCCGAAAGGCTGGCATTAGGATTTTTCTCTAAATCCCTAAGCATAGCATCAGTGCTGTGGATATTATAATCCCATGAATTATATGAAATGAAAGATATTATTATGACAGCCATGATTATCGCTGCTGCGATTGCCGGCCTCTTATATCTTGAGAATATCTCGCGCCTTTTCTGCATCGACTCGATCTTTGATAATTCCTTTACAAAGTATTTTTCACCAAAATGCTTGTTGCGCCTTTTAGTGCCTTTCTCTATCAAATCCTTTATCGGCCGGGCGATGTCGGAATCTTTTCCTATGCTGAAGTCTTTTTTTGATTTCTCGCGAATTATCCTGTTCCTGGAAAATCCTGCATATGGCGCCTTTTGCGCAAGAAGCTCATAATACAGCAAAAATAGCTGGTATATGTCTGTGCGCCAGTCGATCTCTTGATTCTTGCCTAATTGCGACGGTGACATATATTGCAATGTGCCGCTCTCGCCATCTGTCCTACCTTTGAATCTTGCAATCCCGAAATCCACGATATAAGGCTCAATCTTATTGTTCATCAATAGCCTGATGAATTCCTTGTCGACCTTATTCTTTATCTGATAGTTCTTTGCGCAAAGTATTATATTAGAAGGTTTTATATCGCAATGTATTATGCTCATCCTCCTGTTCTCATATCTTACATCATTATGCGCATAATACAGCGCGTTGATGAGCTTTAGCATCATTGATGCTGCCGCAAACCTGGGGAATGGCATATGCTTATCGATAAAATAATCCATCACCTCCCTTAATGTATAGCCTGTGATGTGCTCTGTACGGAACAATAAGACATCGTCATGATCTATTATGTCATACATCCTCGGGATATTCTTGTGCTGCATGGCGCCGAGTATTTTTCCTTCTATAAGAAATTGCGAGCGTAGGGATGGCTCGACAGACTCTAGGAACTTAATATTCTCAAGCCTTCCAGCGAGCTTAAGATTCTTCACAACAACCAGACCATTAAAATATCCATTCCCTATGATCTTCTCTATGCTGAGCCTTTCTGTAGGTATGCTATTAATGATAGCCTTGATGTGTTCTGCATATTTTTCTGAATCAACCATACGATGATTCGTATCTTGAACCTGGAATTTATAAACTTTATTTCTTCACAGGTTTAATACCTCAGAGCTCTGCTCTGATCAGGATTCTTATTCATAGTGCAGGGTCATCAATAATATTATATCTATTGCGTTAGAATAATTTTACTCAGAATCATTACCTAAAAATAATCTCATTCCAAAAATTATCTCATCCTTTTCTTCACAATGCTGTGGACTTTTGACCTTATCTTAAATTTTGCTATGAGAGGTCCGGATTTCTTGAATGCGAATATGAGCAATGCAAGAAGAATGATCGCTCCTGCGATATAATATATCTGATATCCTGTTCTGCTCGACACGACATTAATTGATGTCTTTGATGTTGCATCACCAATGGTCGAGTTCAGGGTCACATCAATATTATATTTGCCTGCCTTTGCCGTATCAGGCACCCTGATATCTTCGACGAATGATGCCTGGGTCTCGACCGCCACAGTCTTTGATTGTGTCACAAGCACATTGCCATTTGCATCGATAAGCGCATAATTCAATGTCACATCTATCCTGTCAGTATTCGCAAGACTCAATAATTTTATCGTGAACCATATGTCCTCTCCAGGATTTGCATTATGATAAGTATTCGGAAGATCGATATCTAGGTTGAATGGCGCTGCCATGCAAGCAACAGGCAATGCAAGAAGCAGGACAAGGCAGATAATGATTTGTCTATGAAATCTAATGCCTCTATGAAACCTCATATATCCATGAAACCCCACATTCCTCACCTCTCAACTTTATCAAAAAAATTGAATATCTTATTTAGCAATTCCTCGCCTTGGGTCTTTGGGCTGAATGCTATCATCTTCACATTGTTGTCTGTTGCGCATTCAGTCACTTCTTTGACGAATTTTGCGACCTTGTTCTCATTATTATATATAAGAAGCGTGGATAATGCATCTATGAGCAGATATTTTTCCCCATTTATCTCTTTGATGAATTCTTTTATGGCATTGCTTAGCATGTCGAGCTGCTCAGGGCTGATATGGAGCACATCATCACGGCTCTTCTCTGTTGTCACGCAATCAATGAAGAATATCTTATCAGTGCGCACGCCAGATTTTTTCAGTATGTCCTCTGTACTTTTCTGGGTCTTGTTCAAAGAAACATAGATGCCAATGATGCTGCCTAAGGACTTGACTTTAGAGTTTATGCTCTCCTGAAGCTCTTCGACAGATGTCAAAATCAGTTGCGAACTCATGTTATTCCTGCAATATAGTCATATTATAGATGCGACCATCTTACAGATGCATTCGCATTTATATAGTTTTATGATTGTGATCATATATTGTTATATTATACCGATGATATTGTTTTTATCATATCAGTAAATATTATATAAGTAATATATCGTTATATTATTCTAATTATTTATCTTGATAATCTAATTATATATTTCTTCTACTGCTAAAATCTTCTGTATCCTGCTTATCAAATCTGCCTTGACAAAAGGCTTAATGATATAGTCTGACACACCCTCTTTATGCAACTGCATCATCCTTTCAGATGATATAGGGATTGCGCTAAGGAATGCGTACTTGGACTTTACCTTTGTCTTAATCTTTCCATAGATATCCCATCCTGACATATCTGGAAGCATGATATCTAGCAATATCAGGTCATAATGGGATTGCGCTATTTTTTTCAATCCTTCATCACCTGTCAATGCCAGGTCCACATCAAAGCCCACATTGCCGAGTATTATCTTAACAGCATTCGCTGTATCAGGATTATCCTCAACATATAATATCCTGTCCATACAACACCTCCTTTTTATTTTTATGAATCCTTCTTCTTATTTTTATGAATCTTTTTATGAATCTTTCTTTATCAGATTAATCGGTAATGTGAACTTGAATGTCGAACCCTTGCCAGGCAAGCTCTCAGCAATGATGGTGCCGCCTTGCAGTTCTATCATTTTCTTAGTCAATGCAAGCCCAAGCCCAGTACCGCCATATCTCCTTCCAAGAGATGAATCTACCTGATAAAAGTTTTGGAACAGGTTTTTTATCTTATCCTCGGGTATTCCTATGCCTGTATCTGTAACTTTTATGCATATCAAATCTTTTTCCTGCGTTGCCACGACACTGATAATGCCATGGTCAGTGAATTTGATGGCATTGCCTATAAGGTTGTTCAGGATCTCTTCAAAGCGCAGCTCGTCTGTCGATATGACAGGCAACTTGCCTATATCAGCCTTCAATTCTATATTTTTTTCGCCAATCAGGACCTTAAGAGTATCTATAATTGAAACTATCTTCTTTTCCACATCCACATCCTGTTTTGACAATTCAAATCTCCCAGACTCTATCCTTGACAATTCAAGGATGTTGCCAATCAAAGTCCTGAGCTGATTGCTGTTCCTTTTTATCGCTTCAAGGCCTTGCAGCTGCTCTTTGCTGAATTGTTCTTTATAATCATCTAACACATCAAGATATGCTGATATTGCCGTGAGCGGAGTCTTCAATTCATGGGATGCTATGTTCAGGAAATCAGTCTTTGCCTGATCCAATTCTTTCAGATGAACATTCGATTCGGCGAGATCTTCCATCATATTAAGTGCAGCAAGCTTTGCCTTTTCCAGTTCTTCATTTTTTAAGATGAGGGATTTCTCATCTGATTTCTTTTCTAACTGGTTCTTTAGCTCAGCAATCTTTTTTTTCAGCTCAATCATCTTCAATTCCCTATCGACAGCAAGTTTGTTGAATGTCTCAAGATCTTTGTTCTTCTTCAATGCTTCCTCTACCGTCTTCCTCTCTGTAATATCTCGTATGATCCCTACCAGTATCTTATCGCCGCTAGAATCATCAGTGAATATGCTCTTGGTGGTGGATATTAGCTTTACGACGCCTTTGGAATCTGTCAATGATTCTTCATTCACATTTGCTTCGTTGCTCCTAAAGACATCATCATCTTTTTTCCAAAATATATCTGCCTGCTCTTTTGGGAAGAAATCATAATCAAATTTTCCTATCAATTCATCTTTTTTGTGCCCGATGAATTTGCAGAATGCATCATTCAGGAAAATGAACTTATGGTCCTTATCTTTTACAAATATGGGATCTGTCAATGTGTCAATTATCCTGTTTATAAATGTCGGCGTCTTATATTTTGCTTCCATATCTCCGATAGCTCCTGAACTGCTTATTTTTTTATCATCCATGATGTTACCAACATGATTTATTAAAAATATCTGTCAATATGATTTCAACTGTGTTTTCATTTATGACATCCATAGCAACAACATCATAATCTACGACTGCATGCCGCTCTTGGCCGTGGCTATCTTATGTCTCGGATTGAGAGAAACCTTTCTTTTGAACGTCTCTATCTCTTCAAACACTACTTCAGAAGATTTTATCCCGAGTTCATCTATCACTTTACGAAATAATTGAATAGGACTTTTTTTTATAAGGCTGTTATGAGAGAATGTGAACAATTCCTGGGTCTCAATATAATTGTGCAGCTGCTGGCGCATCTTAGGAGAGTAGAAAAAACCATCCAGCTCATTCATATCCTTGAATCCATAGAGTATTATGTGCGTCGCTGACAGCTTCGGCACTCTATAGACGTTGATCACATGCGCAATATTGAGAAGCTCATTCTCTACTTCCAATTGCCCTTTGTCAAGGCCTTCTTTTGTGAGCTTTGCTATCGCTATCGCGAATATTTGTATCCCGAGCTTGTAATAATTCAGATTCACAGTATATGATTCTATCACTGTCGTCTCGAGCTTTCTTCTTATCTTGCCGACTGCCTGGCTCGATATGTCTAGCTTCATCGCTACTTCAGAATCTGTTATCCTAGAATTATCTAGCAGGAGCTTTAATGTTTTTTTCTCGTTTTTTGTCAGTTCCAATGTGATTCATGCAAATGCATGCTACATGCATATTTGCGATATTTTTTGTCAATTGCATAATCGGTTGTAATTCTCAACTAACCTTGATTCGCTTGTTTATATATTTACCGTTTAAATAGAAAACAATTATCAAAAAATAAATTTCATTTATCAACCACACATTTATATTGTTAACAGTATCATTAACAATACTAGTAACAATAATTAGTATATTAGTATATATATTTTAAATCAACCCTTTTTTCAAAAAAACTATATGAAAGAATCAATCATCCTAAGGACTATAGACGAGCATAAGCAAGGCCTGAGCATCACAGAGATAGTCTCGATCACAAAAATCAAGAGATCAAGGGTAAGGATAGCTCTGGCGAGGCTAGAAGGAAACAATAGTGTTATCTTCAGGAAAATCGGTATGGCCAAAGTTTATTATTACAACCATGACAATGGGTCAAATATCAAGTATCATTATCCACACAATATATCTGGAAAAAGGGCAGCAATCAATCATCCAGATAAATTAGTCCTAAGCAAGGCTTCATTAATTGCTGCCATAATAATATTTCCGCTGCTGCTGGCGACGGCATCAAGATTCGTCGGCGCAGCAACAATAGATGTAAGCCAGCAAAAATATATCACAGATAACAATGATTATGACAGGAGCCCGACGATGATATACGCTGCGCCGCAATATTGGCTGTTCTATACGAAGGCAAAGCATGATCCGCCTGCCATCAGAAGCCCTGACTATGAGCCTGACAGCGACAATTATCTAATCTATTACAAAAAAGCCGCAAGCATCGACGCCTTGAATGAATCTCCTGAATATCTTCTGGAGCAGTCAAACAGCACGATGATGGAGAATTTCCCGCAGAGAAAAATTTCAGCGACATATTTCCACGATAAGATATACTTGTTCACATCAACAGGCTATGACAGGACAGACTCCTCTATGTATTATTACTCCTATGACCCTGCAAGCGATAGTTGGGCAGGCCCGTTCATGTTCTTGCAAGATACAGAAATCCCTCCTGACCAGCGCAACGATAGAATACCGCTGGCTCGTGGAGGAGATATCAGCATAGCAAGCGATGATGATTGGATCTATGCTGTGTGGTCAGATGGCAGTGCAGGATATATCACCACATGGAATGGCACAGACTATGGCACTGTTGCAAGCATCATAGACCAAAGCGATGATATGAATAAGCTGGATCTTCCGAAGATAACATTGATGAAAGATATCGCCCATCCAGGAACCGAGAGCGACATATTCTCCAATATATTATGCGTCGTGGGAAACAAATACGGACCAGGAACAGACTTATACCTATATTGCGCATATGCTGATGCCAATCCCTCATTCTCAATGCAATCAGTCCCTTTGCAAGGAATCTATAGCTTTGATGCAAACATATTCTATGATGGAGAGAGCATATATGTTACAGCGACTAAAAGCGACATGCAGTCAGATCATATAATAATCTCAGAGTCGCATGACCTTGGCAACAGCTGGAGTGAAGAGAAGGACGTAACATATGGTATATGGAATTATTTTAAGAACCAGATACTTTCAGATTTTGAGGTATGGGATGATTGGGATAGCGCGATATTCCATGACGACAATGGCGATTACATATATTATTCCACAGAGAGCAATGATTCTAAGATGAATGGTGATTCAGAGATCGCGTATCTCAAGTTCGATTGGGATGTCAACAACAGCCATTACATATCGATACAGAATGCGATCTACCAAAGCTCTGATTATGATGAGATAAAGATATCAAACGAGACCTATAGTGAATCCTTGACCATCGATAATCCTATCATACTTAACGGCTCCTCTACAACTCTTACATCTACCGATGGGACTGCATTGAACATCAGGGCAAACAATGTCATGATACAAGGGTTCAATATTACAGGCTCGCAGGATGGAATAGTGATTTCCACAGATTTCCGGCCGAGCATAAACCCATCGACAATATCTGTCGAGAATAATAATATCGTCGATAATGATTATGCCATAATCAACAACGCATATGGTGTATTAGATGCATCACATAATTTTTGGGGCAATGCCGCAGGACCGACCATAGTCGGAGCCATGCCTGTCGGCCGCGACAATTTCATTTCGGGAAATATAATATTTAGCCCATGGTATAGCGACGGCAGCATGGATAGTGTCCAATACCAAGAAGTCATCGATCTCGAGCAACAGCTAGATTTTGATATGATAAAAAATGAGAACTCTGATCCAGATAATGTTACATCAGACCTTTCCCTGGTAAGATATGGCCCGAATGGCACTGCGATAGATTGGGAATCCTCCAATCCTGATATTATCCGCAATGATGGGAAAGTCATAAGGCCAGAAACCGACACTCAAGTAAGCCTTACAGCGACAATAGGAAAAAAAGATTCCATAAGCAGGCATAAGACAATAGATCTCACGGTCCTCGCGAGGGCAATAAGCGATCAGGAGGCAGTAGATAATGCTTATCAGGAATTATCATTTGATTCAATAAGGCAGGAGAATTCTGATGAGTCGGAAATATCCTCAGATCTTCATCTCATGACAGTCGGGCCGAATGATGTTTATGTATCATGGATTTCTAATGATACAAATATCATCAGCGATGAAGGTACTGTCATAAAAGCAGATTATGACGCAAGCATCAATTTGACAGCCAACATATCCAAAGGAGATTATTCAGAGACAAAGGAATTTATCCTTAGCGTTTCCGCAATATCTGACGATGAAGAGGGATTTCTCTATGATGCAAAATCATTGCTCTCTGATAAGACCATATTGAATGGAAATCCGAGCAATGATCGGGTATTATCTGGGCTGTATCTCCCGCGAAGCTATCCTGAATTGAGGTCAGAGTTGCAGAGTTATGGTGATCAATCCTATGAAAGCATCAATCAATCATATGATGACGTCGCCATAACATGGAGTGTATCAGATGATTCGCTCGTAAGCCTCTCAGATCCTGAATATAAGCAGATAGTTTTCAGCCAGTCAAACGACTTTAATGACATGCTAAATGAGAACTGCAAAATCAACAGGCATTATGACACTGCCGAAGACCTGAATTTCGGGCCAGTATCTGATAATAGCATATATAATCTGGATTATGGCCCTATATTAAGCGATAATATGGAATTCTATTGCGGCAGCTGTTCAGAGGCTGATATGAGCAATCCTTTGACTATAATCAGCCAGGACACGCCATTTTGCGGATATTATTCTAATGTCATCTCTAGCATCATCAAAGATAAACAAGCCGTCTGCGCCATTACCCAGGACGGTTCTGGTAAGATGTATGATATGAGGATCAATGCATTCAGGGACGGGAATTGCCTGCAGGATGGGATAGACACATGCGTATATACGCAATATAGGAACTCATACAGCAGGTCGCTCTATCCATCAATCGGCGATGTCAACAGGTCTGCGCTCGATGATAGGCCTGTTGTATTGACAGCAACAATAGGATATGACGGCAAGAGCATTACTAAGAATTTTTATCTCAATATCAAGAGAAAAGAATATTATGCTACATACAATTCATCAGGCATCATTTATCATGATACATCAGAATACGTGTTAGGCGCCCCGAATATAAATCACGTCAACAAGATAATCCCTCTATCACATCCTTTATCGCATCTTGCAGACTCCTCGATAGTCATCAACATGCAGAGTGTCGTGGATAAAGGGAACCTAACCTTAGATGATGGCCTTCTACTAGGTGACGAGGATGGCCTATTCAGTGTCGAAATACCATCGAGCACGACCATTTTGGGAGGAGATCTATGGAATGGATTATTTACATTGCCAAGATCCCTTGATGTTTCATCATTTATTATCGATTCAGGGATCATCGATCGGGTGATGGACACTGGATGGGTTCATGGCTTGAGATTCTCAGATCCTGTCAAGATCATCTTCCATAAGATGACAGGACGCAAGGCGGCCTTTGCAGACGGCAATAACCTCGACAATAACCTGACCAGAATCGAAACAATTTGCAATAGCGCTTCAGACCATAGCAATATACACAATGACGATATCAACAATGGCGATATAAATAATGGCAATATAAACAATGACGCTTGCTATTATGATAATGGCAGCGACTTGATAATATGGTCATACCAGACTGCAGAATTTATTGCATATACTCCAATATGCAACTTATCTGTATATTTTGAGGATAGCAATTTTAAGTCAGGGCTGTTTGTGTCGGTTCCTGATCCCTCATCGCTTGAAATCAATGTTACAGGCGCAGGGAATTACTTGACTGGCATGAGCATATGCATATACAACGGCTCAGGGATGTTTGCCTTCGGAGGCTGCGGCAGCGGCGAGTCATCCGGCGATATGATACGCTTTGAAGATTATGAGCCGTTCGACTCTTTTGACAACGGCACGTATTATGTGAATGCCACCTTGAGCAATTCCTGCGGCCTGATGGATAGTACACAGACATTGAACTTCACAATCAACACGACAGACCCTTATTGGCATGCCGACAGGCCTGTCAACAATTTCCCAAGAGATCAATTCAACAATAGGCCTTCTGGCAATTCCAATAACCAAGCTCCCCCTCCTATCTCTGCAGTTGCATGCAAAGAGTCATGGAAGTGTTCATTATGGAATAAATGCGACAATTTCAATAAGATGACCAGGACATGCTCGGACTCCAATGATTGCGGGACAGCGAATGACCAGCCAATACTTATTCAGCCCTGCATTTACCTTCCTCCTGTCTTGAAAAAAGAGAATACTATAACGACATTCATCAAAAAAACCTTGGGCACTATACAGAATGCAATATCTTCCTTATCCAACAGCACGACGAATTCGGCATTGTTTGATATTGTAATAGATATCCTGAAGTCGCCTACTGTGCAAGACAAGACCATGCTCGCCAAGGTGTCGCTCGTGAATTTTGGAGTTTCTGGGGACGTGAATGCAAAACTGGTATACACTATCAAGGATTCCAAGGGCGTGATAATGACCAGCTATGAGAAGAATATCCCTGTAGAGACACAAAGAGAATTTATCGAAACAATCAATCTCCAGAATCTCGATGCAGGATCATACACTATTTTCGTGGAGCTCAAATATTCAGGCCAGAAGGAGCCTGCCATAGCGCAGAAAGACTTCAGCATAGCGAACCAGTCAAACCCTTCAGTGCTGCTGATAATGATGATTTTCGTCCTCGTCATATTGCTGGTTATCGCCATCAGGCGCAAATTCTTCAGCGGCTCAAATCTTGAGAGCAGCACAGCTTCCAGCAGGCAAACCAGCAGGCAAGAGAAGAAAAGGGCAATATTCGACAAGCCTCTTTATTCAGACGCTGATATCGTCGCATTGAGGAGCATTGATGATGACTTATTATCTCATGAGGCGCAGCCTGGACAGGCTTTCATATTAATCAACGGCTCATCTGCAAGAAGCCTGAAGGAGCTATCCGAGCTGCTCAAAGTCACAGATGATAACACTTACTCATTCCATGCGAACTCTTCAAAGAATGATTTCGCAGCATGGACAAAAGAAGTATTCCATTATGATGGGCTGGCAGAGCTTATTTCTAGGATGCATGACAGGGAAAGCCTTATCAGATTATTGGACAAGAAATACAAGTTCATGTACAGGGATTGAGCAAAGAGCATGATCAAAGCATCTTATGCTGCACAGAATTGCGCATTAGCTCTTTAGATCGCCATCTTTAGATTGTCATGATATGGCACAATTCAACAATATTTATAAAATAATACTTGCAAGAGCAATAAATAATCAGCCTATTTCAAAATGAGCGAGCAAAACCAGGAATTTGGAAATGACAGCACAGTCATCGATATGATGAGGCCAGACTATTTTTCTGATATTGAAGACCATAAGAAGCTGGTAGCCAAGGCGCAGCAGGCGATAAAGCTCACAGAGAAATATCTTTCCCAGCTTGCAGCAAAGCATGGATGGATGGACCAGGACGTACCATCAGAAAGATTCCTTAAATTGAAAAATGGCATGATAGTAAAATGCTTAAGGGATCTCAACACCATACTACAGTTCATCGACAATGATACTTTCTTATTCCATGTAAGCCCGCAGAAGAATGATTTTGCAGATTGGGTGTTCGCGACATACAAGAATAAGGACCTTGCCATAAGCATAAGGAAATCCAAGGATAGGCAGGAGATAATATCAGTCATTGAGAACATGAAATAATCAGGCAAAGAATGCTTGGCCTGCAGATATTTCTAGATAACAAAAACATTCTTTTTTGGTTCTGAAAATCTCAAATTTTCATGAACATGAAAATTTCTGTCGAAATTTTCAATAATCTTTTTAAGAAAATTTATAAACCTCCCAAGCCTAGGATAATCATGCCCAAAGCTTCTAGAGCAGAAAAAAAGCTAGACCTGATGCAGTTCGAGAAGCGCATAAACACATTGTCTAGAGAGGACTTGAAAGATCTGCTGCTGATAGACACTTATAAGCTCGCATTGACAAGAGCGCAGCTAGAGGCCTTGGCTGAAATCCTCATCAAGAAGAAGATAATGAGCTATGAAGAGTTCTGGAAGCTCACAAACGAGAAATTCAAGAATGTGAAACCATAATAACTGTTTTTCTTGATATATTGATAATGTTTCTGAATATATTAATAATTTTCATTAATAATGTTTCTTGATATAGTAATAATATTTCTTAATAAATTTATCCAACGTGCATCTTTAACAATATTTATAAATATCATTCTGTATTATTTCTTTATCAGTCATTAAAGGGGTGGGTATGATGATTCGAGTCGCTATCAATGGTTTTGGCCGCATAGGCAGGCAGGTTCTCCAGGCAGGGATCCATGATGAGAATATAGAATGGGTCGCTGTAAATGATCTCACAGACACAAAGACGCTCGCGCATCTCCTGAAATACGATTCTGTGCACGGCAGATCTAAATATGCTGTGGAGGCAAGGCCTGACGGCATTGTAGTAGACGGAAAATTCATCAAAGTATTTGCTGAAAAAGATCCTGAAAAGCTTCCATGGAAGGACTTGAGGATCGATGTTGTCGTCGAGAGCACAGGATTTTTTGCTGAAAGGGAAGGTGCGGAAAAGCATATTAAGGCAGGGGCGAAGAAAGTCTTGATCAGCGCTCCGGCAAAAGGTGTTGACATCACCATAGTAAAAGGCGTCAATGAGCATCTATACAATAAGGAGAAGCATTATATTATCAGCAATGCTTCATGCACGACAAATTGCCTTGCTCCGATGGTCAAGGTCCTCAACGACAATTTCGGCATCATCCATGGGTTCATGACAACAGCGCACGCTTATACTGCAGACCAGAGGCTTGTTGATGCTCCGCATAAAGACTTGCGGAGGGCAAGGCATGCCGCATTATCGATAGTGCCCACAACTACTGGCGCAGCAAAGACTGTGACAGAGGTCATCCCTGAATTGAAAGGCAAGCTTGACGGACTGGCATTGAGGGTTCCGGTGCCTGACGGATCGATAACAGATTTTGTATGTGTGCTGAAGAAGAACGTGACGGTTGAGGAAGTCAATGCATTGTTCAAGAATGTGGCGAATTATCATCTTAAAGGCATCTTAGAATATTGCGATGAACCGATAGTGTCTGCCGACATCGTGCATAACAGCCATTCTGTTGTCTTTGATGCATTGTCCACAATGGTCATCGAAGGCAATTTTGTCAAGGTCATAGGATGGTATGACAATGAATGGGGCTATTCCTGCAGGATGGTCGATGTAATAAATATACTCATGAAGTAATAGCAGATATATCGAAGATGCTATACACATATACAACACATACAACTTGACTTTGCCGCAAATAAGGCAATATTTTTATACCAGTGCATACTTCCATTGTCAATCATCAAGGGTGGTAATAATGAACAAGAACCTTAATCTTATCGTAAGCGCTGGGGCATTTATCCTTGGCGCAGTGTTTGTATTGTCAGACGATGCAAGCATCAATGCAAATGTTATAGGATATAGCGGCGGAGGGCCGGCACTAGCCTCTATTATCGGCATATTCCTTATAGTATTGTCTGGCGCATTCTTCATATTCATAGCATCAAAAAAAGATGTAGAGCTTGAGAGACTTGCATTGCATACAGAAAGCAAGCACGAGGATCTTGTCAAATCAGAGATCGATAAACAAGACCAGAAAGACAAGTACGAGCACAAGCAATAATTATTTTTTTATATTTAATAGTATATCTATTTTCTTATTAATTTATTTCTTATTATTATAATTGTATTCTTCATGCGCCGCATCCACAACCGCCGCCGCTTGCACCACAACTGCCTGCTGATGGAGCAACAGGAGCCGACGCTGCCTGGACCCCGACTTGAGGATTCCCATCGTCTGTGACCTGGAATGTTCCGCGATACATATTCATAGAGCATGCGATATTTATCGTGCCTGTCTTGTCTGGCGTGAATTCTATTATATTATCTCCTGGGCTTACTGCCTTCCTGACTCCGAAGGATGATATGACTATATCTCTTGAGCATCC
>Ga0182027_10009289_pt1 | contig 14163 bp, 17 predicted proteins | sample 712E1DmetaG_FD_121300 | JGI IMG/M metagenome (GOLD analysis project Ga0182027, IMG submission 121300) | Permafrost microbial communities from Stordalen Mire, Sweden - 712E1D metaG (Illumina Assembly) | ecosystem: Environmental > Terrestrial > Soil > Wetlands > Permafrost | place: Sweden...
CAGCTTCTTTCAAGTCTTCCATCGTATCTGCTTTAACTTTTATGATAAGGTCATATACGCCATAAGAAACATAGGCTTCCTCTACAACCCCAATTTTCCTGAGCAGTTTTAACACCTTATCTTCTGAACCAGTCTCAACGTTAATCAATACAAACGCTCGCGGCATAAAACTCTCCGAGTAACAGTAAATAACTCAAAGATAATTAAACTGTTTGCCATAAATAGAACTGTGAGAAGCACCCCTCTACAAACGTTTTGCACGCGAATGCTCACACACGCGCAGCGCGCTATTCTTCTATAGTGGTCTGTCTTGGTTAGCGCAACTTCGCTATCGTTTATATTTTCCCTCATAGTCTTCGGTCAACGGAGTTTTCAATTCTAAAAATGTCAAATGGAGAAATCTTGTTTTTACAGGGATTGCGTGTGCGCATGTCTTTCCGAATGCAATTGACCACCTGTTGCCCAATTGCTTTTTGGCGCTTCATAAATAACGATCTCGACTGCTTCCTTTGGGACTCCTAAATCTTCAAAAACTTTAGTAATTCCTTCGACTGCTTTTTTCTTGTTCTCAAGGGTTATACCTTCCCAAACAGAAACTTGAACTATTGGCACTTCATTTTTACCTCAAATAACATTTCGCTGTTTCGCCTAATTAATTTGTTCCAAACCTTCTTTCTAATTTCCAAGAAACGGATAATCCGTGTATCCTTTTTCTTCACCTGCATAAAACGTCGCCACGTCCGCCTGGTTCAACGGGGCATTCAACCTGAACCGTTCGGGAAGATCCGGATTAGCCAGAAATAAAACTCCAAATGAGATCAAATCTGCCACGCCGTCTTGGATTGCCTTGTTAGCTTTTTGGCCATCATAGCCACTATTGAGGATGAGCGTTCCGTCGAATTTCTTACGAATTAATGGTGCCATCTGCTTATCCGGTGCTATTGCACCCATCCTGCCTCCGACTGGCTCCTCCAGGTGAATATAACCGATGCCTATTTCGCTCAATTCCTCTGCCAAATTGAGGAAAGTTTCACGGGGATGAGTATCGAACATTGCATGATAAGAGAAATGCGGCGACATCCTGTACCCTACCCTTTTCGCACCCCAGACCTTGGCCACTGCATCAGTCACTTCTAGAGGGAAACGTGCACGGTTCTCCAAGCTTCCACCATATTCATCGGTTCGCTGGTTTGAACCGTCAAGCAGGAACTGGTCTAGCAAATAGCCGTTTGCCCCATGGATTTCAACACCATCAAAACCCGCCGCATTTGCGCGCTCTGCTCCACGTTTGAATTGTTCTACGATTTTTGGGATTTCATCAAGTTCGAGAGCTCTAGGGACGGGGATCAATTTCTTGCCCATGGGAGTACGAATCTCTTCACCAACTGGAAGCGCCGAGGGAGCGACGGGGAGGTCGCCTCCTAGGAAATCAGGATGCGACATTCGTCCCACATGCCAGAGCTGAAGGAAAATCTTCCCTCCGTCGTGATGAACAGCATCGGTAACTTTCTTCCAGCCTAAAACCTGATCCGTCGAATAAATGCCTGGAGTCCGGTAATAGCCAGTCCCTTGAGGACTCACCTGCGAACCTTCGGTAATAATTAGACCTGCTGAGGCTCTCTGCACATAATAAGTGACCGTTAATGGACCTGGAACATTTCCTTCAATCGCGCGACTCCTAGTCATGGGTGCCATCACTATGCGATTTGCAAGACTTATATCGTCAATCTTATAAGGGGAAAACAGGCTCATATGATTCCTACTTATGAGGATATTACTGTTTTTCAGTTAATAATCATTTTTGAGAGTAACTTTGCCTTCTGCAAGAGGCTTATTTTAAAGATAACCAACTGATAGCTGAGATTATAACGACCCTAAAAACCGTGTAAAGATAAGGATTCAGGATTCAGTGTTTAAAGACTATCTTTATATTGTTGGTCAAGTTCCTGTTTTTTCATCGAGATGTAAGCTTTTGACCATCGATGTTTTCAATCATTTCTATCCCAAAGAATACTTGGATGCGTTGCCTAAGCCTTTTCCTGAGATGGTCACTTTTCTTTCTTCTGAAAATCCCGCTGGAGGCAAAGGCAGGTCAATAACTGACTTGAATTATCGAACACGCGAAATGAAAAAGTTCGGAATAGATACGCAAATTCTTTCTCTGCCAGGACCAACGCTTGATGATTTACCCTCAAATATCCCCTCGGAGCAATTCAACAAGATATACAAGGAAGCAAATAACGGCATAGCAAAGATTGCAGAGGACTCGCACGGGAGTTTCAAGGGAATAGCTACGGTTTCTCTTCTTGATGTATTGGCAGCTGTTGAGGAAACGGAAAGGTCAGTTAAAGACCTTGGCTTGCTCGGTGTTCAGGTACTATCGAACGTGAGGGGTAGACCGCTTGATTCGCCAGAGTTTGAGCCGTTTTATGCCAAGGTTAGTCAGCTTGGGTGCGGATTGTGGATTCACCCATCGTACATCAGAACAATTTATGATTGGATGAATGACGAGTACAACATGAACATGATGATGGGTTGGGGGATAGATACTGCTCTTGCGTCGTTTCGAATTTTCAGAAGCGGAATCTTGGAGAGACACCCTGACCTGAAAATAATAACACACCATTTGGGAACTCTTGTTCCGCTTATGGCAGGGCGAATTAACGGCTTCGTGATGGGCCAGGGCAAGAATGGTACTCCTCCTTTGCCGCTAAAAAAGACGCCCATTGAATACCTTAAAATGTTTTATGTTGACACTGCGGAAGGAATGTGGAAACCAGCCATGGATCTTGCCTGCGGCTTCTACGGTTCTTCCCATATGCTTTTTGGCACCGACTACCCTTGGGGCGATACACAAAAGATCATCGACAACATAAAAGCACTCAACATCACCGAAGAAGAGAAAAAGATGATCCTGGGCGAAAACGCCTCAAAACTCTTCAAAATTTAAATTGGCTTTCGCGCGGCGCGTTCAAGTGAAAAACGACTGAATTGAGCATTTGGCTATTTCCCGAATATTCTTCCCAACTGTACAAACGCTCCTTGCCACCATGGGGCTACATATCTTAGTTTTGGCTTCCTTGCTTCAACCGCTTTTACTATTGCATCGACGGCTGTTTTCGTCGAGTTTAATTCTGCTCTGCTGAAAAACCTCTCCTCCTGCCCTCTGATATCTTCTATAATCTCGTTGAAGTAGGAATCTTTTCCCATCCATTCATATTTTCTTGCTATGTTCTTTTGGTTAAATCCTGTATGGTATCCGCCAAGCTCCAAAATTGAAACGTGGACGTTCTTAGTAACCTTGCGTAACTCTTGTCGCAAAGCGTCTGCACCGCCGGAAAGAGAGAACTTGGTCATGCAATAGGGAGCAAGAAATGGAAGAGCAATTCGACCCACCAGAGAGCCAATGAATATCACTGTTCCGCTGTCCTTTTTCATCATATTTTTCAAGGCCAGTTGCATTAGCTCTAAAGGACCGAAGACATTAACCTCAAAATTGTTTCTTATTCGTTCAACGTCAATTTCTGCTAATGAACCTGATTCTCCAATACCCGCATTGTTGATGAGAACATCAATATCATAATCTACAATTTTCTCTCTGTCTTCAGGCACAGTTACGTCTAACTTGAAAGATTCGATGCTTAGCTTTTGGTCTGCAGCCAAACTGTTGATTTCTTTTGCAGAAGCGGCAGTTCGGGTTGTTGCTATGACTCTGTGTCCTCTTCTTGCAAGGGCTAATGCAGCGTCTTTACCGAGTCCGCTTCCACACCCAGTAATGAACACTATCCTATTTTTCTTCTTCATTTTGTTCATTTCCCCATCCTCTGTAACGCATGCGTTCATATACTCCGTTCTGTTCAACGTCTACCCGATCAACATTTTGCTCCAGTACAGAAGCATCGGACGCTGGAAGAAAAAACCTATACAGTACTTTTATTTGCTTTTCAGGCAATAGAATACGATAGATGTGAGTTGCATGGATCCGATAGATCTCTTTGAGTATAGTCAAGCACTTCGGAATCGATACTTGGAACAGATTGCCAAACTTCCCTGGGAAGAAGTCATAAAAAGCCGTGGAGCGAGCTTTGATTCTTTGCGGAACATCCTGCTCCATACCATTGACGCCGAAGATAGGCTTGTCAACTATGTCATTCCTGGAAGAACAAAAGATTGGGTCTCACGAAACCCAGACGACTTTCGTGACGTAGATTCCATAAGAAAACGGTTGAAAGAGGTTGAATCAAAGACGAAAGCCTATGTGACGAAGATAGAGTCTGCTGAGCTTGAAAGGAAGGTGGAAATACCGAGACCAGGGACACCGAGCATACTGGTCCGGGTGGAGGATGTTCTCGTTGCCGCTGCACTTGAGAACATACACCATTTTGGGGAACTGATTGCTCTCCTCTGGCAAATGGACATAGAACCTCCTCACATGGGATGGATAGGCTACCTTCAAAGATAAAACAACACTCACATGCCACCATAGGAAAAAGGGCAATGGGGAAAATATCTCCATTTACCTGAGTTTCAAACATGGGTTCTAGCACGTGTGAACTTTCTAGTCTTACACTTTTTATAATTGGCTAATAATAAGTTGTGTGGGCTAAGTTCCGAAGGTTGCGGGAAGCGAACAAAAGAAATGGACGTGAAAGTTGAGAAATAGAGGGTTATTTATGGGGCAGGAAGCAAGAAAAAGAATTGGCGAGGTTAAAATTAAAACGTATATTTTGAAAAACGACAGCACCTTATTACGATTGGAGCAGGCCACTGTTAGAGCTTGCACCGTGCCAGAAGATGAGGCCAAGAGTAGGATGTGTACAGAATGGGGCAAGCCCGAATGCAGAGAATGCGAGGAATTGGTATTAGTTTACAGACCCAGTGGCTGCGTCAGAGAAAAGAACGAAATTGATCTAAATGAAGAAACAACAGTTACAGCATCAAGTACCGAAGACCCGAAGGACAAAAAGATTAGAGACAATATTAAGTAGGCTAAGTGCGTTTTGCCTGCGCTTTAGTTCTCTTAGAGTTAAGATCTTTTCGAAGTGTTACAACAAATTCAGCACTCGGCTTTCCACTTTAAACCTTAAACTTCCGCGAAAAAGTGGCAAGTTAGAGAGGGATATATTCAAGTTGCTAGAAAGTCAGAAATAGCAATAGGCAAAATGGAAAAGGCCACCTTGGTTGACAAAGAGATTCTCATAGCAACCGTCAATGGCAACTACTGTGCTATTGGTAACAATGACCGCTGTGCTGACTTCTTGGAAATTCCAATAAAAGAAAAAGGTTTTGTGAAGGTCATTGAAGTCTATTTCTTGGTCCTGGCAAGTCGGTTTTTCTCTTTTGCTTTCGCTGCTGAAGCTACAATCTACCTTGTTATTGTTCCATTGCTTGCCAATGGAGTCAGTGACTTTTTTCTGTTTTGTCCCGAGGTTACTTAGAGAGGAACCTCCATGAGAGAACTATCCCGATCGCAGATAATATTATCGCGAATCCTATCACAACTGCGAAGTCAAGCAAGAGACTATTCATGCCTGTCGCTCCAATCAACACTTGTCTTATTCCGTCAACTGCGTAGCTTACTGGGTTAACTTTTACGACGTCTTGAAGCCAAGCTGGCATTATTTTTACTGGAAACAATGCGTTACTTGCGAATAGTAGTGGGAGGTTGAGTAGGTTTATGATTGCCATTTGTGTTTGCCAATCACCTGATCTTAGCGCGAGCACAGTGAACAACGCAGATAACCCGACGGCCATAAGGAAGATGATTACGAAGGCGCCAGCGATTCCTTGAGGGGTGAAATGTGCCGTATCCATTCCGAGAGCTACTGCAATCACTAGAACTACGGCTGCTTGTATCAGAGATCTACCGACGCTCTGTAGGATTTTGCCCATCACAATTGATCCGCGTGCAACTGGTGTGCTCAGAGCTTTGTTTAGGAACCCGAATCTACGGTCGAAAACTACTGACATTCCGCTGAATGCGGAAGTGAAAAGGACGATGAAAGCAAGCATTCCGCATGACAAGAAGGAGAAGTAGCTTGTTGTTCCGAAAAAGCTCTTCAAAATTATGTCCTGTTGTGCTATGGTGGCTCCTGACCCGGCGATGAAGGATCCAAAGTTCAGGGCTTTGCCGAACAAGCCAAGCCAGATAATTGGTTGAATTAGTGACACAAAGAGTTGTATTGGGTTAGTGTACCACTTTCGAAGGTCTCTGTTTGTCAGCGCCCACAGGCCGTGAAAGGGACTCCTGCTGAGCTTTGGAGCTGACCTAAACCTTTGTTCCTGCTCAGCGGAAACCTGTTCGGGCGTTTTGGTTTGGTCTTCGGAGTCTTTTGAAGCTTTGATTTTGGTGTTTGTCGTGTCTTTGTCCATGATTGTCACCTTAGGATCTTGCTCTCCTCATAGTTACCCGTTGACGGAACATCTGCAGCTTGTCGACTTCTTCCTCTCTGAGGTTACGGCCTGTTAATTCGAGGTATGCCTCGTCTAAAGTGGGCTTTGTCAGAGAGATTCTGGTGACGTGTAGTCCCTTGGATCGGATCAGGTCGGTTATCTGGGGAGATGCTTCTTCCCCGTCGTTCACCTTGATCCTGTAAACGCTGTCTTGCTTCTTGACTTCCTTGACGAGCTGGATCTTGGCTATGTCGGATGAGATGTCTGGCTCCTTCTCTTTTACGTCGACGACGATAACGTCTCCGCCTACGCTTTGTTTGAGTTCTTCGGGCGATCCGATCTTTACTATGTGACCGTGATCTATTATGGCCACTCTTTCGCAAAGAGAATCGGCTTCTTCGAGGTAGTGGGTGGTGAGGAACAGTGTCATGTGGTACTCTTCCTTCAGCGTCTTGATGTATTTCCAAACTGCAGTTCGCGTTTGAACGTCAAGGCCGAGCGTGGGTTCGTCGAGGAAAAGCAGTTTCGGGTAGTTGATCAGGCCGCAGGCGAGTTCTAGGCGCCTTCGCATTCCTCCTGAATACGTGGAGACTTTCCTGTTCGCTGCGTCTTCAAGCTCGACAAGTTTTAGAAGTTCTTTTGCGTGAGCCTTCGAATCGCTTCTGGGCATTCCGTAAAGGTCTGCGCAGAGAATGATGTTGTTGATTCCTGTCATGTCTTCGTCCGCCGTGTATTCCTGTGGGACGACTCCAACGCTTCTTCGCACTTCGTTCGCGTCTTTGAATATGCTGAATCCGCAGACCACGGCTTTTCCCGACGTGGGCTTCATGAGGGTCGTTAGCATGTTAATGGTGGTGGTTTTGCCGGCACCATTGGGCCCGAGAAAACCGAAGATTTCTCCTTCTTTGATGTCAAAGCTCACGTTATCAACTGCCTTGAGGCTTCCGAAGGTTTTTGAAAGATTTTCCACTGTGACTATGTTCGAAGTTGACGTTTCAACTTTGTTTGTCGACATTTTGTTTTCTCCTAACTCTTTTTTTAAACTGGTTTGTTATGTGTTGGTTATTTTGGAGAGTCTTGACTGGAATTCCTTGATTTTTTCCAGATGAGGAGAGAGTTTGGAAGCGTCGGATTTTGCGAGGTCTTCAAAGTACGAGACGAAGCTGTTCATTTCGTTCAGGACATCTTCTATAGTGCGCGGGAAGTTTGACCTCATTCTGGAAGGCCAAGCCATTTCCTCTTTTCCCTGCTCGGTTAACTCATACTTGCCGTCTTCTCTCTTTTTTATCGAACCCTCTTTGGTCATTGTGTCAAGCAGAGGATATACGGAGCCTGGCGACGGTCTCCACCAGCCTTGACTCATGTTTTCCATGGCGTCCATTATTTCGGCGCCGTTTTTGGGTGAAATTTCTAGCGCATATAAAACCCAGCCGTGAAGGCCGCGGCGTTTGTGTTTCATCCAATCAAACCACATATCGAATTACCGATATCGAAATATCGATATATACTTATAAATTTGCCTCTTTCAAAATGTGCACCGCGCGAAACACTCCATCGATTTTGCTAATGGTCACACTCTGAATTCGTCTAATATTACTTGTTTTCAACTTTCGAAGCCGAATTCCAAATCAGCTCAAAATGACTTTGAATTATACCGACGAAATAGGCATTGTCTGACCACAAATACACGGCTCTTTGAAAATCGATGGTTGTTCCAAAGAATATTTCTTTCTTGTCAATTAGAACCGCCGCGGCTGGAATGGGTGGCGTAGTGTAACGTATCTCAAAACACGGGTTCACAAGAAGAGCCTGAGGGATCTCCAACCGCAACTCTTTGTCTTTTGGGTTTTCCATAAGGAATCAGAACTTGACACCTCTTCCCATTGTTTTCTTTAGAACTTCTTCACTTGAAACAATCACCTGTTTGAAAATCTCGGGCGTTGTGAATGAATCTACAACAGTTGCCGCATTATCGACGGCTTCTTCTATTCTAAGAACACGCGCTTCCTTTCGGATAACAAAAGGAATTGAGCCTTCTCTTCTTGGTACGCGGTTTCTCTGCAGTAATGGCTAAGATCCTGAAGTAGATTTCTTGTTCTTATCTGCATTTCGTCGTATTCTGCAGTTTCACGTTGCATCAATAGTTCTAGACTTTTTTTGTATAGAGGTGGCTCTGAACATAACTGGCTTGGTTATGGCTTTCTCACATAAACCCATTTTTTCAAGAATGGGCACAACTGTGTAGACATCTTGGCGTGGAACCTTTGACACTTGCGAGATCTTTTTGGCAGTTGACATTCCGGAGATTAAAAGAGCAAGGTAAACTCTTGCTTGCCTATGCGATAGCCCCAGTTGCGTTAGGGTCCGTATATGCTCATGCAAAAGCGTTATGTTATCAAGCTCTTTCAGAGAAATTTAATCCTCCTTCTTTTGCTTGAATTTAAGTATTGGGGCCTTAGCATTTGTGACTCGGACTTCGTGCTACAAATAGTTAAATGTGGCGAATTATACTTTTCTCTTGTTATGTTTTCTGGACAGTTTTAGATATGACAAAACCTCTCGATCTAAACAAGTCGGTTATTACGAAATTGACCGCCGAAAAGATTTTGGCAACGGTGCCATATGGTAATGGCTTCCATTTTTTTGAGTCAATAGGCCAATACACGGGGGAAACCGCTGTTAGTTTGGCAGTCTTCGCCAGAGTAGTTGAAATTATACCAATTGAGTCAATTGATTTTCATTTCAAAAGAGCTGACTTTCAAAAGTGGATAGCAGACACTATTGGAGACACTGAATTGGCAACAGCAATCGGGCACATTGAGAAAGAACTCACTGGGGAGCCATTGAGAAGAAGAATTCTCGAGATCATAAATACACGGGTAAGAGAACTTGAAAGTAAAATCCAACATGCAAGCACTCTTGGCAGCAAGAAATAATCAACAGGTTGCCGATTCATCTAGCAATAGCTTTTGAATTTTCAGATTAGATGAGGTGGGATATCGCGATCGGCGCTAGCGCAAGATTGTTCGATCTGGCGAGTGAGAGGATTTGGGAGGTGAATTGGAATGGTAAGAGTGAAACAAATTATGAAGGATGAAGGCGAATTCTTAGAAGCTGCTAAGGTCAGCGATTTAGAAAAAGGCGTTATGAGAAGCGTGGAGCTGAAAGGGATTAATATTTTAATAGCTAATGTGGATGGACGATTCTACGCTTTAGACGACAGATGCGGACACATGAATGCTCTGCTTTCTATGGGAACCCTGAACGGGAAAATCGTAACTTGCCCGTTTCATTCTGCTCAGTTTGACGTTACTACGGGACAGAAATTAAAAGATCCCATGTCAGAAAGCTTCAAAGACATGGATAAACTTCCTGAAGAAATGCAGAAATTCTTGATCTACGCAAAAAAACTTATGGATCCCGTAAAAACCTTTGATATGCAAACGCATGAAGTTAAAGTGGAAGGAAACAAGATTCTAGTCAGAATATGAAAGCAGTTTTGAAGACTTAGACAGAAACCTTCTTTTTCTGATTTTTGAACTTTAGCAGCAGTAGAGTTGACCCATTAACGGTATATACTCGTTGAAATACTGTTGCTCTTCTTAGGTTCTGTCATGTCCATTTCTCTTGTTTAACCCGCAAAGGTAAAGAAAAATTCTGGGAGGTCGTTAGATATTGAGCTTTAGCTTATCCTTCATAACCAGCCTCTTCTTCTGAAAATTACTATGAGGGTCACCGCTACGGCAATCATTATCGCGTCCATGATGTAGAAGCCTAAAGAGCTACTGCTGCCAGGTATTAAGAACCCTTTTCCGAAGTTGGTTCCGTATATTTCAGCAATCAAGGCTAAGGGAAGAAAAATTGCAGAGATAATGGTGAGGATTCTGATTATGTTGTTGGTGGTTAACGTTTGAGCATTGATCAAGATGTCTGTTATGTCGCTGATTTCTTCTCGATGGTTGTCTACCACTTCAATCAACGAGATTGTCCTATCGTAAAGATCCTCAAAACGGGACATTGTAGCGCTGGAAACTAGAGCAAACTCGCCTCTAGCTATTTTTCCCACTATTTCACGCATGGGACCTATGGACTGTCTCATGACTAACACTTGGTCCCTTGACTTAGAGATTTCTAATCCAAAGTTTGTTTCCGATCGTCTTGGCCTTTCTCCAAAGAGGGTCCCTGCTTTTTTGGTCAAATTCTGCAATCTTTCATGCACTAAGTCAGAAATCAAAAAGTACTCATTCGTGGTTAAATCCAAGAATATATACAAAAGAATATCCGTGGAAGGCGAAAGTGAAAGCGCGAAATAGCCATGCGTGCTGATTTTTTTGTAAACGGCACATGTAATATCCGAATAACCCCTGTGAACTGTGATAATCCACCTTTTTCCAACCAGCAACGAGAGCCTTTCCATTTTTACGTCGGAAACAAAGCCCTCTCTTTTAGGAAAATTAAGAACGCAGGATATGCGGTCCTCTTGCTCCTCAATTTTTGACCGCTGTCCTTCCTCAGTCAGTTCCTTCAGCCTTAGTTCATCTAACTCAAAATGCTGCGCTATCGCTTTGATTTCGGCATCCGAGGGATCCTCAACATCGACCCACAACACGGAATCTTCGTTGATCTTCTCCGGGAGAGACTCCAACGTATCAGACTGCCATCTTCCTTCTTCATGCTTCCTAAGCTGAGTTATGGTTAACAGTTATGGTTCACCGGTTACTGTTAATGAAAACTCTTCTAAACACATTTAGCCATACAAAAAAGCTGCATATTAAGCATGCGTTAGGCTTGAGTTCTCGGTCGGCTCTCCTCCAAAAGGGTAATGAGGATGTATAGCGGAAAATCTTTGACCTATGTAAATTCAAGCAAAGTGGACATGAATATCCTTTGTAAAAACCAAAAAGTCTAGGAGCTGCTTCTTTTTTGGTGGTTCTTCAAGGAAGAGCTAAGTTGGCTGCTCCGAAACGTCCTTTTTGTCGCCGGATCCCTTCTTATTCAGGTGAATTATGAGTTGGTGGTTTTTCTTGACAATAGTTACATCTTCTTTTTCTATATTGTCTGCAATTACTTCTCCGTTGTATTTCATACGGCTGGTATAGCCCAGATCTTTTAGTTCATTCATGAGGAGTTCGCGTAGTTTTCTTAGTTGTTCACCTGATGTTTGCGGGTCTCTTTTGAAGCAGAAACTGATGGTTTTTTTGTCAGGGTCATAGTTTGCTCGGGTGCCCTTGCCCAGTTTTTCTACGTGACCCCATATTGTTTTGTCGCTTTCATCTCTCATGTTTCCACCTTGCTATTTATCTCTTTTAAAAGAGCCATGTCCGCCTGCCTTAGTAATGTTTGTGACTACACTTTGGCTTACTTCGTCGAGAAGTTCTTCGGCGCGTTTCCAGTTATCAGCGGAGACTTCTACGCTGTATCTGGGAGCGGCAATAACGCAAAATTCGATTTTAGTGTCTTTAGCTTTTTGTGCTTTCTCGGCGTCGATGAATGCGTCTTGGATACATTTAACGCCGTTGGGTTTCATGCAGCGAATTTCAAGCGTACCTCTGACTTTCACCATTTTGATACGGATGCGTTCTTCTGCAACTTGGACGAAGGCTTTGGCGATGTCTTCAGGTATGTCAAGTTTAGTTAGGGCTTCTGTGCCTTCTTTGAGAGCTTTTTCGAAGCCTTCATATAAACCGACGCTTTCTTCCAAGATAACGCCTGCTTTCTGGTAGACTTCATGTACGGGCAAGCCTACTTTTTCTGCGACCGCACGCAGAAGTACTTCGCCTTTGCGGTCTCTTTTCCAAGCTTTGATTTTTTCAATTCTTTCGCGTTTTGTAACGCGTCTGAGGGATAAGTCAATGTGGCCTTTTTCAAGGTTTACATGGAGAACTTTTAGAACCATTTTTTGTTTTTCACGAACGTAGTCGTGGACGTTTCTTATTCTGGCGCTGGAGATTTCGGAGATATGAAGAAACCCGCGTTTATTGTATTCATCTAGGTTAGCGTAAGCTCCATAATCCATAACGCTCTCTATGGTGGCGATTACGAGATCTCCAGAGTCAGGCCATTCGGATTTATGTTCAGACATAGTTTACATCTGCTCTAACTTGCAGAAAAGAATGTGGTTGAGTGTTTTATTCTTTTTTGTCCAATTTGACAATATATATTTCTTTGTTGCGGACTCTGAGTGCTGTATTGAATTTTCTGTCTGGTTTCTTGTTGTATGACTTAACTCTAAATGAGAATGGCGCATACATTGATCTTACTGTTTTACCCTCAACCTCAACCTTGAACATCCGCTCAGGACTCTCAATAATCTGCTTGAAAACTGCATCATACTCGGGAATCTTGGCGATTTTTCTTCCTTCAGGTATTTCCTTGACTGGAGTTGCTTTTGCCACTATTTGCTTATTCTTACTTTTTTCTAGCTTAGACATATGTACTCACACTATACACATGTCAGTTATGCTATTAAAGACTAGCAGTAACATCGTCATAAATAATTATGGTTAGGTCAACGTAATAGTGAATTAATAGTAAGTTAACTATTGCCCCAAGGTTCAAAACCAAGTCACAAAACGGGAAACCTAATTTGGGCTAAATACACGCCAATTAATTAAAACTTTTATTCGGTGTAAAACCTCGAGGCAGCGCTGAACGTTTTACTCGCCTTTTGTGTCGTTTCTGTTACATTCCGCTTTTGGTCTGTATTCTCTTTTTCTGGTTCGTTGCTTATGATGCTTTTCGCATTCTTTTATTCTTACCAGCATCCAATCTTTTTCTTCATAAACGCATCCGCAAATCAAAGTTTTAATTGTCAAGATTGCCACCCTTTAAGCAAACTTACCAGATACACCAATGTATTAGTCACCAATATTCATAATGATTTCTCTCGGAGTTAAAAGCAAGCGAAGCGCGGACTCTACACGTAAGATAATTTCATAGGAAAAAGAGTCTTCTATTTTATTCTCGATCTTGTTTCAGTTCTCAAGAGCTAATTCGGGGCAAAGACGAAAGCCTAAAATGGAAAGGTAAGCAACTGATTTTTGACTGTTTAGATTCAGAAAAAAAACCCTTTTAAGCTCGAAAAAAAATCGGGCGGTTTTTGTGTTATTCAATAAAGATCACGCGCAGTTCTCTAATTTTCTTCCAGAAAGGGTAAAGTTTTAGAATGCGGGATGCGTTTGTTTGCTTGGTTAAGGTGAATATATGAGCGTGATGAAAAGAAAAAAGAAGAATACACAGCTCGAGCAGCAAAAGAAAATGCAGCGAGACAAAGATCTAAAAAAGAAACAGATGCGACAGCAACTTCCTGCTAAAGGAAAGAAATAACTGTCTCAAGCACGAAAGGCAAGAAAACTTACATTTAAGTTTAAAGGTAACTTCGCCGTCTGCGAGAAGAACTACCAATCGCCCGTTTGCTTATGTGCTCTCTCTTCATTGTTTTTTCAATTCCGCGGTAAATGTCCTTCTTCGTTTCTCATTAAATTTCTCAGCTAACCTCTTTATCTGATAGTATACCGGCATTTTACGCGTGGGTCTAGTAGCTATAGCTAAAATGCGCCTCTGACCTCTATTTGTATAATGGATAGGGCGTTAGCGTTCGAGGACAAAGTGCTGGGTGAAGGAGACGACGTATTTGAAGCACCCAAAGCATAAATGTTATCGTCGTCTGAGCTATGTCGACTACTTCGTTGACCAGGAGACGAAGTAACCTCGTTGCTGGTGGTGTAGTTCCAGAATACGCAATGTTTACAAAGACGAGTGGAACCAACA
>Ga0182027_10009290_pt1 | contig 14161 bp, 13 predicted proteins | sample 712E1DmetaG_FD_121300 | JGI IMG/M metagenome (GOLD analysis project Ga0182027, IMG submission 121300) | Permafrost microbial communities from Stordalen Mire, Sweden - 712E1D metaG (Illumina Assembly) | ecosystem: Environmental > Terrestrial > Soil > Wetlands > Permafrost | place: Sweden...
ACAAAGTCAATCTTCGGCGACGAGGACAGGAAATCATTGAGCTCCGCGATGACGGCCGATGCCTGGACGTATTCTCTCCGTTCATTGGTCGTTTGCCTGGTTGGCCCGCATTCGCAATAGACGCAATTCAGGTTACAGATTTTGGAAGGGACCAAATCCACGCCAAGGGAGAGCCCGAGCCTGCGAGAGGCGACGGGTCCGAACAGATGGTTGTACTTCACCGGAGCAATTCCTTATATAGAAAGAAAGCCGGACCCCCTGCGAGGCCCGGCTCATGAAACGATACCGTAACGATCTCACTATTTTTTCGAATCAGCCGAAATGTCGATCATGCCGTTTACTTTCAGTTCAGCTGCCTCGGGATGGTTCGTCGTGATCACGAATTCTCCGTACTGGTTCTGCTGCAATTCAGACCGCAGCGTTACCGTGAGTTTGTAATCGAACGAACCGTTATCCTTCGGTTTTTCAGGCTTGGTCAGCTTATACTCCGTATAGACCGGGAGCTTGTTCTGCCAGGCGTTCTGGCCCGCGCTCGGCGACTGGTTCGTGTTTGAGTTGAAGGTGACGCTCTTTACCTGCAAATCGGGCTTGTCCGTCCCCAGGGTCAGATCACTCGACACTACACCCGAAGCGTTCCGCTTCATCGCCACGTATTGCGGTTCAACCGCAACAGGAACCTTCACGAATCCCTTCAGGCAAAGCCGCAGATCAGGCTTGTTTTTCGCGTTTGACGTTACCGTGGCGCATTTGGAGAACGCCCCCTCATGCACCTTCGACATCGCCACTTCTTCTGTTATTGAGCCTTCCCGACCGGGAAGGACGGTCGAATCGAATCCGACCACGGTGCAGCCTCAACCAGGCCTCACATCGCGTATGACAAGCACGCTGTCCCCGGTGTTTTTCACCTTGAACACATGCTTGACCGAGCCGGTCGTGCTGGCCTTGAGCGTGCCGGCGTCGAATTCTTCGGTATCCACCGAGATCATAGGCCCGGTCGCGGCATTGGTTTTCGAAAAAACAAGCATGCATCCGACCACGAGAACCAGAGTCATTAACTTCTTCATGCAAAAACTCCTGTCGAAAATTCCACAGCAATGGTAATCTCAACGCTGCTCCAATTAAATATAATATAAAAACGGCAAATCTATTATTTTGTTGTTTCACGGCAGGGCTTTGTTTTCCCCCACGACATACCAGGGCACGGATTGTTGATGAATGATAATTTCGATCTTGCAAAAATTGCCGCGGCGCTCGAGGGGTTGGAAGAAACGATCATATTCAAACTCATAGACCGGGCGCAATTCCGGCACAATCCCACAGTGTATGAAAAGGGCAGGAGCGGGTTCACCGGAACGCACAATCAAAGCCTTTTCTCCCTGCGGATCCGGTTCCAGGAAAAAATGGACGCCCAGTTCGGCCGGTTTTGCTTGCCCGAGGAACGCCCCTTTTGCACAAGACTTCCCGCGTCCCGGCGGGACCTTGCCATCGCGCCCACAGGATTGGCCCTGGACAACCCCGATGTCGTGAATCTCGGGCCCAAGATCCTTGCCGCGTATCTGGACCTGGTTCCACTAATCTGCAGGCACGGCGAGGACGGTCATTACGGTTCGAGTGTCGAACACGATGTCTATGCTGTTCAGGCAATTGCTCGCCGCATCCATTACGGGTCCCTGTATGTCGCGGAAAGTAAGTATCGGAGCGACCGGAAGAAGTATGAAGACATGATGCGGGCCCACGACGCCGCCGGGGTCCTGTCGCTTTTGACCCGGCGCGAAATTGAGGAGAGAATCATTGCCCGGATCCGTGAAAAAGTGACCATGACGCAGGCCAGGGTCAACCGGACGACCAGGCATGTCGTGGACCCGGACGTTATCCTCACCTTCTACCGCGACACCATCATTCCCTTGACAAAAGAGGGCGAGGTCCTGTACTTGCTCAATCGCCGGGCGAGCGAAAAGGCGGTGTTGTGACAAGCGATCCGCGCTCCATCGTTCTGTACAGCGTCGGGCTGCTCGGCGGTTCCATCGGGCTTGCACTCAAGGCATCAGGTTACAAGGGCCGGATCATCGGGCTTTCTTCCCCGGGCGCGATCGCGACCGCGCTGCAACATGGGTGCATCGACGAAGGCCATCCGTACGATGAACTTGGTTCCGTCATGCAGAATGCCGATTGCCTGTTCCTGTGCTCGCCGATACTGGCGATCATGGAGACGATTGAGCGGCTCGGCGCAATGACCCTGCCGCCCGGCTGCATCATTACCGATGTCGGAAGCACCAAGAGCCGGATCATGGACACAGCCGGCCAACGCTTGCCCAAGCATGTGCACTTCATCGGCGGACACCCTATGGCTGGATCCGAAAAGCACGGTCCCGCGGCCTCGGACCCGTATTTGTTCCAAAACGCCATTTATGTCCTGACGCCCCATGAGAACACTCCCGCCGACATCATCGACGGATTCGCCGCCTTCATCGAAAAGAATCTCGGCTGCCGCCACGTACGGCTCAATCCGCAACTTCACGACTCGATTGCCGCCATGGTCAGCCATGTGCCGCACCTCCTGGCCGTGACACTTGTCAACGTTGCCGCCGCCATGGACAACCGCATTCCCGGAACGTTGATGCTTGCGGCCGGCGGATTCAAGGACATGACCAGAATCGCCTCGTCACCCTATGCCATGTGGCATGACATCCTGTCGACGAACAAGGACCGCATCGGGCCGGTCATCGACGATTGCATCGCGGCGATGACCGCCATGAAACAGCAGCTGGGCAATGACTCCCTCAAGCCGGCATTCGACTCGGCATCCGTCACGCGCTCCATGATATCGGGTTCGAGCAAGGGCTTTGTGAGCGCCGTCAGCGACGTCTTCGTTATTGTCAAGGACCAGCCGGGCATGATCGCCCTCATGGCGAACGCCTGCGCATCAGAGAACATCAACATCAAGGACTTCGAGGTGCTCAAGGTTCGGGAGAACCAGGCGGGCACGATCAGGCTTTCCTTCGAAACCAAAGATATCGCGGCGAAGGCTGTCGTCCTCTTCAAGGACCTCGGGATACCGGCATGGGAAAGGGAATAGCAGCGTGTTGGAAATAAAACCGGCGAAAGAATTGAAAGGCGCGTTGCGTCTTCCTCCGTCAAGCGATCTGTTCTTCATCGCAATCATCATGGCGCTGGCGGCGAAAGTCACGGCGCGGATTTCTCCATTGTGTGACATCCCGCTCGTTCCATGGTGGGAAAAGGCGCTTGCGGGTCACGTTGCCTTTTCGTGCGACAGTTCGTCGTGCACGGTGACGCCTGCGGAAGGCGGGACAACTCCAATCGGTCTTTCCTACGAGGACCTGCGTCCTTACCGGGATTTTGTCGTGTTCTGCCTTCTGGGATGCAACAAAACGCTCATCATCGATCCGCTTCCGCAAAAACGACTTGAAGCCTGGTCAAAGATCGCGGCAGAGTGCGGCTGCACGCTCTTGACAACGGACGCAAACGGTGCGACTTCCATTTCCCTGGCCGATGCCGACCGATTCAGGATCAGGGACACGCTCACGACTGCGGATACGGTTCATCCGGTCCTCGGGCTCGCGCTGGGACTTGGAAAGCAGGCGGCGATCGTGACGGACACGGCTTTTTCCAGCCCCTTGCGGCACATCCTGCCGGCGTTCGGCTTCGAATTCTCCGTGAGCAGCAACCTCCGCGACAAAAACGAAAACCTGCTCGCCAGGCGCCTGCGGTTTCTCTCGCTTGGAAAGAAATCGGAAGGGCCGGTTCTCTATACGGTCAACGCGGACTTCAGCAGGCGGCGTGAGGCGGATGTTTCGGTCACCATTCCCGGCGATGACGTGTTGTGTTCGATTCTCATCGCGGCAAAGTGCGTGGTTCCCCGTGGCAGCATGATCATCGAGAACGCGGGCATGGAATCATGGAATTCCCAGGCGCTTGCTCTTGTCAAGAAAATGGGTGGGGCCGTCGCCATGCAGGAGACCGGTTCGACGTCGTTTGGATCCGTGGGGACCATCTCGCTCCAGAAACTCGGCCTCTCGGGCCGCAAGGTCGACTGCAACCCGCTGTTTACCTATGCCCAGCAATTGCCCGCCATGGTGGTCATCGCCGCGCACGCGCAGGGACAGTCGGTGTTTCGAGGGTGTGAGGACCTTCGCCAGGACGAACCCGACGGCCTGCGGCAAATACTCTCGCTTGTCATGGCGATCGGGATCCGCCACGGCGAAATGCCCGACGGCATCGTGATCGACGGCGGCCGCCAGTACGACGGCTTTGACCTTTCCGACCCGCTACCGGCGTCGATAGCAGGGGCCGGCGCTGTCGCGGCCCTTCACTGCATGGGAAAATCCACCATTAACGACGAATCCATCGTGCGGCGCTGGCCCCGTTTTTCCGAGATGCTGTCGTCGCTGTGCGAGACCAGGGAGTAACCCATGAAACCGGTCGGCTCATTCGGAATCATCGCGTTCAAGCAATCGCAGAAAGTCCGTTTCACGCTCGACCGCATTCTTGCGTGGTCCGAAGCCGGTGGCGTGCCGGTGTTTTTCCATCCGCTTCTGGCGTCGTCCGTCCAGAACAGCACGTATGTGTGCGCAACCGAAAGCGAACTCCTTTCCAAAAGCGAGGTGCTGGTTTCGGTGGGCGGCGACGGAACGTTCCTTTCGGCGGTGCATTTGTCGGAGTTTTCCGGAAAGCCGGTCATCGGCGTGAACATGGGCGGGTTGGGCTTTCTCACCGACATCGGCCCGGATGACCTCGAAAACAGCCTCGACAAATTGACGAAAGGTGATTATCGCACCACAACGCGTATGCTTTTGGAGGCTCGGGTGATGCGCGACGCCAAGAGTTTTGTTGTCATGCGAGCGCTCAATGATATTTACATAACCCGTTTTGACAAACCGAAACTCACGTCGATCAGCGCGTACAGCGGCGAACGGTTTATCTCGGAGTTCGTTTCCGACGGGCTGATCGTGTCCTCGCCGAGCGGCTCAACGGCCTATTCGCTCGCGGCGGGCGGGCCGATCGTTGACCCGGAAGTCAAGGCGTTTCTGCTGACGCCGATCTGTCCGCATTCGCTCACCGAGCGGCCGCTGATTCTGCCCTGCGATCGTCAGGTGCGGCTTGTCATGAGCCAGAAGAACGCGGAATTGACGCTCTCCGCTGACGGCATCGAAACCATCCGGCTGAAAAGCGGCGACGAGGTGCTGATCACCTACGGAGGCGACCAGACAAACCTGATCCAGTTGTCCCAGAGGTCGCATTTCGATTTACTGCGGAGCAAGCTGGGCTGGGGCAAGGATTTCAAAGGCGGGGACAGGAACGAGTAGCGTATGATCAAAGAGCTCCGCATCAAGAACCTCGCGCTCATCGAAGACGTCCTCGTGGAATTCGAGAGCGGGTTCTCGGTATTTACAGGTGAGACCGGTGCGGGCAAGTCTATCCTGGTGGGCGCAATCGGGCTGCTTCTGGGCGAGCGGGCGTCGGGCGAGCACATCAGGAGCGGCAGCGAGGAAGCGGAGGTCAGCGGCGTTTTCGAGCTTCACGCCATGCACGCTAAGCAGCGGCGGCTCTCCGACCTTTTTTCAGACAATGCCATTCCTGATGACGGCGGCACGTGTATCGTCCGGCGCGTTATCGCGAAAAGCGGCAAGAACCGGATCTTCATCAACCAGGTCCCTGTGCCCCTGTCCGTGCTCAAGACCGTGGGCGACCTGCTCATCGATTTCCACGGTCAGCACGAGCATCAGTCCCTGCTCGATCCGCAAAATGCGACGCGCATCATCGACCAGCTCCCCGGCGTTGACAAAGCAGTATCGGTGTTCGGAAGCGCCTATGCGACGCATATCGAGGCACGCGACGCGCTTCTCTCGCATGACCGGCGAAGCGCCGAGCTCGCTGCGAAACGCGATGTCATCGAGTTTCAACACAATGAACTTTCGACCCTCGGGCTTTCCGATGGCGAGGAGGCAAGGCTTGACGAGGAACTCCGGCTCCTGTCCTCCAGCGCGCAGCGTCTTGAATGCGTTTCGGCGATCAATAACCTCTTGACCGGCGATGATACGGCGATCAGCCACCAGATCGGAATCATCAAGAAGAACCTCGAAACGCTTGCGCGGTATGACGCGTCAGCGCAGCCCTGGACAAACGACCTCACGACCGCCTCGTCGGTGTTTTCCGAACTCGAGGCGTTCTGCGGCAACTACCTGGCAAAGAACGAAACCGGGGCGGACCCCGGCCGGCTGGACAAAATCAACGACCGGATGGCGAAGATCCAGCGCCTCAAGAAAAAATACGCATGCGATTGTGACGGGCTCATCGTCAAGCAGCGGCAGCTCAGGGACGATCTTGAATCGCTTGTCAACACCGGAGCGGATCGCGTCGCGCTGTTGCGCCGGGCGGCCGAGTGTCTCGATGCGTGCATGAAGGCCGGCAGGACGCTTTCGAACGCGCGAAAGAAACAGGCTGCGCCGTTCGACCGGTCCATAACTCTGGAAATGGGGAAGCTCGGGTTTTCCGGCGGCCTGTGGCGAACGGACTTTGTGGACCACGCCGAACCGCAGCCGACCGGCCTGGAGGATGCGTCGTTTTTGGTGCGGACAAACGCCGGCGAACCCGTATTACCTCTTATCAAGATAGCGTCGGGCGGCGAGATCTCACGGCTCATGCTCGCGATCAAGACCGTGATGGCCTCCCACGACCATATTCCTATCCTCATTTTCGACGAAATAGACTCGGGAATCGGCGGCGTGCTCGCCAAGGAAGTCGGCAAGGCTTTGGCTGCGCTCAGCGCCACGCACCAGCTGCTGTGCATTTCCCATCTTCATCAGATCGCTTCCCTGGCAGACCATCACTACCATGTGTTCAAGGAATCCCAGGGCCTTCGCACGGTCACACGCGTCAAAAAACTGGATAGGCACGAGCGCGTTTCCGAAATTGCAAGAATGCTGGGCGGTGATTCCGCAATTTCGACAAAACATGCGGAAGAGCTGCTGAAAAAGGGGTAAGAATCGATTCTTATTTCTGGGAATGGTTGCTTTTCGGTTTGAACAAAACACTCTTACTCAAATTTTAGATGATGCATCTTGCCACGCCTCACCCCTGGACTTCGCCCTTCACCTCTGGTCCTTCGACCACGTCCAAGGGGCGTCCACTTGAGAGGGGGTAAGGAGAGAGGCGAACCGTGGACCCCGTCGAATTACCCACTCAAATCATATTCTAAGATCAAATGGCACAAATATTGCCATTTAATACCACCCTTATGCTTGAAAACATGATTTTCGTTTTCCATTCATAACATGCAGTTCGAATGCGATTCACACAAACCAATCAAGGAGGGTCTATGGATTCCGAAAAGGATAACGTCAGTCGCAGGGAATTTCTGAACAAAGCAGCGTTCGGTGCGGCAGCGCTTGCCGTGGCAACAGGCCCGATGTTCAAGGTCATTGCAAAAGACGAAAAAATGGCGCCCATGGCTAAGGATGTGCCAATGGGCAAAGACATATATGTTTGTTCCGTATGCGGACATATTGAATTTGGCAGTGCTCCCGAGAATTGCCCCGTATGCCATTCTCCAAAGGAAAAATTCGAGGAGAAGAACAAGGTGTTCGAAGAAGCGATTTCCAATTACCCCGAAGCCGGCATTTCCCATACACCGGAAATCATGGTGAAAAAACATTCAAGTTTTATTTCAGAGACCCCGACCTATGAAATACAGGTCAGGATCGGCAAGAAAATGCATCCCATGGAAGAGGCCCACCACATACGGTGGATCGATTGCTATGTGGACGACAAGTATTTTGCGCGAATGTTCCTTACCCTCGAATCCGCTCCCGCGGCCACTTTTTACACTAAAGCAAGCGGTTCGAAAATCCGGGCCATCGAGGTTTGCACGGTGCACGGCTACTGGCAGTCTGAATCGAAGGTTGCGTAGCGGCCAATCGATTTCTCGCGACCTGCTTCAAAATCAACGCATCCCGCTTATCCTCGCAAGAGAGGGTAAGCGGGGTGCGTTTTCTTCACCGCTTCTTATACTCGGGCTTAACCAGCCTGCCGCGCTCGTACGATCCGAGCACACGCAAGAAAACCGTAATTTCCTTCAAATGGTTCAGGGCATTGGCCTGGCGTTCCTGGTTGCTCCCGCCTTCGAAATCGAGATAAAACAGGTACTCGAACGGCTTGCCGTGCACCGGCCTTGATTCTATCTTGACAAGATCGATGTCGCGCAAGGCGAAAACGCTCAGCCCGCGGAACAAGGCGCCGGGCAGGTTCTTCAGGGAGAACACCACCGACGTCTTCAGGGGCTGGGAGGATGCAAACGTTGTCTTCGGCTTTTTCGACACGATCAGGAACCTGGTGATATTGGCCTTGTTGTCCTCGATGTTTTTGTCAAGAACGTTCATATCGTAGTCGATGGCCGCCTGAAACGATGCTACTGCCGCTGCGTCAAGCAGACGCTCGTCCCTGATTTTTTTTACCGCGTACGCCGTATTGGAGACCGGGACGCATTCGGCGTCCGGAAATTTCTTGAGGTGGTTTTTGCATTGCGCAAGCCCCTGCGGGTGGGAAAACACCCGTTTGATGTTATGCGGTTTGACCCCGTGGTTGGCAATAAGGAAATGGGACACCCGGAGGAATATCTCACCCGTGATCGACAGGTTGCATTTCAGCAGTTCGTCGTAGTTCTGGTGGATGCTGCCCGTGAGCGAGTTCTCGATGGGGATGATACCATGGTTCGCGCGGCCTCGTGACACGGCGGAAAAGACGTCTTCGAACTCCGGCACGCTGACAAACGTTTGGCGCGGCCCGAAATACTGGGCAGCGGCAAGCTCGGCAAACGATCCGCGCTCCCCGGCAAATGCGATCTTCATCAGAATATCCTCCTTACGGCAGCAAAATGCTTCCGGTAGTACTCATCGTCAAGAACATCGTAGGTCACACCCTTGGAAGTGCTTGCGTGCGCAAATGACCTGGCGCCCATGTAAATCCCGACATGGTTGATTCCGTTGAAAATGCCGCCGCGGAAGAACACGAGGTCGCCGGTGCGCGCGTCGTCCGGCGAGACCTCCCTGCCGACCCATTTGAGTTTTCCCGTTGAACGGGGAAGTCTGGCATGGTTGAGTTCGCGGAACACCACGCTGACAAAACCGGAACAGTCGAATCCCGCCCTTGACATGCCGCCACTCTTGTAGCGAACGCCGACATAGGAATCGACGATCTTTTTCAGCCGGACAACGGGAACTTTGTAATTCTTCCGGTAATCCCAGTTTGGCGGAACATAATAATGGTTCTCGCCCGTCTGGCCCTCGTCATACCGCGTCGACGGTGCGCATCCGGTGACGGCCATGGCAACGGCCGTGAAAAGCGGGAAAAAAAGGACACGCCGGGGTGAAGTGATAACCATGGTTCCTATCCATTAAGATACGCTGCGGAACGCGGTTTCGTCCATACAAACCGTAACACGCCGCCTAGCCTACCCCTGCGGGTACTTCCAAGGGTCGGCCCGCAGGGGGAACGGGAACGACGCCCCCTGGCTAACCCGCCTGCTTCGCTAGTGGAAATGACCGACCGGCTGGAAAAAAAACTATATTATCGCTGACAATCGCTTTCTTATCAGCCAAAGGAGTGTCATATGAAATGGTATCATTATATTGCATGCTTCTTTGCCGGCGCTTTTCTTGCAAATACGGTCCCGCATTTTGTGCATGGCATTTCCGGAGACTGTTTCCCGAGTCCCTTTGCGAACCCGCCTGGCAGGGGGCTTTCGTCTCCGCTGGTCAATGTGCTGTGGGGGCTTGGAAACCTGGTAGCAGGCTACGTGCTGTTCCGTGCGGGAAAGGTGTTCAAGGCGAACATCTGGGGCTTGCTCGTGTTTTTCGCCGGCATCGCGTTCATCAGTATCATGTGTGCGAACACGTTTGCATTGAAAGCGCATTAGTACCTATACTTGAATTATCTACGCTTCTTGCGTAGATAATATATAAAGTAAACTTATCCCATAGCGAAGCATGGGGTTAGGTCGGGCCTTTCTTTTCAATTCCTCGACTTCTCATCGCTCTTCGTGGAGGCGCGCCGGGCTCCGAAAACCAAAGCGCAACAATTCCACTAACCGTTGACAGAAAGGATTGCCATGGATTTCAGCAGGTCGGTAACTGAAATTATCCGTCAACGCTTTTCGTGCCGTTCGTATCTTGAACGAGCGATTGAAAGGCCCGTCGTTGAAAACTTAAAAGGCGCGGCCGCGGACGTTGCCATCGGTCCGCTCGGGTCGAAGGTACGTTTTGATATCGGCGCGGCATCGCCCGGCGATCAAAGCGCGCTTAAAGGCGCCGGCACCTATGGACTGATCAAGAAGCCGCAGGCATTCATCGTCGGCGCGGTTTCTCCGCTTGCCAAGGGCCTGGAAGATTTCGGATATGCCATGGAGCACTTGGTGCTGCATGCCACCGACGCCGGACTTGGTTCCTGCTGGATCGGCGGAATCTTCTCAAAAAGCAATTTCGCGAAAAAAATCAAGGCCGCGCAGGGAGAAATAGTCCCGGCCGTTGTTTCGCTGGGATACATTGAAAACCTAGAAAAAGCCAAAAACAGCGCAATGCGCATCAAAATCAACGCCATCAACCGTAACGCGTGGGAAGGACAATTTTTCAGTAGAAAATTCGGGACCCCCGTGACCGTTGAAGAAGCGGGCAGGTACACAAATCCCTTGGAAATGGTCCGCCTGGCTCCGTCCGCCTCAAACAAGCAGCCGTGGCGTATTGTCAAAATAGAGGGTGCATGGCACTTTTTCCTTGAGCGCACGAAGGGCTACGGCGACGGCATCATCTTCAAGCTTTTCAGGCTTGCCGACATCCAGCGGCTGGATATGGGTATTGCAATGTGTCACTTCGAACTAACCGCGCGTCAATTAGGACTGGCGGGAGAATGGAAGGTAGAGGACCCGAACCTTGAAAGGGCCGAGCAGGCCGAGTATGTGGCAAGTTGGGTCAGCGCTTAATGTGGCGACATCCCGCGACGCTTCGAAGCACCCGACGGGGTGTAGCAGAAGGCCCCGGCAAAATCGGGGGCCTTCTGCGCAGTGGGTAACCGGCGGACCGATGACCGAGGCATCCAAACAAAACCGACCTTGCGAATGCGAAAAGTTTCGCGAAAGCCGCCATTCCTGGATGAGATGGTTAGCGGGGCGATTTATATTCACCTTGTATGGAAAAGCCCCTGTCCCGGGCTCATGCCTGTTCAATTACAAGGGCGGGTCGAAATAGAAGGTCACATTTTATTTTGCTTTTTATTGTGACGATTGAGAAATGAACGTGCCATTTTCTGTTAAATTTACGATATTACAGCTATGAATACATGCATTCGGCGCATCTCAACGGCGCTTGTCATTGCCGGGACGTTTATCCCGATCCGCGCCGCGGACATGGACACGATATCCGCCCGGGTTCTTGCGGAGTATCAGACCGGTGGAGGCTCTTCGGCAACAATCAAAAGCTGGCTTGACTCACTCAAACCCGATGGCACCTGGCCCGATATCAATTATGCCGATACCGGACGAGCCACCTGGGCGCCCAGTACGCACGTTTCGCGCATGCTCTCCATGGCGCAGTCATATTTCAATCCGTCAAACAAATATCATGATTCTGTTTTTGTCAAGAACGGATTCCTTCTCGCATTCGACGGCTGGATCCGTATCGATCCGCAATCTCCCAACTGGTGGTGGAATGATATCGGAACGCAATTGTCGCTGGGTCCCGCAATGCTGATCATGAAAGGGCAGTTGTCGAAAGCACAGCTGGACAGCGGTGACGTCATCATGGCGCGATCATGGGCCGTGCATGCGACCATGACCGGCGACAATCTTGTTTGGGTCTCAAAGATCACTATCTGGCGCGGTTGTATCATGGACAGCGCCTCTCTTATTGCAGAGGCGGTTGCCGCGATCACCGGCGATATTATGATAACCTCACAGCCAAGCGACGGCTTGCAGCAGGATTGGAGTTTTCATCAGCATGGGCCGCAGATTTATTCCGGCGGCTACGGAATGGGATTTTCCGGTGACGGCTCCGATGTGGCGCAGCTCTGCCGCGGAACGCAGTTTGCATTTTCCACGGATAAGCTCGATCTCATGACGCACTATATTCTCGACGGGCAGCAGTGGATGGTGCGCGGGACGACCATGGATCACAGCGTATGCGGCCGCGAGATTACCCGTCCCAACAGCCCAAATAAGAAAAACAGCTTTACAACACTATGTCTGAATATGCAGCTCGCCACACCAGAGCGAACAGCGGAGTATTCGGCTTTTTCCAACCGGATCAACACCTGGCCGGCCTCTTTGCCGACGGCGCTATGCGGCAATATCCACTTCTGGTGTTCCGATTATATGGCGCATCAAAGAAACGGATATATGGCATCTGTCAAGATGTCGTCGACACGAACCGTCGGCGCCGAATTAGTCAACGGCGAAGGGCTGAAAAGTTATTATCTCGGCGACGGAGTCACTTTTTATTATCGCGGCGGCAATGAATACTTCAATCTTTTCCCGGTATTGGATTGGACGCGACTTCCAGGCGTTACCTGTCAGCACGATGTTGCACCGCCGACGATGCCGTCAAACTATAAAGGGACAACTAATTTCGTCGGCGGCGTTTCGGACGGTGTTTACGGCGTTACCGGATTCGATTACAGCCGTAATGGCGTTATCGGCCGCAAGGCACTCTTCTTTTTCGATAAAGAGATTGTGGCTCTGGGAGCCGGCATCAAAAGCACCGGAACAATGCCCGTTTATACATCTGTCAATCAATGTTTCCAGCACGGACCGGTGACCGTCTCGACCGGCGGCGTTCAATCGACGCTTGCCGCGGGAACTCATTCGATGAACAATCTTTTATGGGTGTATCATGACAGTATCGGCTACTTTCCTCTACAGTCAGGCACCGGTGTGACGATCCGCAACGACACACAGACCGGCACATGGTACGGCATTACCGCAATCGGTGCGCAAACGCCGGTCACCGATACGGTCTTCAGTTTCTGGTTCGATCATGGTATCGCACCCGCTGCCGCGAACTACGCCTATGCCGTGGTTCCAGGCATAGGCCTCAATGATGTTGACGCGTATGTCAAGAACGGCAAGCGATGCCGATTGGTGATCGACTCGACGAGGTGTCAAGCGGTTCGTGACGACTCTCTTGGCGTATGCGGACTGGTCTTTTATTCGCCTGATACGGTAAGGATTACCGATTCGCTGGCCGTATCTGCGGATCGCGCCTGCATTGCCTTGGTGCGAGAAACCAGGGATTCCGTGGCAATCGCCGTGGCGAATCCGCTGAATACGGCATGCACCCTCCATGTGATCGTGTCGACAAATCTCACTGGCGCTGACGCCTCGTGGAACGCCAAGAACAAGACAACGCTGATTACCTTTATTCAGCCCGGAGGGCTTGACGCGGGGCGAAGCGTGGTGAAAAGCTTCGTACGCGCAAGCCGCGCGGGCATCATTCAAAAAGAACCGGCACGCGGACAAGCGTCGATTTTTCGATCGGACCGAACCAGATTGATCTTTACGCCGGATGCCGATGCAAAGCAAGGAATGCTTCTTGTGTATTCTTCATCGGGGCGGGTTCTTGCAGTGCGGCAGATCGATAAGGGCTCTGTTACTATTGACATGCGGAATATTCCCACAGGAGTCATTTTTGCGCAGGTACGGGGACGGAATTCAACCCAAACCTTAAAACTGACACATGTGAAGTAACGCAGTACTAAGGTTTCTTTCCCATCTCGTCTGACACGATCTTGAATATCGCCTGGATCCTGTGGTCGTACGTGTGTTCGGCAAGCACCCGTGCCCTGCCGCGCTTGACAATGGCCGCACGCTCGTCGTCGTGCTGCGCGTAAAAATCGATGAGTTCCTTCAAGTGCTGTTCGCTTTCGAACATCACGGCTTCACGCTTGTCACCCTGCGTTTCGAAAAATTCGGGAAGCACTGATTTTGTGCTCGTGATGACGAAGGACCCTGATGCCAGGCAGTCGAACACTCTCTGGGTGAGTCCTTCGCGAATGACAACGCGGTTCACGTCGATATTCACCTTTGTCTGCTGATAGGTCTGGCTCAGGTTGATGTAATAGCCTACGGCCGTGGAGATTTTCTCGCGCGGCAGGTCAAGAA
>Ga0182027_10009291_pt1 | contig 14161 bp, 10 predicted proteins | sample 712E1DmetaG_FD_121300 | JGI IMG/M metagenome (GOLD analysis project Ga0182027, IMG submission 121300) | Permafrost microbial communities from Stordalen Mire, Sweden - 712E1D metaG (Illumina Assembly) | ecosystem: Environmental > Terrestrial > Soil > Wetlands > Permafrost | place: Sweden...
ATTCGCCCAGGCTGTTATGGATCCAGCCCGCTGGAAACGCGTCGAGGAAATCTACCAGGCGGCGTCGGAACGGAAGCCTGGGGAGCGGGCGGCGTTTCTTGTCGGGGCGTGCGCCGGGGATGAAGACCTGCGCCGCGAGGTGGAATCCTTGCTCGCTCAGCCATCGGCGGACGATCTGCTCCACCGGCCCGCGTGGGAGCTTGCGGCAGCCGGCCGGAACATGCCGCCGGAAGCAGCCCGGCTGGCCGTCGGGCAACGGCTCGCCCACTACGAGATTCAGGAGAAGCTGGGTGAAGGCGGCATGGGGACTGTCTACCGTGCTTACGACCCGCAACTCCGCCGGCCGGTGGCACTCAAGATCCTTCCCCCGGAATACGCCTCCGACCCCGAGCGGCGGTCGCGTCTGCTTCGCGAGGCGCGCGTCGCTTCCGCGCTGAACCACCCGAATATTGTCAGCATTTACGAGATCGGCTCCGATAGCGGCGTGGACTTCTTCGCCATGGAATGCGTAGAGGGCAAGCCGTTGAATAAGATCATTCCCGCCAAGGGAATGCCGCTGAAGGAAGCTCGCGCGCCGCAATTTGTGCAGCCACGACCAGGCGGTGCGATAACTACCCAGTCCGAGCACCCGCTGTAAGCCCAGCGCACTGGCACCGTTCTTCTGGCTAGTCACACACCACATCGCCCGAAACCAGAGGGAGAGAGGCTTTCGCGTGTCCTGGAACAGGGTGCCGGCTGTCACTGAGGTCTGACTACCCGTTCGAACACTGGAACAAGGTGGCACGGACCGCCCACGCTTTGCCGGATCCGCGACACCTAAACCCCTCCGGCCACCGCAATTGAAAGAGGTATGCGCGACAGCCTTCTTCAGTTGAAAACCGGGCCTCGAACTGTTGTAGAGTTTGCGGGTAGTCTTCCACTTGGCGCCATACTACCGGTAGGGGCTACCTGAGTCAAGTGCATACTCAGTTTCGCTATTATCGGACACCGTTTCCCAGTAGCGAAGCGGCGAACCGCCCCTTTACCGTCCAGGCACCAAGTGCTACTGTGGTCCGATGAGCGTGCGTGTCACGAGTGATGACCTGCTTGGCTCGTTCTCGAGTGCACCCCCCGGCCTGTGTTGAATCAAGACTTATCTACGAGCGAGCCCTGGAACATCGAGCGAGAGTTCTCATTCCTCGGCTGGGGCCAGCCTCCATACATCGCAGAGGCCGTGACATTTTTTCGAAACCAACCGGCTCCCCCAAGGGTATGCATAGTGAGGGAGTCTTCGAGCCAAACCTATGCGATGTGCGTTGTTGCTGTTCTTGAACGCGGCCTTGGCGTCGGCCGCCAGCTTGCCGGTCGCCTTTGAGCCGAACCGCGGTCAGGAACCTGGACCGGCCGAATTCCTTGCGCATACCTCGGGTGCCGCCTTGACCCTGCGCGCCGGCCGCGCCGAGTGGATCTCGCGCGAGGCGCGAGTGGCGGTGGTTTTTGAATCCGCCCGCCGCGGCGTGCAGGGTCAGGGCGAAGACGCACTGCCCGGCGTGGTCAACTACCTCATCGGCAATCAGCCCTCGCGCTGGCGCAAGAATATTCCCACTTATTCGCGCGTCCGTTACCGGCAACTGTATCCCGGCGTCGACGTGGTTTACGAGGTGAACGACGGGCGCCTGGAATACGATGTGGTGCTGGCTCGCGGTGCCGATCCGAACCGCATTCGCCTGCGCGTGGAAGGCGCGCAAGGGTTGCGCGTGGATGACGCGGGCGACCTGGTGATCGCGACCGCGGGCGGCGAGCTCCGGCAGCACCGTCCCATCGTCTATCAGGAATCGAACGGCCAGCGCCGCCAGATTGCCAGGCGGTACCTGTTGCGCGGACGCGAAGTGCGTTTCGCGCTTGGGCGCTATGACCGATCCCAGCCGCTGGTCATCGACCCGGCGCTCACCTGGGCCACCTATCTGCTGCCTAGCAGCAATGGCGTGACCACCAGGGACGTGCAGACCTTGGCCGTGGCGCTCGATTCAGCCGGCAATATCTACCTGGCGGGGTCGGTGTTCAGCTCTGTCGGCTATAACGAGTGCTTCATCGCCAAGTTGAACCCTTCCGGCACGGCAAACTCCGTCACATTCATCGGCGGCGAGTCCGGCAGCAGCGACGCTACCGCCATCGCGGTGAGCTCGGCAGGCAACATCTACCTGGCCGGCGGCACCGCCTCGGGGACCTTCCCAGCCAGTAGTTATTACCTGAACGAGGACGTTCACCCGGGCGAAACCGTCGACGGTTTTGTCATGGAGCTCAACAATGCCGCCACCCCGGTTTTTTCGTACTATTTCGGCGGATCGGGCACTGATGCCTTCTACGGGTTGGCGGTCGATCCGGCGGGCAACGTCTATCTGGTGGGAAACACCAATTCGTTGGATTTGCCGGTCTTCAGCACTTCCGCGGCGGGTCCCGCGCAGACTTACCTGGGTGGCACGGGGGCGCGGAATGCCTTCGTCGTGGAGTTCAGCTCAGCGGGTGCACTGGTTTACTCCACTTACCTGGGAGGTTCCGTCGCCGATGAAGGCTTCGCCATCGCGGTCGATGCCGATGGCAACGCATACGTTACCGGCGCCGCCGAGTCAAGCGACTTTCCGGTGGCCGGCAGCAACCCCTTTCAATCTAAGCTCAAAGGCGTCCAGAACGCATTCGTCGCCAAAATCGCACCCAACTCGGGCGCGCTGGTTTACTCCACGTATCTGGGTGGAAGCGTCTACGATATGGGCAATGGCATCGCGGTTGACTCGAGCGGCACGACGTACATCACCGGTGAGACAAACTCGTTCAATTTTCCCGTGACGCCCGGCGCCTATCAAACAACCTATGGAAGCACCCAGGACGGCACCAACGCCTTCGTCACCCGGTTGGACGGCAGCGGGTCGTCGCTCCTCTACTCGACGTACCTGGGAGGCAGCAGCGGCGATTCCGCTAACGCCATCGCCATCGATTCCGCGGGCAACGCCTACATCACCGGCGACGCCACTTCCACCAACTTCCCGATCAGCGATGCATTCCAAAGCACCAAGCGGGCCCCTTCGGGCGTTGCTAACGCCTTCGTGGCCGGCCTGAATGCGTCGGGCTCCGGCCTGCTGTTTTCCAGCTACCTGGGCGGCAATGCCGCGGCAACCGTGCTCGGCGGGACCGTCAATTATGGGGATTCGGGCCTTGCCTTAGCGCTGAACTGCGCAGCCGGGCTGGTGGTGGCCGGACTCACGGACTCGACCAACTTCCCCACCACCAGCGGGACCGTCACTCCGAAGTACCCCGGCGGCGCGCCGGATGCGTTCGTGGCCCAGATCGGGGCCGGCAGCGTTCCCGACAACATCACCCCCGGCGGCATTGTGAACAACGCCAATTTCGCAAGTGGCGCGGTGGCGCCGGGTTCCATCGTGAGCATTTTCGGAAGCGGCCTGGCTCCTTCCACGCAACTCTTCAGTGGGTTCCCGCTGACCACCTCGCTGGGCGGAGTCACCGTGAGCGTGAACGGCGTGAATGCGCCGATATTTTATGCCAGCCCCAGCCAGATCAATATCCAGGTGCCATTTGAGACCGTACCCGGCTCGGCGATGATTGCGGTGAACAGCAGTTGCGGTTCCAGCGGGCAGGTTCAGGTCCAAGTGGCGCAAGCCGCACCCTACATTCTGCAGACCGTTACCGGGCAGGGTGAGGCGCAGGCCATCGTGCAGAACTACAATGCATCCACCGGCCAGTACACCCTGAACGGTCCCGACAACCCGGCCAAAGTGGGCAGCCTAGTCGTCGCTTATCTAATCGGTATCGGTCCCGTCTCCAACCCGCCGGCCGATGGTGCGGCCGCTCCCACCACATCAGTGTCGCCCTCGACCCTTACCTACAGCTCCACCATCGGCGGCTGGACCACCCCGCTCAACAACTACCCGTTCCTCGGCCTGGCGCCCGGCTGGGTGGGGTTGGATCAAGCCAACCTGACCGTGCCCGTCGGCCTGAGCACCGGCCAATACTCGGTGGTAATCACAGTCGGTGGCGTGTCAAGTCAAACCACCCCCGCCCCAACCATGTTCGTCACCGAATAGCGGCCGCAAGGCCGCCCGAGCGAGAGCCAGTTTCCCTTCAAGTCGATGACTATTGCTTGGGCGGCGTGCTGGGTTCCTGCGTCTCCTTGGTCTTGTCGTCGGGCAGCGGAGCGACGGGCTGCTCCTCGATGGCCTACTCGCCGCACCGACTTACGTAGACCGTTCGGTTCGTTTGTCACACTGGCCGTCGGCGCAAGTCCGAAATCGGCTCGCGGGGCGACGTAGCGGGAACCTCAGCGACGCCCTGTCTGACTGGCCCCCCATTTGGGCGAAAAGTCGCCAAGCCGCCGAGTGGTGCCTGGTCCAGCCGCGAGCGGCGCCCGGTCCACGCGGCGTTATTTACCATTATCGGACACTGTTTTCCGCAGCTGTGCGCGAGCGCGCCGCGCGGAAACCGACGGCCCGGCCGAATCCGGCGGTTGGCCACATCCGCGGGTAGGGCGTTTTTCGTCCGGTTGACTGCGCCCTGCCCAACTTCCGGTTGCCCGGACACAACTTCGCCTGTCTTACTCAGACTTGAGAGAAGCCATATCAATGGAGAAGCGGTACTTCACATCGGACTTGAGCAGTCTCTCGTAGGCCTCATTGACCTTCTGGATCGGGATGACTTCGACATCGGCGGTGATGTGATGTGCCCCGCAGAAATCGAGCATCTCCTGAGTCTCAGGGAGGCCGCCGATGTTGGATCCGGAGAGATTACGGCGGCCCATGATGAGGCCGAAGGCAGAGACCCCCAGGGGCTTCGCGGGAGCGCCGACAAGGGTAAGATTGCCGTCGAGGCCGAGCAGGTTGAGATATGCGTTGATGTCGTGCGCGGCGGAGACCGCGTCGAGGATGAAGTCGAAGCTGCCGGTGTGCTTCTTCATCTCGTCGGCATTGCGGGAAACGACGACTTCGTCGGCGCCGAGGCGGAACGCGTCTTCCTTCTTACCGGGCGAGGTGGTGAAGACGACGGCGTGGGCTCCGAACGCATGAGCAAACTTCACGCCCATGTGGCCCAGTCCGCCGAGACCGACCACGCCAACTTTCTTGCCCTTTGTGACGCCCCAGTGGCGCATCGGCGAATATGTGGTGATCCCTGCGCAGAGGAGCGGCGCGGCTCCGGCGAGATCCAGGTTGGAGGGGACGCGCAGCACGAAGCGTTCATCGACGACGATGCTGTCGGAGGAGCCGCCATAGGTCACGCCTCCGAGATGCTTGTCGGGGAAGTTGAAGGTGAGGGTCAGGTTCGCGCAGAATTGCTCGAGGCCAGCCTTGCACCGGGGGCAGGTGCCGTCCGAGTCGACGAGGCATCCGACCGCGGCGAGGTCGCCAGGCTTGTATTTGGTAACTGCTGAGCCGGCCTTGGTGACACGGCCGACGATCTCATGGCCGGGGACAATCGGGTATATAGTGGGCATGAACTCGCTCCACTCGTTGCGCACCGAATGGAGATCGGAATGGCAGATCCCGCAGAAGAGAATCTCGATCTGAACGTCGTGTTCGTTTGGATCTCGGCGTGCGATCGTCGTGGAGGCAAGCGGCGATGTCGCACTCGTAGCGAAGTAAGCCTTCGTGTTGTACATGATTTGCGCCCCTGTTCTCTTCCTTTTCGGCCCCTAGTCAGGCCTTGTATTGTTCGTCGCTGACCTGTTCCATCCAGTCGGCGGTCTTGCCGTCAAGCTGCTCCTGAACGGCGATATGGGTCATCGCCGTGGTTGGCGTCGCCCCGTGCCAGTGCTTCTCACCCGGCGCGAACCAGATCACGTCACCCGGCCGGATTTCCTCGACCGGTCCGCCCCAACGCTGTACCCGGCCGCGCCCGGCCGTCACGATCAGGTTTTGTCCCAGCGGATGGGTGTGCCATGCCGTACGGGCCCCGGGCTCGAAGGTGACGCTGGCACTGACCACACGCGCCGGAGCGGGCGGGTTGAACAGCGGGTCAACCCGCACCGTGCCGGTAAAATACTCTGCCGGTCCTTTGCCGGACGGCTGGGAACCGCTTCGTTTGATCTCCATTTCTTGAACTCCTTTGCGTGGTCGCTCAGCGGCCGGTCATCTGCTCCAGCTTTTCGGGGTACCGGGCGCCTTCGACCGTGATCTTTGAGGTGGCGTTCTCGATGTCACGCAGATCGTCGGGCGTGAGTTCGACTGAGACTGCCCCGATGTTTTCGTCCAGGCGATCGAGCTTTGTGGTGCCTGGGATCGGTACCATCCACGGCTTCTGGGCCAGCAGCCAGGCGAGTGCGATCTGAGCCGGCGTCGCCTTCTTCCGCTCCCCGATGCGGGCGAGCAGATTAATGAGCGCCTGGTTCGCCTTGAGAGCCTCCGGCGTGAAGCGAGGCAAGGTGCTGCGGAAGTCGGAACTGTCGAACTTCGCATTTTCGTCGATCTTGCCCGTGAGGAAGCCCTTGCCCAGCGGGCTGTACGGAACAAAGCCGATTCCGAGTTCCTCAAGGGTCGGTATGACTTCTTTCTCCGGAGTCCTCGTCCACAGCGAGTATTCGCTCTGGAGAGCAGTGACCGGCTGGACTGCGTGTGCGCGACGGATGGTTTTCACTCCTGCTTCGGAAAGGCCGAAGTGCTTGACCTTGCCTGCCTGAATCAGGTCCTTCACCGCTCCAGCTACGTCTTCGATGGGCACGTTCGGGTCAACCCGGTGCTGATAGAAGAGATCGATTGTCTCCACCTTGAGCCGCTTGAGCGAGCCCTCGGCGGCTTGCTGGATGTGCTCGGGCCGACTATTCAGACCTGCCGCTCCCGGCCGATTGTCGCTGCCACTCAGATCGAACCCGAACTTGGTGGCGATCGCCAGCTGTCCACGGAACCCAGCGAGGGCTTCGCCCACGAGTTCTTCGTTTGTGAACGGGCCGTACACTTCGGCGGTATCGAAGAAGGTGACGCCGCGTTCCACGGCTGCCCGGATGAGAGCGGTCATCTCCTGCTTGTCTTTGGGCGGCCCGTAAGAAAAGCTCATTCCCATGCAGCCGAGCCCGATAGCTGAAACTTCCAGGCCGCTGTTTCCCAGTTTGCGCTTCTGCATTCTTTCTCCTTAAGAACCCCGCATTTCCAGGATAGAGTCGAGCGCCTTGGAAGCGGTATTCTGATCCTTCCGATTTCTTGCCTATTCCTCTTGCACTGTTGACTAACGCACAGAGCCATCCGTTACCCTAGGGTAGAGAAGAGCGAAACCGTTACTATGAAAAACGACAGGGGACACGCCGCTCCGCTGCCAGATCGGGCACGTGAATTGCGGGCTGAGCTGGCTCGCAAGATTGCCTTGTTCATTGGCTCCGCAGAGAACCGGGCAACGGAGATTCCCGGGCTGACGCTCCACCGGCGCTCTGCCCCTACCGCTCCATGCTCAATGACGTACCAGCCGGGCGTGACCGTGATCGCCCAAGGGCGCAAGCGGGTAGAACTCGGCCGAACCACTTTCATCTACGATGCGTCGCGATTCCTGCTGACATCGGTCGATTTGCCGGTCGTCAGCCGGGTGATCGAGGCGAGTGAAGAGGTGCCCTGCCTGGCGTTGTCGCTCAAACTCGAAATGCCCGTGGTCCGGGAGCTTCTCAGTCGGCAGGAGATTGAGGTGGCTGAGGCGCCGTCGGACAGTCCTGGCATGGCGATCGGTAAGACCACGGTCGAATTTCTCAGTGCATGCTGCCGGCTCGTGGACCTGCTGCACACGCCGCAGGACATTCCCTTTCTCGGTGGCCTGATTCAACGCGAGATCATCTACCGAATCCTTCACAGTGCGGAGGGAGCACGCCTTCGAGCGATTGCAACGCTAGGAGAGCAGAGCCACCGAACGGCAAAAGCGATCGCCTGGATCAGTGCGAACTATGCGAAGCCGCTCCGGGTGGAAGATCTCGCAGAAATCGCGGGCATGGGCGTGTCCACGCTGCACCATCATTTCCGTGTGCTGACCGCCATGAGTCCTCTTCAGTATCAGAAACAGCTTCGGTTGCAGGCAGCGCGGGGCCGTATGCTCATGGATGGTCTGGACGCCGCAAGCGCGGCCTTTGAGGTCGGATACGAAAGCGCCAGCCAATTCAACCGCGAATACAGCCGTTTCTTCGGCCAACCACCGATGCGGGATATTCGGACCCTTCGCTTGCCAAGCGCTCCACCGTTGGAGTCTGTTAGTAGCCGGTAAGACGCTGTCGGATCGTCTGTTGCTGGTGAGTAGTCGTCAATCCGGAAGCAATCCACGCGGACGAGAAATCGCCAAACCGCCGAGTGGGCCTAGTCCAGCCCTGAGCGGCGTCCGATCCACGCCAGCGATATCACCTCATATCGGTAGCTTGCGGTGGGAAAGGCAGACTGCCTGGCGTAAGAATCCCGGTCGCGGGGCGACGCCGCAGGGATGAAGTCTGCTAACGCTTTAACGACCGCGATGTCCCTCGCCTCGCAGGGCCCAGAGTTCAAGAACGATGTCATCGGCGCTCCACCAACCCCGCGAACCAGTTCTTCGCGCGCGGCTGCTCGAAACCTTCGAGCATCCAAATTTGAAAAGGAAACTTCGCGACCGAGGTGAGAGCGCGTTTGCCGTCCGGATGGATGCTGAACCCAGACAGTCTAGCGGATGCAGGCGGGAGATCCAAGGACGACACGAGCTTTTCGGCTCCGGTCGTCACGCTCACCTCGTAAAGCTGCCACTCCCGATTCGGGTCTGTCGCGTTGTGAAAAATGCCGTAAACGCGGCGGCCATCCTTCGAGAAGTCGTAGACCGTGAACCGGCGGGAGGACAGCGTCCGTCTGGACTTGCCGTCGGGCGAGATCAGGCAGAGACTGTTCCCCGCACTGTACAGAATCCAGTCCCCCGCCGGCGACCATTGCGTCGGGCCTTCTGCGTCCGCCAGGATCACGGGACCGGCTCCCGGCAGAGCTCGAATCTTCGCCAGCTTCGACTGGCCTTCGTTCTGGCGATCATACGAGAGCCACTGCCCATCAGGCGACCACGCTTCTCCCTGTATGTTGTGGGCCTGGTCCAGCAGGATGGCATGGCCGCCAGCCGCGTTCGCCAGCCTCAGCCTGTCTGTATAGCCACTATCCACAAAGACGAAACGCGCCCCGTCCGGCGACCAGCGTGCTTGCTTAAGGTCGTAGCTGGTATCGACCAGGCGGCGCGAGAAGCCACCAGCGGAGGCCTCCTGGTCCATGACCGCCGCACCCACGTCGGCCTTACCTTGTGCAGAGAACAAAAAGTGCGTGCCCGACGGCGCCCAATCTGGCGAAATGTTGGTTCCTCCGTTTTCGACCAGCACGTGCACGGCGCCATCGGTGAGCCCGATTTCGACGATGTTCCATTCGTACTCCGCGGCCGAATAGACGATCTTCCTGCCATCCGGCGACACCGAGGAACCCTGGATCGTGAAACCCGCAGAATAGATGGTCTGCCGGCTGCCATCCGCGACCGCCAGCCGGATCAATGAGTCGGTTGCGCTGTTGCGCGCCACCAGTAAACTGCGGCCGTCCGGGAACCAGCTCGCGCCCCACAGACCGGCGCCCATTCCGTTTTCTGTTCCGGTGTAGAGCTTTCGGGGCTTACCGGAGGGATAGGAAAAAAGCCAAACCGTCCCGTTGTCAAAAGCGAGATAGGAGCCATCGGGCGAGAAATACATGTTTGTCGTAGGCATGGTGGGCGCAAGCGGACCCGGCCAGAACTCCTTCGCCGTTCCCCCGTGAAGGGCAGCAAGCCAAAGCTTGCCGTCGCGCGCAAACGCCAGCGTTTTGCCGTCGGGGTGAATAGCGGCTGCTTCGACATGTTCCAGAACCAACTGCCCGGCGCCCCCGGAGGCCGGGATGGCCCACAGGCTGCCATCGGCGAAGTAATAGATGGATTCACCGTCCGGAGACCAGATGGGGGCATGACAATCCTTAGTCGATCTGGTGAGTTGCGCCGCCTCGTGCGCCCCAGCGCCGCGCGCGAAGATCTGTTGGACTCCATGAACCCTGGCCGAATAAGCGATGGTGTTTCCATCCGGCGACCATGCCGGGGCGCGCTCCTCGGTTTCTCCCAGTGCAACTCGCGTGAACTTGTACTGCGACAGATCCGGACCGGACACCGGTGTCAGGAGCCGCGTAAGAATGATTCCGGCGGTCAGGCATACGAGGGCACCCGCAGGGACCATAAGGAGACGCTGCCGCCTGCGCCCCGCGTGAGGGGCCAGCGCCGCCTCAACCCCACTGGTGCTTTGTGAGAGACGCTCGCGAATCTGCTTCAGCTCGCGATACAGGTCCCGCGTCGAGTCGTAGCGCTCGGCAGGATCTTTTGCCAGCAGCCGTTCGATGACCCAACGCAGCGGCAGAGGCACGCCGGCGGGCAGCGGCTCCGCCTCTTCGCGGATGATGGCCGTCATGGTCTCCGCTGCGCTGGGGCGCTCGAAGGCCCGCTTGCCCGACGCCATCTGGTACAGGACCAGGCCGAACGAGAATTGGTCCGACTGGAAGGTAAGATTCGGTTCCCCACGCGCCTGCTCGGGCGACATGTAACTGACGGTGCCGACCGTCGTGCCGGGGTCGGTGATGGTCATGGTCAGAGTGGAGGCATCCGAGCCAGGCTGCGCGTTCACAGCCGATTTGGCCAGGCCGAAATCAAGAATCTTCACCCGCCCCTCACGCGTGACCAGGATGTTGGCAGGCTTCAGATCGCGGTGCACGATTCCAGCCGCATGAGCCGCAGCCATCCCGTCAGCCATCTGCACCGCCATATCGAGCAGTTTGCGAAGATTCTCTACCTGCCCGAGCGGTGAGCCCTCAATCAATTCCATCACCAGATAGTTCGGCCCGACATCATAGAGCTGGCAGATATTGGGGTGATTCAGCGAGCCCACGGCGCGCGCCTCGCGCTCAAATCGCTCCGAAAATTTCGCCTCCGAGACTTTAATGGCGACAAGGCGGTCGAGACGTCTGTCGCGGGCCTTGTATACTTCCCCCATTCCGCCCGCCCCGATGGGCGCGACGATCTCATAGGGCCCCAGCCGATTTCCGGGAGCTAAGGACATTGTGCGTTGAACGATTGTACCGCGCGACAGCGCGGCCACGGATTGAGGATGGGTGACCGGAATTGAGGTCGTCCGGCGTCGACTTGACGTATCACGCCCTACTCGCGGATTGGCCGGAGGGATGCTCTGTGTTTCAGATAGCTCGGCTCGGCGGCCCCGCAGCTATTTAAGCCGGCGCGGTCGCGCCATTCCGAATCCAACTCGATGCCGTACGGAGGATCTGTTACCAGCAACAGCGGCTTTTTCTCGCCCAGCAGCTTCGCCACGGCCTCCGCGCTGGTCGCATCCCTGCAGAGTACGCGATGCGAGCCACAAATCCACAGGTCGCCGAGTCGGAACACGGGATTGTCCGGCAAAGGCGGAGTCGCGTTGGCTCGCTCGTCCTCTGCGGGCGCGATCAGCAGGTCATCGAGTTCTTTCGGATCGAAGCCGGTCAGGCTGAGGTCGTAATCGGCCTCGCTCAGTTCCTGCAACTCGAGGGTAAGGAGCTCGTCGTCCCAAGCTGCCCACTGCTGCGGCTGCCATTTTGCCGACGGTTTCCAGCGCGTTGGTTGCTGTTCTCACGCGGTCGCCTCTAAGTCGAGCGTGTCGAAGGCTGAGATCGCACGCTCCATCTCCGAGCCCGCCTCGACGGGATACTCCCTCCAATGCTTCTTCCTCAAGGGATCCTGAGTAGCAGCCTCTTGCTCGCGCCAGGATCGAATTGCGTTTGCGATTAGCGTGGGAAACCATCCCCAGCTATGCGGGCCCTTGCTAGTTCCGGGCTCACAGCCATGCAAACACCGATGTCGCAGGAGCTCTCCGATATCCCGCAACGATATGCCGTCCGCTGCCTCCAGGCACATTTGCACAATCTGCGGCGGTGCGCTCTCTTGCATGTGTCGCTGCATGGTGCACCGCTGGCCATACGAGTTGAGCGCGACCGACATCCACTCGCACTCCTCGGGTGTAAATTGGCGCCTGCCCTCTGAGGCAGCGGGCTTTGGTTTTGGGGTTTGGTTTTCAGCGGGCTCATCAGTCGTATCGGATTGGCGGCCAGCGTGCGAATCGCGGTTTTTGCGATTCGTAGGCTGGTAATCAGATGTTGACTGACCCTCTTTCCCTGACCCTCTTGAACCTGATTCTCTTCGGGTTCGGTTTTCCGCAGGGGTGGTGGTGCCTTTCGGCGCTCGCCCGAGTCGCCTGTAAAAGCGTCGTGCCAAAGGAATATGTATCCGTTGGAGCCGCCACTGCCGTCTTTCCGGTAGTGCCTATTCTCGCGGTCAACCGCGATGAGTCCAACCTTCTCCAGTTCCTTGATGTAGCCGCGGGCCTGAGTCTCGCCGAGGCCGGTCTCCTCAGCCAGGGTTGGGATCGCAGGGAAGGCAACACCGTTCTCGCCAGCGTAGCGGTACAGTCGGCCGTAAATCAGTTTCGCGCCTGGTGAGATTCCTCTATACCTGCAGATTTGCTCCGGGATGAGGGCGGCCAGGAAACGCTTGAAGGGACTGACGGGCTGACCAATGGCGGGCGGCCGCGGTTCCTCGCAACCCATTCGCGTGTTCCCGGCGGCACTCACGCTTGCCTCCGGCGCGGCCAAAACTGGCCCGTGTGACTCGTGGTGTGACTTGGCTGGGTGTTTCTGGAACTTCTGGTATTTTGAGAACTTTGTGTTATGTATAAGTTACTTGTTTTCAGTAAGCCAGGAGAGAACAAGTCCCCCTCTCCGCACCAAATAACCGGCTGCTGTATCAATTAAGATACAGCAGCCATTTTCGTTTGTGCCCAAAACGTGCCCGCAATCCGTACGCACGTGCGCATTTCGACGCTATAAACGCCCATCCAAACAATGCCATGCTCTGCCGTTTAGCCAGTATATGCTTCCCCATGGCACTGGCACAGGGGCGCCCCCAGTGTCGCTACTAGCTGGTCGCCGTACTGGTGCTGCCGGGTTTGTTTCCGGTATCATGCGCGTTTGCAAGCAGAGAGATCATAGAACTGCGCTTCGCGTCCAAGCCCAACCGAAGTCGGCCTCTTTGTCCAGCCAGTCTCTTCTTCCTGGCTCAGTACTAATCCACGGCAGGCCGGCTCCCAGCTCTTTCCGAGTCGCGCGTCACTCGGTCGCAACTTAAGGGAGGCGGCGAGTTCCGACTTCATGCGGAATTCCCACGAGCGGCTACGCCTCTAAACCAGCTAACATTTTCAGGAGGGTGCCGTCTATGAACTTGTCACGAGCCGCCACGCAAGAACACAAACCGATTTTCGCAACCACATCCGGTTCCTCGCCGTGGAGATCCCTGTGACCAAGGCCATCGTGGCACGAGGAGGGTTTCAATCAAGATGAGTTTCAAAGCAGCGCAGTCTATGCTCCATCGCTGGAGAAACAAAGGCTGGATTCTCCTGGCTACCGCTTTGGTTTCATTCGCCGCCGGGTCGCTCTTTACAGCGCGACTGGCGGGCCCTAAACAGGTGGGAGCGGATAGCGGTCACGTCTTTGAGCTCATGATCTACCACACCGCACCCGGCAAAGCGCCTGCCCTTGAAACGATCTTTCGCGATGTTGCCAAGCTGCAAACCAAACACAATCTAAACGTGGCCGGCTATTGGGTACCCAGCGAAGACCCTGCCTGGAGAGACACGTTCGTTTACCTCGTCGTCCATCCCAGCCGAAAGGAAGCGGATGCAAATTGGCAAGCTCTTCATGCCGACCCCGCGTTTCTGCCTTATCGCAAATCAGCGGAGCCACTGATTGAGAACGTCAACGGCGACTACCACGTCGATGAAGTGTATATGCGGCCAACCGATTTCTCAGCGATGAGGTAGGCGAAATGAAACAGTTGACGCTCACGAACGCGGTCCGGCGTTGTGCCCTCATCGGTTCTCTTTTGTTGCTTCCACTACTTGGTCCGGCGCAGGAATCCTGGATCGCCACTTGGGCGGCCAGTCCCGAGCCCGCAGAACCCGATCCAAACCAGCCAATGCTCAGTCTTGAAAATCGAACGGTCCGAGAGCGCGTGCGCATATCTGTTGGGGGCTCTCAGATTTGCATTCGTCTTTCAAACGAATTCGGCTCCTCCCCACTCGTTGTTGGTTCTCTGACTGTGGGAGAGCCAAACG
>Ga0182027_10009292_pt1 | contig 14159 bp, 5 predicted proteins | sample 712E1DmetaG_FD_121300 | JGI IMG/M metagenome (GOLD analysis project Ga0182027, IMG submission 121300) | Permafrost microbial communities from Stordalen Mire, Sweden - 712E1D metaG (Illumina Assembly) | ecosystem: Environmental > Terrestrial > Soil > Wetlands > Permafrost | place: Sweden...
ATTTCTTTGCTGACACGAACTGCCGCGGCGATTGCTGATGGCGATCTGACCCAGGTGGTATCCATAGGCGGTCAGGATGAAATCGGTATATTGGCAAATACCTTCAACCGCATGACATCGCAATTGCGGGATCTGATCGGCACTTTGGAGCAGCGCGTGGCCGACCGCACCAAAGCTTTGGCTACGTCTACCGAGGTCAGCCGCCGGCTCTCGACCATTCTCGATCTGCAACAATTGGTGGTTGAAGTAGTGGAGCAGGTGAAATCAGCTTTTAACTATTATCATGTTCATATTTACCTGCTCGATGAAACAAACAAGGACCTTATCATGGCGGGTGGAACCGGTGAAGCTGGCCGCACCATGTTAGCCAGCGGCCATAGAATATCAAAAGGAAAGGGGCTGGTGGGTCGTGCCGCGAACACGAACACCCCTGTACTGGTATCCGACGTTTCAAAGGATCGCCAATGGCTACCGAACCCCCTGTTGCCTGATACAAAATCCGAACTGGCAGTACCCATTACTATTGGCGATCGAGTGCTGGGTGTTCTGGACGTGCAGCATAACATAACAGACGGATTAAAGCAGGAAGACGTCGATTTGCTGCAATCCATTGCAAACCAGGTGGCCGTCGCCGTGCGAAATGCCCGCTCCTTTACCGAGACCCAACAACGCGCTGAACGCGAGGCTTTGATCACCTCCATCAACCAGAAGATCCAGAGCGCCACCACCGTGGAGGGCGCTTTACAGGTAACGGCACGTGAACTCGGACGTACTCTGGGCGCAAAAGATATCCGCGTTATCCTTGAGGCGCCCGGTTGGGTTTCCGGTCAGGACGATCATGGCAAACGGGGTGCGAAGTCAGCTGAATCATCACAAAATAACTTCCAAGAATTGGAACGATTTTACCGCGAAAGCCGCCAAATCGCTGCGGCGCGTACAAAGGCAGAGGCCCTGCAAACGACAGCTCGTATTCTCATAGATTTGCCTTATCCGGCAGTGGTCCTTTCAGTGAACGGCAACCGGCTTGAAGTGGCAGGGCTTACCGACGCCAGTAGACCGGAAATCTTAAGGATTCGTACAGCCGTAAATGATTTGGAAACAGGCTGGGACGAGGTGAAAAAATTATTGGCCAGCGGCCCGGTGATCGCTGAAGCATCGACAACTACCCTGGTTGGAGCGAGATCCGCCTTTGTCCTCCCCAGTCCATTATCTCAGTACCCAAGACAATTAAGTTACCAATCAGCTGCCTTCCTGCCCATCATGAATGGTGACAAGGTGGTCGGCCTGATTACAATCGGCGGTATTAAACAGACGTTGACCGGCGAGATGGTCCAGCGTTATACAAATATCGCTGATTTATTAGGAACAACGCTGGATAAAATTTTGGAGGCCGAGGAAAAAGATAAACGGCACTCAGAGCAAGAAGCTTTGGCAACCATTAACCAGAATGAAAACGACCTTTACAAACGGGATGATCACAAGGACAACTTATCTTGAAGATGAGTATTGACCCTCGATCACCATCTGGATTCTGAAGCGCACAAAGGCTAATATTATGGCAAAACCTCGAACACCGAAAGACAACCAGGAAAAGGATTTCCAGGATAAGATGCGGAAAAAGCTTACGGGCTTGTTTTCCGGAGGAGAAGAACCTCCTACCTATATGAGCATCAGTCAGGTTGAGGCGTTGAAGGCGCACGTTACTGAGTTGGAAGCGAAACTGGCGCAACAAGGGCCTGTGATCAGCCAGAATGTCTCCATGCCTAGCCAGGAAAAACGTCCCGAACCATTGCCGATCAAGCCGGTTGTAATGGAGGAAAGACAAAAGCGAATCGGTTTATGGGTGGCTGGGATATTTGCTGCGTTCAGCTCGGCGCTCCTGATTTTTTCATTTTACATGGTATATGTCGTCGGTCCTGGTCATCCCGACCTATCGGATAGGACCCTTGAGCCCGTTGCTAGTTTGATGATCATTGCCAGCCTGATCAGCTTTTACCTTATCAGGCGGGACCGTCTGGCAACGGCGGCTTGGATCCTGCTTTCGATCGTGATCATTCCTCCTATCCCCGCCGTGCTCGTGCTCAAAGACATTTTTATAGTTATGATTTTGTATATAGCTATTCTGGCGCCGATTCTGATTGCCTGGGTGCTTCCCAAAACAGCTCGACGACAGGCAATCAATGCCACGGGTGCATCGATTCTGGCCATCATTGCCCTTCAGGTATGGAACCCCGCGTTTCGACTTGGTTCATCCAGCTTGCCGGATTTTACAACTTACATAATCGTCCTGGCTGCTTTAGCTATTTTGGGGTTCTTCGTTCGACAGGCCATGGTTGGAAGCATTCGTACCAAATTGGTACTTGCTTTTGTCGCGATAGCAATAGCTTCTGTAGGGAGTATATCCTTTATAGTCGATCGATCCCTGCGAACTAATCGTACCAACGAGATCGGCGATAGCCTGGCGGTTTTGGCCAATGCAGAGTCCCTCCAGGTCGGCCAGACTGTGGAGAACGAGTTTAATCTACTAAATGGTCTTGCCCTGACAGAGGCTGTACAAGACAGAGCAGAAATCGGTACGCGGGAAGATACGCTGACCCAGGCCGAGATCAACCAACTTGACCTAGAATGGCAGGCTGCCGATGCAGCCAATAATAATAATGATCCGTTAGTGGCAAAAGTCCTAAATGACAATCTTTCGGCTGAACTCATAAAGTTCCAGACAAAATTCCCGGAGCATGTCGAAATCTTTCTCACGGATTTACCGGGTGTCAGCATCGCAACTACCGATCGCACTTCCGGTTACCTGCAGTCCGATGAAGACTGGTGGCAGATTGCTTACAAGGATGGCCAGTACATCGGTCAACCTGCCTATGATGCGAGTACTAAGACTCTTTCCATTAACATGGCTGTACCCGTGCGGGCAAGAGGGAGCAACCAAATTGTGGGCATTCTGCGCACAACGGTTAATACCAAGTCATTGAGCAATGTGTTAAGTACCGGACGGTTTGGGCAAACGGGCCGTACTGAAATCTACCTGCCCGACAATCAGGTTATCAGCCTGGTACCCACGGGTTTCGGATACGCGGTGGTGATGGGTAAAACAACTGCCCCCAACAACAATATATTTAATCAGACCTTACAGAAGTATCAGGAATTATCCATGGGCGGCAACCCAAGCCTGGTAAGTGCAGCCGGTGTATCCGTCCCTGGTGATGCAAGCCAGAACAATATAATCAATAAACTGGGCTGGCAGGTGGTAGTTCATCAGGACCAGGCAGAAGCCCTGGCTCCGGTCGAAACCCAAACACTTAACGATATTCTGCTGGCGTTGATTGTAACCATCCTTGCGGCGCTCGTTGCGGTCGGTCTGGCACAGGTTTTAGCCGGCCCAATCATGCGCCTGAACGTGGTTGCTGAAAAAGTGGCTTCAGGCGATCTGAGCGTTGTTGCGAAAGTGGAATCTGACGATGAGACCGGTACACTTGCATTGACCTTTAACAACATGATCTCTCAATTGCGCGGTTTGATCGGCACGTTGGAACTACGCGTCGCCGACCGCACTCATGATCTTGAGCTGGCAGCTGAAGTGGGTCGGGCGGTGAGTGAAAAATCGGTCGATATTGATGGTCTCCTGTCAAAGGCCGTTGAACTTATAGGTGATCGCTTTAACCTTTATTACACACAGGTTTATTTGACTGACTCCATCGGCCGCAACTTAATCCTGCGTGCAGGCACGGGTGCTGTGGGATCAGAACTGCTCTCGCGCGCCCACCAACTGCCGATCGCTTCCGGTTCCATCAACGGGCGGGCAGCAGCTGAAAAACATAGTGTGATCGTAGCGGATACAAAGCAGAGCGCAGACTTTAAACCCAATCCGATTCTGCCCGACACCCGGTCTGAAATGGCAACACCACTTATTGCTGGTGGGCAGGTAGTGGGTGTGCTGGATATGCAAAGCGACCGCCCGGGCACATTGAGCGAAACCAACCTGCCAGCTTTCGAAGCACTGGCTGGGCAGCTTGCCATTGCCATCCAAAATGCAGCTCTGTTTTCACAGGCCGAACAGGCACGTTCTGACGTGGAAGCCCAGGTCCACCGCCTGACAGAACAAGGCTGGCAGGATTTTCTGGATGCCATCGAACATGGGGAAAGGATGGGCTTCGCTTTCGACCAGTCCAGTATCGTTCGCCTTGAGGGAGAAAGCATAACCACAGCAGCTTCTGAAGGATACAGCGTGCCCATTTCAGTGACTGGGACAAAGATCGGTGCCATCCAGTTTGGACAAGAACCTAATCGTATCTGGACGAACAGCGAAAGCGAGTTAATTGAAGGCACTGCGACGCAATTGGCTCAACATATCGAAAACCTGCGTCTGCTGGCTCAAGCCGAAAAATACCGGGCGGAAGCCGAACAGGCAGTCCGCCGTTTGACCCGCGAAGGTTGGGATACCTATCTCCAGCCGGGTAGCCAAGAGACTGCCGGATTTAAATACGATTTAAATGAAGTATCCCCGCTGAATGTGGGTGAGAACGATAACCAGACTCCTGTAAAGCACCAAGCCTTGAAAGTCCGTGACGAGGTTATTGGTGAACTCTCCATCCAAGACAGCAATAATTCTCAGGAAGACGCGAATGAGCTCATGTCTGCCGTGGCTGCACAGTTGAGCTCCCACATCGAAAACCTGCGTCTTTCTCTCATCAACATGAGTCTTCTCAAATCGACCGAGGAGCGCGCACAGCGTGAACAAACTTTGCGCCAGATCACCGTTGCCTTGCGCGGTTCAACCAATCCGGCAACCATCATGCGGACCGCAGTGCGTGAACTTGGGAGTATTCTGGGACGTAAGACGATTGTTCAATTGTCAAACCCCGAACGACCCAACCAGGCAGAATCTGCCATAAGCAGTGAAAATGAACCAGACTCTTCTGCGAATCAATCGTGACAATCGCAGTTGGAGGTAAAGAATGATAACAGTAGACAAAAAACGGAGAGACGACGGGCAAAACCAGAACCCTGGGTTCATACAGACCAACCTGGATTTGCTGCAGCTGGTCATGAATAACATCCCCCAGGCAGTATTCTGGAAGGATCGGGACCTGGTTTATTTGGGGTGTAACCAGGCCTTTGCAGATGATGCGGGTTTCTCCTCGCCTGAAAAAATCGTCGGGAAAACTGATTTTGATATGCCCTGGAAGGATCAGGCTGAACTTTATCGCGCAGACGACCAGCGGGTCCTGGATAACGGAGAACCAAAACTTAATTACGAAGAGCCGCAGACCACGCCTGACGGTTCAACAATCTGGTTAAGCACCAGCAAAATACCCGTACATGAGAATGGTTTGATCGTCGCGGTATTGGGGATGTACGAAGATATCACCGAGCGCAAGCAGGTGCAGCAGACGCTGCAGGAATCGGAAGAAAGATACTCCGCCGTGGTAAACCAGGCCAATGATGGGGTAACCATCATCCAGGACAATCTGAGTGTATTTGCAAACAAAGTCCTTGCGAAAATGCTCGGATATACCCAGGAAGAACTGAAGGATACACCTTTCATCAACTATGTAGCGCCTGAAAGCAGGGTTCTTGTCGCCGGCAGAGTGAAAGCGCGCCTGGCCGGCCAGGATGTCCCACCGGTATACGAAGCCAGGTTACTGCGTAAAGATGGTACGGCCTTCGATGCCGAACTCTCGTCCGGTGTGATCCAGTATCATGGAAAATCAGCCGATGTGGGATTGATCCGTAATATCACCGAGCGCAAGCAGGCTGAAGCAGCGGTACAAGAGAGTCAGGCGCGGTTCCAGGGCCTGGTTGAGACCCTGAGTGACTGGATCTGGGAAGTGAACCAGAACGGTATCTACACATATGTCAGTCCAAAGATCAAAGATATATTGGGTTACGCACCGAAAGAAGTGTTAGGCAAGACACTGTTCGACCTGATGCCACCCGAAGAAGCTCACCGGGTGGCGGGCGTGTTTGGACCATTGTTGTCAGCCCGGAAACCGCTGGAGGCTTTAGAGAATACAAACCGACATAAAGATGGCCACCTGTTGGTGTTGGAAACAAGCGGTCTGCCGTTCTTCGATGCCAATGGATTGTTCAAAGGATATCGAGGCACCGACCGCGACATTACCCAACGTAAACACACTGAAGCCCTCCTTCGGTCAATGGTTGAAAATGCGCCGGAAGCGATTGGTATCGTGGATTTAACCACCGGGTTGTTCGCAGATCCGAATGAAAATGCGGTTAAACTTTACGGCCTGCCGCCCGAAGAATTGGTGAAAGTCGGTCCCGCAGATATGAGTCCGGTGATCCAGCCTGATGGCCGCAATTCGGTCGAAAAAGCCATGGAAAAAATCAATGCAGCCATGCAGGGCGAGCCCCAGGTTTTTGAATGGACGCATCGCAATGCGGGCGGAGAAGAGATCCCATGTGAAATTCGTCTTGCGCGCCTGCCGGGTGACCTTCCAAAAGTCCGGTTCACTGCCATAGATATCACCGATCGCAAGAGGGTACAGCAGACACTTCAGGAATCGGAAGCAAGATATTCTGCGGTGGTCAATCAGGCAAATGACGGGGTGATCATCATCCAGGACAATACCTGTCAATTTGTGAACAAATACCTTGGGAATCTGCTCGGGTATACCCCGGAAGAAATGCTGGATACGCCTTTCATCAACTATGTTGCGCCTGAAAGCAGGGCTATGCTCGCAAGCAGGGTGAAAGCGCGCCTGGCAGGTGAGGATGTCCCAGCGGTATACGAAGCCAAGATATTATGCAAAGATGGTAAAGTCCTCGATGCCGAGTTTTCGGCCGGCGTGATCCAGTACCGTGGGAAATCAGCCGATGTGGGATTGATCCGTGATATCACCGAGCGCAAGCGCGCGCAACAGGCACTGCAGGAATCGGAAGCAAGATATTCGGCTGTGGTAACACAGGCGAAGGATGGAGTTGCTATCAACCAGGACGATCTACTCGTATTTGTTAACCAGGCCCTGGCGGATATGTTGGGATATACCCCGGCCGAGATTGAGAATACTCCAATTGTTAACTATATTGCACTCGCAAGCAGGGCTACGGTCGCAAATCGCATCAAGGTGCGCCTGGCCGGCGAGAAAGTCTCACCAGTATATGAGGTTAGTTTAAAACGCAAAGACGGCACGATCATCGATACTGAATTTTCGGATGGTCTTATTGAATATCGCGGAAAGCCAGCAGGCGTGAGTCTGATCCGTGACATCACCGAGCGTAAGAAGGCCGATGAAGCCCTCCGTGAGAGCGAGGAGAGATTCCGCCGGTTCACGGAGGCAACTGCTGAAGGCCTGGTTTTCCATGAACAAGGCAAGATTGTGGATGCAAATCCGGCGGCTGTTGTTCTGTTCGGCCTTTCAGGAAACGCGGATTTCATCGGCAAAAGCTTGCTGGAATTTCTCGTACCCGAGTCGCATCAATTGGTATTGAAACAAATGCAATTGGAAACCGTCCTGCCTTATGAGGTTCAGTGCGTACGTAAAGATGGTTCCACGTTCCCGGTAGAGACCTCCACCCGTACCTACAAGATCGGGGATCGGACCATTCGTGCGACATCCGTCCGTGATATCACAGACCGCAAGCGGCTCGAACGACAGTTACAAACAGCCTTTGAGCGTCGCGGTCGTCAGGTACAACTTTCCACCCAGGTTTCCCAGTCCATTGCTGCGGCTTCCAGTCTGGAGGACCTATATCAACGTGTGGTGACACAGGTTAAAGACCGGTTTGGTTATTACCATACGCAGCTGCTCCGTTATCATGCGGACGAGAATGCCGTTGTTTTGGTCACGGGTTATGGCGAGACCGGCGCGAAGATGTTAGCTGCCGGACACAGCCTGCCGATGGGTGAAGGCTTGATAGGTACGGCTGCTTCTACAGGAGACACAATGCTGCGCCCGGTGTTGGAAAATGATCCCGACTGGCATCCGAATCCCCTGTTGCCCGATACCAAGGGCGAGATCGCGGTGCCGATCAAATTGGGTGAGAATATCCTGGGTGTGCTCGATGTTCAGAGTAATGTGGGTGGATCGCTAGGCTCAGACGACCAGCTCCTGCTGGAGGGGTTGTGCGGGCAGATCGCCACCGCGATCGAGAGCACCCGCTTAAGACAGGAAATGACCGATCGACTCGAAGAGATCAATCGTCTGTACCGTGCCATGAGCCATGAAGGCTGGCAAACGTACCGCGAGACAGCTGATTTTCCCACAGGCTTTATGTTCGATCAGGCAGGCACGAGACCGGTGGAGAGATCCGGATTGACCGACGAACTCTTTGCCAAAATTCCTCTAACCGTGCTCGGAGGGGAAGTGATCGGATCTTTATCCGTCGCTGATGATCCACAACGCCCCATGACTCTCGAGGATCGGACCTTCCTGCAGCAGATCTCCGAGCAAGTTACCCTGGCATTGGAAAGCGCCCGTCTCTTTGAACAAACCCAGGTTGCCTTGAGCGAGGTTGCCCGCCGTGCTTCGGAACTTGATACGGTTGCCAGAATGAGTGCTACTACATCCACCGTGCTCGACCCTGATACTCTGCTTCAAACGGTGGTGGACCTGACGAAAGAACGGTTCGGCGTCTATCATGCCCATATTTACCTGGCGGACAGTGCTTGGAATACCCTACTCCTGGCGGCCGGCGCAGGCGAAGTAGGAAGGAAAATGGTTGCCGATGGACTCGCCATCGAGATGGATGCAGAAAAGTCCCTGGTGGCCCGCGCCGCCCGCGAACGACAAGCCGTGATCGTGAACGATGTCCGGAGCGAACCCGACTTCCTGGCCAACCCATCGCTGCCCGATACCCGTTCCGAAATAGCCGTGCCGATGATCGTGGGCGACAAAGTATTGGGTGTCTTCGACGTGCAATCGAATAAACTAAACGGTTTCACCAAAGAAGATGCCAACATCTACACCACCCTGGCAGCTCAAGTGGCTGTAGCGTTACAAAACGCAAGGCTTTATGTAGAGCAGGCCGCTACAGTCACCCAATTACGCGAACTCGACCGACTCAAATCGGCCTTCCTGGCAAACATGAGCCATGAGCTGCGTACGCCTTTGAATTCCATCCTCGGTTTCTCGGATGTAATTTTGGAGGAAATTGATGGCCCGTTAACGGAAACCATGCATAACGACCTGCATCTCATTCAGAAAAACGGCCAACACCTGCTTCATCTAATCAATGACGTGCTCGATATGGCCAAGATCGAAGCCGGTCGAATAAACCTGTCCCCTGAGCGGTTCATGGTCCATGAAATCCTGGATGACGTGCTCAGCATCACTTCCACATTGGCCAGTGAAAAGAACCTCGCGCTATTTGTGGAGAGCGGCTCGGATAACGATGTGGAGATATTTGCCGACCGTACGCGGCTGCGCCAGGTCATGATCAACCTTATCAACAATTCCATCAAATTCACGGATACAGGACGGATCGCCATCCGCGCCACACGGCAGGGAGCTGAAAATATATTGATCAGCGTCAAGGATACCGGTGTGGGCATTCCCTCAGACAAGCTGGAAGCGATCTTCCAGGAATTTGCGCAGATCGATACATCCTCCACGCGCAAAGCCGGAGGCACCGGCCTGGGCCTGCCCATCAGCCGGCGCTTGATCGAATTGCATGGCGGCCGACTGTGGGCCGAAAGCAGCGGTGTGCCCGGCGAAGGTTCCATCTTTTACGTAGAACTACCCATCGAGGCTAGGATCACTGAACCGATCGAGAAAACGGAAAAATAACATGGCGAGACCGAAGTTCCTGGAATGCATCATCTGCGGTAAACAGCAACCTTACCGGCCCTTCGAGGCGGCCATTTGTGAATATTGCGGTTCTCAATGGTTGGAAGGGCGTTACGACTACGATGCCTTTAAGCGGGAGGTCCTGCGCGGCCTGCCGGGGCGCCCGCTTAACATGTGGCGCTACCAGGATATCCTTCCGCTCGACGACCCATCGGCCCTCGACCTGTATCCTGCCGGCGGGACACCGTTATGGCTTTCACAGCGATATGCTCCGGGCCTCGGCAATAAGCATGTGTACATCAAGGACGAACGCTACAGTCCAACCAGTTCCTTCAAGGATCGACAGGCCGCCGTCGCCGTGGCTGCCATGGCGGAGGGGAATATCCGAGAGGCTGTCATCGCCTCGACCGGTAATGCTGCCGTGGCCTACGCTGCGGCGTGTGCCCGGGCGGGAATCAAATTGTGGGTATTCATGACCAGCCTGGTTCCGCAGGAAAAGCTACGTGAGACGGCGCTTTTCGGTGCGGAGGTCATCCGCGTGAGCGGCAGTTACGACCAGACAAAGCAGATCGCCGCCCAATTCGCCCAACGCCGCCACCTGATGCTTGACCGGGGCACAAGTTCCATCCCTGCGCGTGAGTCGATGAAAACCATTGCCTATGAGATCGTCGAGCAACTCGGCTGGAACGCCCCGGACTGGTACGTCCAATCTGTCAGCGGTGGGATCGGACCCCTGGGCGTATACCAGGGATTCAAAGAATTGTATGGGATGGGACTGATCAGCCATATCCCCAAACTGGCGGTCATCCAGGCGGAAGGCTGCGCCCCCATGGTCAACGCATTCAAAGCCGGGCGCGATGTGGCCGAACCCGTCATACCCAATACTCGCATCACAATCCTGTCCACGGGTGATCCGGGGAAGAGTTACACCTACCTCTGGAATCTTACACAGCAGTTCGGCGGGGCGATGGAATCGGTAACCGATCCCGAAGCCTTCGCCTCGATGCATTCCCTGGCGCAGGCGGAAGGCACGGCCGTGGAACCTGCCACCGCGGTGGCATTTGCCGGCCTTGAAAAATTAATAGGCCGCGGGACGATCGACGAGGCAGAAATCGTCGTGGTAAATTGCACGGGGCATACCTTCCCGGTTGAGAAGCACATCCTCGGCGAAAAATATACGGTGGACGTCCAGTTGAGCGATAGTCAGGCGCCCGCCCCGCGTGAGGGGCTGCAGGCTGCTCTTGAAAACCTGGACGAGAAAACGACAACGATCCTGATCGTCGACGACAACGAGGACGATGCGTTGCTGATCCGCCGACTGTTGGAAAGCCGCAAGGCATACCGTATCTTCCATGCCAAGGATGGATGGGAAGGCCTGGCGATGGCCCGCCAAAAAAGACCCGACCTGATCGTGGCCGACCTGATGATGCCCGGAATTGACGGGTTTGGCCTTGTCGAAGAACTGAAGATGGACCCTCGTACGCGAGGTCTGCCGATCGTCGTTGTGAGCGCAAAAGACATCAGCAAGGAAGAAAGAAAACGGCTGAACGGCCATATCGAAGCAGTATTTCAAAAAGGATCCATGCAGCCACGGAAGTTCGTCGACCAGGTCATCCAGGTCCTTGAGGATAAAAACGGAGAACAAGGATAGCACCCATGAAAAACATCTTATATATCGAAGACAATCCCGACAACTTATTGCTCGTCAAACGAGTACTCACTTCGCACGGCTATCACGTTTTAGAAGCCAGGAACGGGTTTGAGGGACTTTCCGTCGCACAACGCGAGGATGTCGACCTGATCCTGCTGGATATCAACCTGCCGGATATCGACGGCTACGAGGTTGCCAGGCGGCTGCGCTCGACCGGCAAGAGCGGTCTGGCCTATGTACCGATCATTGCCATTACTGCCAATGCCTTGAAGGGCGATGCTGAAAAGGCGCTGGAAGCCGGCTGCGACGTGTATATGTCCAAACCGATCAATATCCGCGAACTCTGGGCGAGGGTCGAAGGTTTTGTAGAATCCCCTCAATGATCGCCGGTACTATAATGATCATATTGGCAGCCAATGATTAGGATAAAGATGGTCCCTCAACCCACGGCGAACGGACATGCAAGTTCCGGGAAAACTTCATATTATTCACAGTTAGAATGTTCGGGCTGCGGTGAAATGTTCGACACTGACAAGATCCACACATTCTGCCCCAATTGTCAATCACCGTTACTTGTGCGATACGATCTGGAGAATGTACGCAAACATATCGATCGGGATGCCCTCCGTCATCGTCCGAACGGCATGTGGCGCTGGCACGAACTGCTGCCGGTGAAGGATCCGAAAAATTTCATTTTCCTGGGAGAAGGAGACACCTCCCTGTTGGACCTTCCGAGGATCGGCAGCGAGCTCGGGCTTCGCAATCTATTCGTCAAAGACGAGAGTAAAAACCCGACAGGATCTTTCAAGGCACGCGGTCTGGCCGCGGCCATCTCCAAAGCGAAAGAATTGGGAATCGAAAAAGTAATCATACCGACGGCCGGGAATGCGGGCGGAGCAATGGCTGCCTATGCGGCCCGAGCGAACATCAAAGCCCTCATCTATATGCCAAAAGACACACCGCGTGCCAATATTGAAGAAAGCCGCATAGCGGGGGCAGAGGTCGTCCTGGTGGATGGCCTGATCAGCGATGCTGCCGGCATGGCCGGGGAAAAGGCAAAAGCGGAAGGGTGGTTCGACCTTTCCACGTTTAAAGAGCCGTATCGCGTAGAGGGGAAGAAGATCATGGGATACGAGCTTGCTGAAACCCTGGACTGGACCCTGCCCGACGTCATCATCTACCCGACCGGAGGCGGCACCGGCCTGGTGGGCATGTGGAAGGCCTTCGAAGAACTCGAAGCATTAGGCTGGCTGCATAACATAAAAAGACCGCGCATGGTGTGTGTACAGGCAGATGGTTGCGCACCGGTGGTAAAAGCATTTGAAGAGGGCGCATCCTTTTGTGATTTTTGGTTGAATGCGCATACCCTGGCATCCGGATTGCGCGTACCGAAAAGCTTTGCCGACGCGCTCATCCTGGAGATCCTGAGGAAGAGCGAAGGGATAGCGATATCCGTAAGCGACCCGGCCATATTGGAAGCCCAGCGCAAGATCGGCAGGATGGAGGGAATTTTTCCTGCACCCGAAGGGGCAGCCACGCTGACTGCGCTTGAAAAGCTGGTTGAACAAAAGTGGATCGATCCCGGGGAAAAAATTGTCCTGTTCAATACCGGATTGGGCCTGAAATATCTGGACTCATTGATTTAGTTGATCCAAGTTAAAATCGTATAACGGATTAAGTGAGTCCGAAGATCCGGATTCATCTGCAGCTCATCTGAGCACTTTGACCCGTTTCAAAAGCATCGAATAGGTCCCATCCCTGCCCATATAAAGCAAAATATCCAGACTTTTAAAAATTGAAATCACCGGGCTCCGCCTCTTTTAAACCCGATCGTATGAATAAAATGACCGCAAGGAAGAAACCCCTCGAAAAGCCAGCAACACGGAAGACGAAAAAGCGGACAGCGGATGTCGCTAGCCGGCCATCAGGTTTGCCCATGCCCGGCATCCCGGCTGCGGTGGAGGGACCGGAGGCTCTGATCGAAGCGGAAGAACGTTATCGTTTATTCCAGGTGATCCTGCGATCCACTTCGGATGGCATCCTGGCCGTCAATCGCGAAAATGAGGTGATTTTTGTCAATGAACGATTTGTAGAGATGTGGATGATCCCACCGGAAATGATGGACAAGAAGGATGATGCCCTACTGCTCCAATATGTCCTGGATCAATTATCCAATCCCCAGGATTTCATCCAAAAGGTCCATGACCTGTACAACTCGTCTGAAGAAAGTTTCGATACACTGCATTTCAAAGATGGAAGGGTATTCGACCGTCTCTCGCGTCCCATGCTGCAAGGGACGAAAGTATTCGGCAGAGTCTGGTCTTTTCGAGAAGTCACAGAAAGCAAACGGGTGGAGGAAGAACTGCAATTCAGAAACATCCTGCTATCCACGCAACAGGAAGCTGCGATCGATGGAATCCTGATCGTGGATGAAAAAAATCATATCCTCACCTACAACCGCCGGTTTATCGATCTGTGGGGTATCCCGCCAAAGCTGGTCGAAGCCAGGGTGGATGAACCGGTGCTGCAGTTCGTGACCGCCCAAATGGCCGATCCCCAGTCGTTTTTCGAGCGGGTTAAATACCTGTATGAGCACAGACATGAAACCAGTCGGGATGAACTTATCCTGTCGGACGGCCGGGTCTTTGACCGATACTCGGCGCCCATATTCGGACCCGTCGAACGATACTTTGGCCGCGTCTGGTATTTCCGCGATATCTCCGAACGAAGACGGGTGGAAGAAGAACTGCGCC
>Ga0182027_10009294_pt1 | contig 14157 bp, 18 predicted proteins | sample 712E1DmetaG_FD_121300 | JGI IMG/M metagenome (GOLD analysis project Ga0182027, IMG submission 121300) | Permafrost microbial communities from Stordalen Mire, Sweden - 712E1D metaG (Illumina Assembly) | ecosystem: Environmental > Terrestrial > Soil > Wetlands > Permafrost | place: Sweden...
AATTGACCCCAACGCAGCTCTTACCGCCGAGGTTGTCGAGTAGAATTACTCGTACCCTGATTTAGCAAGCCACTACCGATGACGGTGGGTGCCCGGACAAGTATGACGGGCTTAATACCCTGCCCAGGTGGAGACTAGAAGAATTATGCAACCCTGCCGGGTTGATACCTTCGAAAGTCTTTGCCTGTATGTGGCAAAGACTTTTTGATTGAAAGGAGGTGAGTACCCATTGGCTATTACTAAACAACACAAGGAAGAAATCCTGGCTACCTATCAGGATTGGTTTAAGCGCAGTCACGCCGTGATCCTCGTGGAATATACCGGCGCAAAAATGAAGGATATGGATAATATCCGCGCCAAGATCCGGGAGTCCGGAGGAGAGTTCCACGTTGTTAAAAACACATTGGCCCGCCGCGTCTTTGCAGACCAGGGCCTAGAGCTGCCGGACGGTTATCTGGAACAATCCACGGCAATCTCGTTCGCTTTCAGTGATCCCGCCGCAACCGCCAAAGCGCTTTCGGACTCGACGAAAGGTATGGAATTCGTCAAAGTCAAAGGCGGGTTCGTGGCAGGGCAGATGCTGAACGCCGCTCAGGTCAAGGTGTTGTCTGAACTGCCGCCGCTGCCGGTTGTACGCGCTCAGTTACTAGGCGTTTTGCAAGCTCCAGCCGCCAAACTTGTCCGCACGATTGCCGAGCCTGCACGTTCCCTGGCTTCCGTTTTTCGCGCATACTCTGAAAAGGCGCAGCCTACCGCCTAGGTTTGCTGCATTGAATAACGCAAAGATCGTGATCCTCTAATTATCTAAGAAAGCAAGGAGTTTCTATAAAATGGCTGCTAATCTCGAAAAAATGGTTGAAGAACTGAGCACTCTTTCCGTGCTTGAAGCCGCTGAATTGGTCAAAGCGCTCGAAGAAAAGTGGGGCGTTTCTGCCGCTGCTCCGGTGGCGATGGTTGCCGCCGGTGGCGCTGCTGCCGCTGCCGAGCCCGCCGAAGAGAAGACTGAATTCGACGTGATTATCAAGGATCCTGGCGCCAAGAAGATCGACGTCATCAAGGTCATCCGCCAGTTCACCACCCTCGGTCTCAGCGAAGCCAAGACGCTTGCTGAAACGGCCGGTTCCAAGGTCCTGACGGGTGTTGGCAAGGATGCCGCCATGGACGCCAAGAAGAAGCTTGAAGAAGCCGGTGCCCAGGTCGAACTCAAGTAATAAAGAAAAAGTTTAATCAAAAAAGACGGCAGCCAGCCGTCTTTTTTGATTAAATCGTCGTAATTGCTGAGTCTATTTTTCATTTAGCTCCTTTAGGAAATTTTGAGTGGCAGAATTCATTATGCACTACAATCAGACCGTATAATTGCTTAAGGAGCTGAACCATGGACCAAGTCCATCAAATCTTTCAGGTTATGACCTACGACATAGATTTTGCGGGCGTCGTGAGTAACATCACCTATATCCGCTGGCTTGAGGATCTGCGCAATTTTTATGCGGACCGGGTTCTACCTATTGGAGCTGCGCTTAACCGGGGAATATTTCCGGTTTTGGGACGCACAGAAATAGACTATCTTTCACCCGTTCGCTTCCCTGATAAGGTTGCAGGCAGGATGTGGTTAAGTGAACGCGGCCATGCAAAGTTTGTGCTGTCGGCAGAATTTAACAGCCAAACGACGGGAATGATCACTGCAAAATCAAAACAATTAGGGGTTTTTGTTTCGCAGGCGACGCTTCGTCCTATTCCTCTCCCTGAGGAATTTAGGAAGATAGACCTATTGCCGACTGATTAACCAAAATCAGTCACGCTAAATCAATTATTTTCGTAGACCCAGCCAATATGAACAAACCAATATCATTGGACTTGAACGGCAAACATCTTTCCAGTCTCCCAGAGTCTTTGGATGAGTGGGTTGGTCTCGATGAATTGCTGTTGGACGATAACTTATTGACTTCACTCCCTGAAAACATCGATCAGCTAATTAGTCTCAAGTCCATGTCCTTATACAAAAATCAATTAGCCGACCTCCCCAAGTCAACCTGGAAATTAACGAACCTCCATATATTGAATATAGCTGACAACCTGCTATCCATTCTGCCCGATGGAGTTGGGAACCTGATCAATCTTCATATGCTGGATGTGGGTCAAAATCGGTTAACAGCTATACCCGAGGCACTGGGTCACCTCAAAAGCCTGGCGTTTCTTTATTTGAGCAACAACCATTTAAGTTTCCTCCCGCAGTCTTTTGGAAATTTGGGTTCCCTGAAATACCTGAACATTACCGATAACCAGCTTGCTTCTTTCCCAGAGAGTATCAGCCAGCTGACGCAATTGATTGAGCTCCGGTTATACAATAACCTGTTCAGCTCACTTCCCGAATCGATCGGTCAGCTTGCCGGGTTGAAAGAATTGCATCTGGTGAATAACAGGCTGGAATTTCTTCCCGTATCCATGGGTAAATTGAAAAACCTGAGAAAATTGGACTTACAAGACAATGCATTGGTTTCACTTCCCGATACGATTGCCGACCTTACGAAGCTCAATGAATTAACGCTACGCAATAATAAACTGACTTCCTTACCCGAGGCGATGGGCGAGATGAGAAATCTCAGGTTCCTGGATTTGCGCGCAAATCGATTGATTTCTCTTCCCAACAGTATTGAAAACCTGACTAATCTAGAAAAGCTGGATTTGAGATGGAACAAGTTGTCAACCATCCCTGAATGGATCCACCACCTGGAACAGGGAGGCTGTACGGTTTATGTGTGACAGTTTCGCCTCCGAGCGTTATCCGTCACTCAGCAATGTTAGAAATTATGCCAACATGGAGGCTTGATGAAGCAAATCCTTTCATATCTTGAAAGCCATACTACCGATATCCTTTCGGATATTGAGACACTTGTACGGATCGAAACGCCTTCCAAATATGCTGAAGGCATCAACCATCTCCAGGATGTGACCCAGGGCTGGCTCAACCCATTTGGAACAATCAGCCGCCATCCCAGCGAATTCGGCGACATCCTGCATGCCCATATTGAAGGTCAAAGCGAACGTCGAATTGTTTTGCTGGCTCATATGGACACCGTTTATCCGCTCGGCTCATGGGCCAACTTGTGGCAGATCAAAGATGACCAGGCCTTTGGTCCGGGTACTTACGACATGAAAGCTGGTGCCGTGCAAGCGGTCTGGGCGTTGCGGGCCATCAAGGCGCTCGGAAAAAAACCTGCATGCACACTGGATTTTCTGTTGACGCCAGATGAAGAGATCGGTTCCGACGCTGGGCTTCCTTATATCCAGGCCCTGGCAAAAAACGCAAGTGCTGTGCTGGTGCTTGAATCCCCGTTCATGAATGGAGATCTAAAAATCGCGCGAAAAGGTGTGGGCGAATATAAGATCCAGATTCACGGCAACGCCTCTCATCAGGGACTGGAGCCGGATAAAGGCAGGAACGCGATCGTCAGCGCGGCGCAGCTTATTGCAGAGATCATGAAGCTTCAGAATCTGGAGAAGGGCACCACGCTCGGCCCGAACGTCATTCATGGTGGGACGGTATCGAATGTTGTCGTAGATAATGTGACCCTCGAGGTTGATTTGCGCATCTGGTCGTTGCCAGAATCGGAGCGAGTCGATGCTGCTTTGCGTGCCATCCAGCCGCTTGAAGGCACAAGTTATGAGATCAGCGGTGGGCTAAATCGTCCTCCCATGGAACCCTCGGAAGGGTCATACAAACTGCTTGAAATTGCCAGGAAGATCGCCAATGAAATCGGCTTTAAGGTTGGAGAAGCCCGGGTTGGAGGCGGCTCTGACGGTAATTTCACCTCGCACCTGGCGCCTACGCTCGATGGTTTTGGCGCAGTCGGAGCACATGCCCACCAGAAAGACCTTGAATATATCCATATCCCCACCCTGGCGCCGCGGACTGCGCTTTTGGCAGGTATGTTATTAGCGGATGAATTATGACAACTCGTATATCTCTTATTATGCCTCAACGCGGCATCACTTAATGCTGAAGATAAATTCTCAGCGGCTGTCATCTTATGGACGCGTAATAAATTACAGAGGACTGTATAATTATCTAAACCAATTTTTTGTTTTTTACCCTATAAATGATGAAAAAAAGTTTAGAGATTTATGCAAGAAGCAGTAGATACTACAAGCAGGATAGAGGCGCAAAAATGGGCAAGCTTATCGCTGTGGTTGGAGCGAGCGGTGCCGGTAAAACCAGTCTCGTTCACGCTTTGACCAATACCGGAAACTTTGCTGTTGCATACGAGCAGCATGCCGAGCGCCCATTCCAGACGCTCTTCAAAGGGGATCCTCTTTATGCGCTTGCCAATCAACTTGATTATCTTCTTTATCGGACCGAACAGGAAAAAGAATTACGAGCCTCCGCCAAAATTGGGCTAGTAGATGGTGGTCTCGACCTTGACTTCCACGGATTCACGCGCCTCTTTCATGCCCGCGGTCTGCTTAGCGATCCTGAATTTGATCTATGCCGCCGCTTCTATGAATTGACCCGCCAATTTCTATCTCTGCCTGACCTCATTATTCACCTGATAGCGAGCGAGGAGATCATCCGTCAAAGACTGGCCTGGCGTGAGCGGATCAATATCGCCTCGGTGGAAGATACGGCGCTGTTCAATTCTTTTTTGGATGAGTGGCTGGGGACCATTTCTCCCTCAAAATTGTTGCAATTGGACGTCTCGGAGGAGTCGCCTGGCTACGAAAAAAGCCTTCAAGTGATCTTGGCGCAGGTGGATCATCGATCTTTATCTAATGTCCTCAGTAATGGCTAGCCATGAATGAATTTTGTACAAAGGCTAAAAATATTTTCCGGTAATAATTCCCCTTTTCACCGCTTCTAAAGCCTATGACAAACTCACGGAGCATCTCCCAAATTATCGAACCTCAATATGTGATCGAAGGCGCCGGCGTGCGGCTGCGCCGCTCCATTGCCCCGCGCGTCAGCAATGAATTTGATCCATTTTTGCTTTTCGATCACTTTGCTTTTAATGACCCCGTTGAAGGCCCGATCCGCGGTTTCCCGATGCATCCGCATCGCGGCATCGAGACGGTTACCTATATGCTCGAGGGTTCCACGCACCATCGCGACAGCCTCGGCAATGCCGGCTTGATCGGTCCCGGCGATGTGCAGTGGATGACGAGCGGGCGCGGCATACTTCATGAAGAAATGCCGCGACGCGGCCCCAGCGGGAACATCTACGGATTTCAACTATGGGTCAATCTACCCTCCCGTCTCAAGATGACTGCCCCGCGGTATCAGGAAGTCAGCGCGGATACCATTCCCACTTATGAGAAAGATGGAATTAAAATCCGCGTGGTTGCCGGAACGACGAGCGGAGTGGATGGCCCGGTTACCGAGATTGCAGCCTCACCTCTTTATCTGGACGTCCAACTGGCTCCCGACACAGAATTCACGCAGCCCATCCCGGTCGGCCATACTGCGCTTGCTTACGTCTTTGATGGGGAAGGTGTCTTTGCGGATAAACCCGTCGAAGCCGTACACCTTATCAAGTTCGAGGACGGAGATTCTATTCGGGTCAAAACAGAAAATACCCTTGTCCGATTTATGTTGATTGCCGGTATGCCCTTCAAAGAGAAAATCGCGCCCTATGGCCCGTTTGTAATGAATACCATGGAAGAGATCCAGCAAACACTGGTCGAATTAAGGAACGGAACGTTCATCAGCCCATCCCTTTAATGTGGAGGGGATGGGGGCGAGGAAATTAACGTGACCCAGATTATTTACGGAGATCGGATAAGCAAGGATGGCGAACTCCGCGTTGGTTCCTGTGCCGTCATCTTCGATGAAGATCGTAGGAAGGTCCTTCTTACCCGGCGCATGGACAACGGTTTGTGGTGCCTGCCGGGTGGAAAGATGGAGGCAGGTGAATCTGTCGAAGAATGCTGCCGGCGTGAAGTATTCGAAGAGACCGGCCTTGAGATTCAAACGCGGCGCCTGATCGGTATATACAGCAATCGCGACCAATTGGTAATATATCCCGACGGCCATAAGGTCCAGATCGTTGTGTTAAGTTTTGAAGCAGAAGTGACCGGTGGAAAACTCGGCCTGAGCGATGAAACAACGGCTGCCGCTTACTATGATCTCTTCGAAGTGGAATCGATGCCGATGCATGGACGCCACATGGAACGCGTCCATGATGCTTTGGCGAATCTGAGCCTCCCGGTCATTCGTTGATGGAACCGGGAGACGCTTAATTATGCAGAATCAATGAACATATGCACGACGGACAAGGGTAACAGATTCTGTGTTCGCATATAGGCATAACCCAGTGCGATGCCCGCGCTCATTTGGAACGTAAAGGCAGTTAACAAGGCCTCCGGCCAGTAAGCAAATGAACCGTGCAAGTCGATGGGGACATGCGTCAGGCCAAAGATAAAAGATGCGACCCATAATGCCCATAACGGGCGATGGAGAACCGCTTCAAGCCGCGTTTGAAGGAAGACGCGAAAAAGAAATTCCTCTGGCAGTCCGGCATCGAAGAAATAGCAGGCCGAGGAAGTCACGAATGGCCCCAGGGGAGGATGGGATAAGCCCAGCGCCACCAAAGCCACTATCGGCACGAGCGCGACCAACCAGGCTGATTTACTCCAACTGATTCCCATCTGATGTAAAGGGTATTTCAACGCGACCATAAAAAGAAAAGGTACTATAACCATCTCGGCCATTTTCAGGATGACTATATCCCCGTTACCCGAGCAAAAATTTATTCCAAAGCCTGGAAGTGTATACCAGTTCCAGTATTCGCTGACCCGGTAAAGTATCCAGAGGGCAACAAGTCCAAGCGCAACGGTAATCTCCAGGTAAGGCCTGCTTACCAAAACAGGTTTTTGCGGTTGACGGTGGAAAACGAGCCAGTAAAGGGCAACGAAAGCAAAAAATCCTCCCAGCGGTTGGATATCATCCCAATCGGCTTTTCGGATGATCAGGATGCACCATGGCAACAGCGTCAGGATGATCACCGAGAGCGCCTCGCGATCTCTTGCCAGCTTGAGTGGCAGGGCTCGAATATCCTGCCAGGTATTATCTAGAAAGGTTATCATACGAATCGCCGAATAAGTAAAACCCTATCCGTAAAGTGAAATACTGAATATGGCATTGATTGGATCATTTTCCAGATGATCCAAGGAAATGGGTGACAATTTCTGAAATTTGATTTGCCGCGCAGACGGGTGCAGCATGGTTGGCATGGATAAAATAATCGTGCTGCCCCGGCTTACGCGGCCTGCAAGGGACAATATCCGTATCTCCCCAGATCGATGAAAAAGGAACGGGCGCAAAAAAAGCCTGTGTTCCAATGGGGATGATCATCCTTGCTGTGTCCTTCAATGCCTGGACGGAGCAGGCGGTGATCTCGGACCGCCATTCTTCAATAAGCGAGTTGGATTGTAAACTGAAACCAAGAAGCAGGATAAGAAATTTTAGCTGCCAGCCTCGCAAGAGCCAGGGGATCGTTGCGGAAACGAATCCATCAAGCCAGAAGCAAACTCGCAAGAGAAGGATTTTATAACTCTCCACCACCAATGGGCAAAGGAATACCGAATGATAAATATGCTGTGGATATTTCCTCACATAAGCTTCGGCGATACGTGAGCCTGTGGAATACCCAAGCACATCCCATATTTCAAACCCTAGAACACGGCGGACCGTTTCGATGGCCTCCACTGCACCGGATAAATAACCTCCTCCAGCGGAGGGCGTAGGCGATCCGCCAATACCCGGCAGCTCCACCATGACTAAGGTAAAATATGGGCATAACAATGGAAGTAGTTTCTTCCAGATGTTAAATGAGATCCCAAACCCGTGTACAAGCAGCAGGGGTGGACCATTTCCAACGACTCGGTAATTCAATATCGTACTATCCATGAAAAAAATCCTGATATTTGCCTCTCACACCGGCGGCGGACACATCAGCCTGGCTGAAGCGATCCGTGACCAGGTGGAAAATAATTACGATGTGGTAATTGCAGACCCACAGCCGCGTATGATAAATCTCCATTATCGAACGGTCAGCCGCCATGCTCTCTGGTTGTGGAAGGCTGAATTCGAATTAACCGACGGTACGCGCCGCGCCCGCATGGCCCATGAAGTTTCCAAGCACACTTTTGCGTTTTCCATTCTGCGGGCCATCCGCCGCGTCAACCCTCAGCTCATCATATCAACGTATCCTTTCCTGACAAGCGAAGTGATATATGCAATGCGTTTGTTCCGGATCCACCGACCGTTCCTGATGCTTTTCTCCGACCCGAATGGTGTGCATCGTTCGTGGCTGACGGAGAAACGCGCCCAGGCGACCTTTGCGCCAACGCAGGAGACCTATCAACAGGCGCTGCTTTCAGGGTTCGACCCGCTGCGGACTCACTTCACGGGCTGGCCAGTGCGCGGGCAATTTTATCACGCCAACCCTATTCCTCTTTCGCGGCTGGGCCTGGATGAAAACCGGTTCACCGTTTTCCTGCAGGGAGGCGGCGACGGTGCGGCGAGGTTTGCACGTACCGTGGAGAACCTGCTTGGCATCGAAGGCGTTCAAATTATTCTTGCGGCTGGAACCAACCGGAAACTTTATGACCGGTTCCAGGGAAGGGCAAATATCCATGCCCTGCTTTTCACGAACGAGATCGCTCCTTATATGGTATCCGCCGATGTTGTCATGGGTAAAGCCGGGCCAAATGTGTTGTTCGAGGCTGTGACTCTTGGCAAACCGTTCATTGCAACCGCATATATCCCCGGACAGGAGGAAGTCAATCTGGATTTCATCCGCTGTCACAAACTCGGTTGGATCGCCCTGAAGGATGCCAGCCAGCAATATATTATTCGTTTGCTGGCCGCGGACCGTACCTTGTTGAAAAAAAGAATTCAGACGGTCAACGCTTATCGAAGAATGAATACCGCAGCGATTAAGCAGATCCCTTCCCTGATCGATCGCTTTCTGGAAGAAAGTGAATTGGTGAAAGTCTAATCAGGTCTCTCGTGCGAAAGGGCGGTTTTATCGTTATAGCGGTAACAATAAATTTCATGTTATCCCAACCCTTATATATTCAACCACCATACACCAGTACATTCGGGCAAGATGGTCATTCGTTCTTGAAGAATACGTGCCTTCATTTCACTGCCAAAGAAAAAACCGGCGATCTCACCTGCTTTCTCAGGCGACTCAAATTGATAATCTGTGCGGATCCATTTGTTCTTGAACCCTTTCTCATCCAGCCAGTTGTAAAAGTTTTCCAAATGTGCTAACCGGTGCGGCGATTCGTACCCAGTTCCAAGCGATTCAAACAGGATAATAGTACCGCTTTTGCGCAGGACACGCCGCGCTTCGACCAGCCATGCATCCGCTTGATTTCGCCAGCCTTCGGGATACCAGACGGTTATATAACTCACGCTCCAGCCTGAGACGATCAGATCAGCGGAGCGGGCCGCCACCGGCAGGAAACGATGATCGGAAGCTGTAGCCAACCAGGGAGTCTGCGACCACGTTTCCTGCGTTAAATGTTTTAATTTGTCGAGCGTAATCCCAAGCATGTGGAGTGACAGGTCAAATGCCGCGATTGTTTGTACGTATGGGGCCAGCAGGCAAGCCAGCCGTCCTGTCCCTGAACCGAGATCAAGCACGTCCAATCCTTCGAGTGCGACGATCTCTTTAGCTGATTTTAAGATATTGCCCTGAAAATCCTCGTGGGAAACAAGGGCTTCATATTCTATTTCATATTTTTCATAAACTTCTTTTTCGCTTGGCATTTTCCGTTATACTCCAACGGTATTCTATCATCGGAGGAGAAAATGGCTCTCAGCCCCACTGCGCAAAAAGTACAGGATCTTTTAACATCGCTTGGTTTCAACTGCAAGGTGATTGAATTCCAGGAGAGCACGCGCACCGCGCAGGAAGCCGCGGAGCGCGCCGGCTGCAGCCTGGGACAAATAATCAAATCGTTGATCTTTAAAGGGAAAACGACGGACAAACCGATCCTTGTATTAACCAGCGGGGCGAACCGTGTCGATGAGGAACGCATTAGCGAATATGCCGGTGAACCGATCGGCCGGGCCGATGCGGATTTTGTCCGCACGGTAACGAGCTTTGCAATCGGCGGTGTGCCTCCACTTGGACATAGGCATAAAATGGAGACTTATCTCGATGAGGACCTGCTCCAGTACACTACCATCTGGGCAGCAGCCGGGACTCCGAAGGCCATCTTTGAGTTGACCCCCGATGCTTTGCAAAAAATGACAGGCGGTAGAACCGTAAAGGTGAAATAATGCTTGAAGATATCTACAACTTCCTGCCTCTCACGGAAACGCTTTTAAGCAGCGGTATGCCGACTGCCGGGCAAATGGCTGATGTTTCAAAATCCGGTGTTACATTGGTGATAAACCTGGCGCTGCCAACTTCCGAGAGAGCCTTGCCAAACGAAGCCGGCCTGGTAACGTCCCTGGGAATGAAATATATCGGAATTCCGGTGGAATGGGAGAAGCCCACGCGACAGAATTTGGAAGATTTCATGAGCGCCATGGATGCGAATAAGGAGAATAAAAAGTTGGTGCATTGCCAGGCGAATTATCGCGCTACGGGTTTCATCACGTTGTATCGCATCCTGCGGCTTGGTTGGAACAAAGAGGAAGCATTTAAGGACCTTCGCCGCATTTGGAATCCGGATGACTATCCGATTTGGAAGAAATTCATAGAAGAAAATTTAATCAAAAATCCATGAAACAATTTTATATTGCGCTGCTTTTCCTGGCCTTTACCGTCCTGGCTTGCTCAAGAAGTTTCAATGCTGCACCCTCGCCTTCCACAGATGCCGTACGTACGTTGACTGTTCGCGGGCTGCAACGCAGTTATATCCTTCACATACCTGTCTCGTATGATAATAGTCATACAATACCTCTTGTATTTGATTTTCATGGGGGTTTAGGAAACGCGGAAAGCCAGATGCACACGAGCGGATTTAATGCCCTGGCAGATGAGAAAACATTTATTGTCGTTTATCCGAACGGCTCCGGGCTGCTCGGAGATAAGCTCCTGACCTGGAACGGCGGTACCTGCTGCGGTTATTCCGTCAAACATGATATAGACGACGTTGGCTTTATCCATGCGCTGCTCGCCGACATCGAGTCCTCTTACAAGGTTGATCCAAAGCGTATTTACGCAACCGGCCTGTCCAACGGCGGCATCTTCTCTTATCGTCTCGCCTGCGATGCGTCGGATCTATTCGCGGCTATTGGACCGGTCTCTGGAACGCTGAATGTTTCACCTTGCTAGCCTAAAGAGCCTGTATCAGTCATTCACTTCCACGGCACAGCAGACGAGCATGTCCCTTACAACGGCGGTGTTGGCGATAAGTCCCTCACCGACGTACCGTTTACGTCGGTCAAAGACTCGATTGATTTCTGGGTGAAATTCGATCAGTGTGCAGCAACCCCGCAAACAAATAAATTTTCCGATATCCAACACGATATTTATTCAAAATGTGCCAATGGGACGGCCGTTGAGCTTTACACCATTCTTGGTGGTAAACATGCCTGGCCGGGCAGCAGCGGTCCAGCGTGGCCGGGCGGTGACCAGCCCACGCAGAGCATTTCAGCCACTCAGTTAATGTGGGACTTTTTCACCGCGCACCCGAAACCCTAATAGTTTGCAATCGCATGGCCTTTGTCGTAGAATCACCCCGCCAACTTTAGAAAAGGGAAGCAGCCATGATTGAAGACCGCCCAGTCATCACCATCCACCCCAAAAATACGCACCTGACCAAACAACAACTGCCCAACTTTGAGGGTATTTCTGCGAAGAGTGCAGGCTCGACGAAATTATGCATGCATCTGGTGGTTATTCCTCCGGGCGGCAAAGCCACCCCTCATTACCATAACGGCTATGAGACCGCGTTATATATTGTTCAGGGTCGCGCCGAAACCCGTTACGGGCCGAACCTGGAACATTCGAGTATTAACGAAGCCGGTTATTTTTTATTTATTCCTCCCAATAGTCCACACCAACCTGTCAACTTAAGCGAAACCGAAGAAGCAATCGCGGTGGTTGCACGCAACGACCCCGATGAACAGGAAAGCGTAGTGATACTTGACATACAGGCATAAATCGGGAACATAAGATGCGCTCCAGACTTTTATTCAAATCATTCATACTGCTTGTTCTAGTGCAAGTAGTTCTAGCTTGCAGCCTGTTCAATACGCCGAGCGCGCCAACACAAAATGGCATCCCAATCTTTGCGTCCCCGCTCAGATTTATCATTCCCAACGGTCTCGCATCCAGCGCCATAGCTGAGAACGTCGATGTGGTAACCGATCAAACCGGGTCTCCCTGGGATGTAGCACCGGCTCATCTTCAACTTACCCTGGAAGGTTATCCATCGAACGCCAGTTTCCATGTACCGCAGATTTTTGTTTATCCCGCCCAGCAATACGCAGCAGCGAATCAAAGCGCGGCAGAAAGCATCAAACGACTGCAAGCTGTAATGTCCAAGCCCGACTCGCAAGATACCAATGATGTTCTACCTTATGTTCCCTTCTTCAACGCCGGACAGGTGTTTGCTGCACAGGAAAAGGTTATTCACTTTAACGGAGGTTCCGGATTCCGCATCGTGACGCAATACGCGCAGGATGTTTCGCCTATTAATAATGGCGGACTTTTCTATCATTTTGAAGGTCTCACGAGCGACGGCAAATTTTATATTGTGGCGATCCTGCCAACCAGCCTACCATTCCTGGCCGCGGATAATAATCCGGCCTCTCCGGTACCGACCGGAGGTATCCCCTTTCCGCAGAATAACGCATCAGGTTCGGATTTCGAGAATTACTTCAATGGAGTAACCGAATTGATAAATAATTCCCCGGCAGACCAAATCAATCCATCCCTGAATACGCTGGATGCTCTGATCCAATCCATTTCAACTCAATAAGGATAACATGCAAAATATCGGGAAAATCATTACCGCCTTTGTAGCAACCGGTTTAATCCTTGCCTGCAGCTTCGCCATAGCGCCTGCATCACAACCTGACAATGTCTCTACGATTGTCGCAGCCACGTTTCAAGCACTAACTTCCGCGGCACCAGCGACAACCACCACCACAGCGCTACAGGGCATACCGGTGACATATTACAACGTCAGTTTTGTCATTCCTGACAACCTGGCAAGCAGCGCCTCTACACAGACCATCCCGGCTGCCAACGACCAAAATGGTGGACCATGGGCGGTTGCTCCACAGCATCTGGAGTTCAAACTCAATGACTACAACCTACCCCCCGGATATTTCTCCGAAATATTGATCGATGTTTATCCGGCACAGGAGTATGCAAATACCTATGACGGCGCGAACATCAGCCTGCAACGGCTACGGGGTGTGCTTTCCAACCCATCCACGCTTCCCACGAATGAGAACCTGCCTCAGGTTCCATACTTCAACGCCGCTTCCATGTTCGCGGCACAAGTAAAGCTGATCCAATTCAAAACCGGCACCGGCGTCCGTATGGTCACCCAATACGGACAGGCGGTTGGACCGATCGCCAACAATGCTACTTTCTACCATTATGAAGGGTTAACGAACGACGGAAAATACTATGTTGTTGCGGTTTTGCCGATTGAGGCGAAATTCCTTGCGGATAGTAATAGCGATCCTTCCGCCCCGGTCCCTGCAGATGGAATTCCTTTCCCGGGGTATAACTATACAGATCCCAGCTACTATAATAATTACTTTAAAGCCGTTACTGACAAAATGAACGCAACCCAAGACGACTCTTTTGCTCCATCGCTGGTCACACTCGATTCGTTGATCCAATCTTTGCAGGTTAGCCAGTAAGGCTGTGCGATGTCCTTCTTCCATACACTCGGTCGAATTTCATATAGGCGACACACGCAGTTCAAGAGAACCGGATGAATTCACGAAAAATATTATCGATTATTTTGGGTGCATTGATTTTTATGACCCAGGCATGTACCTATAACTTTCAGTCACCATCGCCAACGCCGGATGTCGGCAATATGGCCGCCACGATAGTGGCACTCCGATCCAAATGTGTGCGATGTGGACGGACGTTTCGAGTGTATCCACAAGGGGTGCAGTCGAGTCAGATGTCGCAGCGGGTGAAAGGGATGGGAGTAATGTTGTATGTGTTG
>Ga0182027_10009295_pt1 | contig 14156 bp, 5 predicted proteins | sample 712E1DmetaG_FD_121300 | JGI IMG/M metagenome (GOLD analysis project Ga0182027, IMG submission 121300) | Permafrost microbial communities from Stordalen Mire, Sweden - 712E1D metaG (Illumina Assembly) | ecosystem: Environmental > Terrestrial > Soil > Wetlands > Permafrost | place: Sweden...
CCGGGAAAGGGATCACTGCGCCCAGCACAGATGGACAACTAAGGGCCTTGCGGCGCGCCTATGAGACAAGCGGTTTCTCGCCCGCCGATCTTGATTTCCTGGAATGCCATGCAACAGGAACGCAGGTCGGCGACACCGAGGAACTGACCTCCCTCAGCCGGCTCATGGCAGACACATCGCTTGGACCAGCCCGGGTAGCGCCTTTACCCATCGGCTCTGCCAAAGCTATGACAGGTCACTTGAAAACCGCGGCCGGCGTAGCCAGTTTATTCCGGGCTATTTTAGTGATTAACAGCAAGGTGATCCCTCCGCAGGTCAATTTCGATCACCCCAACCCGCGTTTTAACTGGGCAGGCAGCCAGTTACGTGTCCCCACCCGCCCCGAGCCAATCCCCAACAGGCCGATCACCGTCGGCGTTTCATCGCATGGATTTGGGGGAACAAACTTCCACCTTGTTCTTGGCAGTTCCCCCATCAACGCCAGGAAACCTGTGGTGGAGGCAAATGATTTCGTACTCCCCGAGCTACCAGCACTTGTCAGCGATATCGCGCTGCTTTTCCCCGGCCAGGGATCCCAGTACGTCGGGATGCTGAGCGCATTGCGCGCTGACCCGGAAGCGGAAGCAATGCTTGAACGGGCGGACCGCATCGTTCACGAGGTCAGCGGCCGCAGTCTTTTCGAGGCGATTTATCCAGAGAGTCCAATCCAGAACAGCCCTGAATGGGTAGATGAACGGGAACGTATCCTCCGGTCAACGGCCATCGCCCAGCCGGCAATCTTTACTGTTTCCGCGATGCTCTATGAGCAGGTGCGAAAATCGGGATTGCGACCCGGCATTTGCATTGGTCATTCCCTGGGAGAGTACACCGCGCTTTATGCTGCCGGAATGCTTGGGTTTGATGAAGCGGTGCGGGCTGTAGCCTTGCGCGGGTATCTGATGGAATCCCTGTCTGCGCAGGATACCGGGGCCATGGCATTTGTTTCTGCCAGCCAGGAACAAGTGGATAGCCTGCTTGCCCAAATCAACGGCTATCTCACCTGCGCTAACCTGAACTCATATGACCAGATCGTTGTTGCAGGAGATACGGTTGCCGTGGAGGCGCTGGTTGAACGGGCATTGGCTCTTGGCATGAAGGCCAGGAAATTAAATGTCGACCGGGCATTCCATTCACGGTTCCTGCAAACCTGCATTGCCCCCATGCGCAAAGCGCTGAGGGCACTGACCCCAAGATACTCGCAAATCCCGGTGGCCGCGAACATCAGCCGGGAGGTATATCCCAGCGCAAAAGATCAAAACAGCATCGGGAAATCAATGTCAAAAGCCGACCGGGATCGCCTGATCGAACTCCTGTGCAGGCAAATCGATCATCCCGTCGATTTCATCTCCCAGGTTGAACTGGCTTACGAAGCCGGTGCACGCCGTTTCATAGAAGTTGGCCCAAAAACTGCGCTCAGCCAGCTGGTCGAGGATATGCTTCAGGGCAAATCCTTCCAGGCGCTTGGTCTGGATAAGCCGGGAAGCGCGATCGCTCTTACGCTTCAAAACCTTCCCCTGGAACTTTCCCGGCCTTTGGATCTTTCCCGCCGCCCTCTGCCCGCCCAGCCTCGCCAGGCAAGCGGGCAAACGGAGCATCCTGTCGTTTCGTTGAATGCCGGAACACCTGCAGAAACGGTGCGCGGTCTTGTTGCCCAGGTATCGGGTTATGATATTACAAAGATCAAGGATGATGCCGAGTTCGAGCGCGACCTGGGGATCGATACGCTGAAGATTCTCCAGATCATCGTACGGCTCAGAGGCACGCTTCTTCCCAATGACTTTTCCAGTTTCCGCCAGGCCACCAGCATTCGCAAAATTCTGGCATATGCAGAAGCCGGGGTCAAAAACGTCAGCCGATCGGTGGACACTCACTCTGTCCGCTGCTTTGAATACAAGATCATCGATGCCGGCAAAATTGACCGCCTTGCTTCTCCAGATACTGGCCATACTTACCGGATCATGTCTGGACCGGGAACTTCGTTTTCTGAAGGAAGTTCCACCAACGAAGGCGAAAACAGGAATTTTAATTCAGCGATCATCTTCCCGCTGCCCGCCCGAGCCGATGTGCTCTGCAACGAAACCATCCCCGGGCTGCTGTCGCAAATCATCGCTATCGCCGACCAAACTGCAGCCGTGTCCAATGAGCACAAGATCCACCTGGTGAGTTGGGGAAAGTATGACGATGGAAAATCCCTGCCAGCCACATTCCGGGCTTTGTGCAGCTTTGCCAAGTCCTGTCAAAAAGACCTCTCATATCTACGATTCGCCTACACACATATTGATGGGGAACGACCGGACGAGGCCAAGTTGGGAAACCTGCTATCAACGGAACCTGTACTTGGCCGCCGGGTCCGGGCTGATGGGGCCATCGAGTTGGGCACACTGCTGCACTATGATGCGCATCAAGGCAAAACAGATGGGCTGGCTGCTCTCCTGAGCCACGCTGACCTGGTGCTTGTGACCGGCGGGGCCAGAGGCATTGCAGCAAGCATTGTGCGGCACATCCTGCCACTCACTCCAGCCAGGTTCCTTCTGATCGGGCAAAAACCAGAACCTGAAGCCTGGATCTCCCAGGAAGGCCAGGGACGGGTGGAATACCTGGCATGCGATTTGGGGAATGCAGATGCCATCCGGCGCCTTGAACTTGCAGGAAGAGGTATCACGCTGGTCATTCATGCGGCAGGCAGCATGCTCTCCCGCCCGATCCGCGAAATTGACAAGGCCAGCCTTGAAAAAAACATGGCCGCCAAAGTGCTCGGCCTGGAACAAATTGTGGATGATATAGGAGCGAATCAGTTGCGAGGGGTTGTCAATTTCTCTTCCACTGCGGCCTACTTTGGCGGGGACGGGCATCCCGATTACGCGGCTGCCAATGGGTACCTGGACGGTTTCAACCGTCCGGGGTTGCCTGTCCTTTCCATTGGATGGTCTGCCTGGGCCGAAGTGGGCATGGCAGCCAGGCCAGGGGTCAAGGAATTCCTTGAATTTGCTGGCATCGAACCCATCCCCGTGCAACGAGGCGCGGAGATATTTGCAGACCTGCTCGCCGGATTCCTGTATTCAAGAATCCCGGCCACACGGAACGTGATTGTGTGTGCAGGAATGGCCGAGACCTGCTTTCTGACCCATGACCCATTTCGAGACTCGATGATCGACCATCTGTCAGATTCGGTGGTGGCTGGCAAGCCTGCCTTCCGTGTGGATGACCCCAGTCGGAGTTTGCCGGATTCCATGCTGGACCCGGCCACTGTCACCGGCCTCAAGGAAGCAATCCTGCTAAAGGCTGGATGCCTGTCCCTGGCCGAGACAGGCGTCATCATGCTCAAGATCTCTGCGGCACGGATCGGAGAAACATTCTTCGACCAGATCTTCACTTTACGCGAAAAGGAGGAGATCGGGAAAGTAAAGACAGCAAAGCGACGAGAGGAAAAGCTTGCCGGCAAGCTGGCGGTGAAAATACTGGTCAGTGAAGCACTCAGAAGATGGCACAATGTTGAGAGCGACCTTTGCAACCCGGAAGTGATCATTGCAGATGATGGAGTAAAAGTCGATTCACCAGGGAACGGCCAGTTGGATGCCCTGCTGAGGACAATGCACTTTTCGATCAGCCACAGCGAGGAGATTGTGTGCGCAGCCATCTCACCTTACCCAGTGGGGATTGATGTGGAACGCGTCCGCCCGCTTTCGATCGATGACATCACGGAGATCATGAAAGGAGTGGCAGCACCATCTCTTGAAGAAGCACTCAGCGCGAACACCCCGGGTTCAGACCTGCCAACGATCCCGATCATTGTTTTTACGCAGAAAGAAGCCATCCTGAAAGCGACCGGCGCCGGCATCCGGAATGGTCTCGTAGATATCTGCCTAGGCAGGTTCGATAGCCAGCGACCGGGGAAAGCCACCCACCTCGGCGATACCTTCCAGGTGTTCAGCGCATTGGATGGTGGTTACGCATTTTCCCTGGCTCAAAAAGTGCACACTGCCAGAGACGACACCGCGAATGCGACCAGGCTAGTGGCTGCCTCTTACGGCCAGGAGGGGTTATGGTACCTGGAAAAAATGAAAGAGATCGGGTCAACTCACTGTGTGGCCTGGACCGAGCGCCTATGGGGAAACCTGGATAAGGAAGCCTTGAACCGTTCTCTAAGGTTCCTGGCTGCCAGGCATGAATCCCTCCGGACCATATTCCGAGATGTGAACGGGCTTTGCCAGGCAGAAGTGCTGCCGTTGATCGATATTGATCCCGCCTGGATTGACCTGAGCACAGAAGATCCTGAGGCAGCAATGGATGCAGTGGATCAGCGCATTGATAAAGAAATTCAGACGAGGTTTGATCTTCAGAATGGTCCCCTCGTTCGCGCCCTCCTTTTCCGGACCGGTTCCGATGAATATATCCTGCTGATGCTCTTCCACCATGCAGTGATCGATGCAACCTCGGCTCTGAACCTGCGAGGCGAATTGTCGGCCTGCTACAACGCATTCACAAAAGGGAATTCGCCCGCGCTGCCCCCGCTGCCCTTCCAGTATGGCGAGTTTGCCCGCCGCCAGCGCGCAGCGTTCGAGAATCAATTGCGGAAGCACATCGATTATTGGAGACACAAGCTGGCGGGTCATCCCGGGGTTCTGGAACTGCCCACCGACCGGCCGCGTCCCGCCGTCCAGACCTATCGAGCCCAAAGTGTAGCGATCCCGTTGACCGAAGGCCTGCTCCAGCGTTTCGAGCAGTCCTGTGCAAGCATGGGGGTGACACCCTTTGTTGCATTTCTGGCAGCCCTTCAAACACTGCTGATGCGTTTGAGCGGACAGGAAGACATCATCGTTGGTGCGCCTTTTATGGGAAGGGATAACCTGGGTACTTTCCCGATGGTTGGATACTTTGTGAACACGCTGCCTCTGCGCACAAATCTTGCGGGAAATGCGACTTTCCGTGATACGCTTCCGACCGTTCGGACAACCGTCATGGAAGCCCTTGAACATCAGGAAACCCCTTTCCCCAAGCTGGTTGAGGCACTGGGCCCTTCTCGCAACGCGGCGTATCCGCCGCTCTTTCAGGTTGTCATACGAACCATCGGTGAAGAACCTGAGCAAATCAAATATGATGGCCTGACCAGCAAGTTCACAGAACTGGCGAACAAGGATATCGCCTACGATCTCAGCATTGTGATCGGATTGGGAGAAAAACGCCTGTATTCCAGGATTGAATACAACTGCGATCTGTTTGAGCCATCCACGATCCAGCGGATGGCCGGGCAATATGTGCGCCTGCTTGAGTCGGTTGCTGCAAACCCCAGCCTGGCGCTATGGGATATTCCATTACTTTCAGAAGTTGAGCGCGAGCAGATTATTCATGTCTGGAATGACACACAACGCCCCCTTCCAAGGCTGACGGTCCACGAACTGTTTGAGAGCCAGGCTCAAAAAACGCCGGGAGCCATGGCGCTGGCATGGGATCACGGTTCCATGACTTATGAGCAACTCAACAAGAATGCCAATCAGCTTGCCCATTCCCTGATCGGAGCGGGCGTGAGAGCCCAGGAAATCATAGGCCTCGTGATGAAACGATCGCCTGAAATGATCGTTGCCCTGCTTGGCATTCTGAAAGCAGGGGCAGCCTACCTGCCGATCAATCCGGAAGACCCGCCCGAGCGGTCCAAAGCACAGATTTCGGATGCAAAAGTGAGGTTCATTGTCACGCATGACAATGCATCCAAAGTCATTCCTGCAACCAAAGCAACCGTGGTAAATGTTGACCGGCTGCGAGGGAAGATCGTGCAGGAGGACACCGGTAATCCCGGGATCGAGGTTGGACAGGAAGCCCTAGCCTACGTGATGTACACATCCGGCTCCACGGGTCAACCCAAGGGCGTAGAGATCACCCATCGCTCCATCGTCCGCCTATTGTTCGGGGTTGAATATATCAAACTTGATCCAGAACAGCGCATCATCTGCCTGGCGCCTCTCGCTTTCGATGCCTCCACATTCGAGATCTGGGGGGCACTCCTGCACGGTGGAAGATGTGTTCTATATCCCGACCCCGTACCGACCCTTGAGAAATTGGGAAGCGTTCTGCGCCAGCAAGAAATCACGACCGTGTTCTTGACCACATCGTTATTCAACACGATCATCGATGAGACTCCGGAAATACTCCGGGGTGTCAAGCAGCTGTTGACCGGCGGTGAGTCCCAGTCAGTTGCCCATATCCGTCGAGCAATGGAACAATTGCCCACCACAGACATCACAAATGTATACGGACCAACCGAAGCAACCACTTTCACCTGTTCCTATCCCATTCCACGACAATTGGCAGAAAATGTGCGTTCGATTCCCATCGGCCGCCCCATTGCGAATACCAGCATATACGTACTGGATCGGCTGGGCGGGTTGTGTCCGGTCGGAGTGGCAGGGGAACTGCATATTGGAGGACCAGGGCTGGCACGCGGTTATCTCAATCAACCCACTCTGACAGAAACAGCGTTCATTCAAGATCCTTTCCAGCCAGATAAGAACGCAAGGTTATACAAAACAGGCGATATTGTGCTCTGGCTGCCGGACGGCAATCTCGAGTTCATAGGCCGGAACGACCGGCAGGTCAAGTTGCGCGGCCACCGCATCGAGCTGGAGGAGGTGGAAACGGTCTTGCATCAGCATCCCGGGATCCAGGAAGCGGCCGTGCTGATCGAATCCGGCGGGAGCCGAGGCCACCGGCTGGTGGCCCATGTGGCCCCTCACAAAGGACAAACGCTGACGAAAAAAGATATTCAAACCCACCTGCAAAGCAGGCTGCCAGACTATATGCTGCCAACCGGATTCTTGGTGTGGAAAAGCCTGCCAAAGACCGCGAGCGGGAAGATTGACCACCAGGCGCTGACCCGGCATAGAGTGGAGGAAGCCCAGCCGGAAACAACGCCCCTGGAACCGCGCGATGAAACCGAGAGGCGGTTGGCGATCCTGTGGGAGGAAATACTCGACAAGCGCCCCATTGGCATACAGGACGACTTTTTCGATCTGGGAGGACACTCTCTTTTGGCGGTGCGGTTGTTCGCTGGCATCGAGAGGATGACCTCAGTCAGGCTGCCGGTATCAATCATACTTCAATATCCAACCATCGCCAGGCTAGGCAGCCTGCTGCAGCGCGAAGGATGGTCTCCCGCATGGTCATCGCTTGTCCCCCTGCAGACCGGGGGAAGCAAGCCCCCCTTATACTGCATTCACTGGGCCGGAGGCAATGTTTTGACCTACCGGGACCTGGCCCACCACCTGTCGCCCGATCAACCGGTTTATGGTCTCCAAGCAGTAGGTATTGACCGGGAACAAACTCCGCACACACGGATCGAAGAGATGGCGGCATATTACATCAAGGAAATACAGAGTTTCCAACCTGAAGGTCCTTACCAGCTTGCAGGTGCTTCCATGGGCGGCATGATCGCCTTTGAAATGGCCCGCCAGCTCCATGGGGCCGGGGCGAAAGTGGGCCTGGTCGGTTTGCTCGATACCATCGGAGAATTCGCGAAGAAACCCCTGCCGCTTGCCCGGCGAGCAAGTTTACATGCCGACAAGCTCCGGGGAAAAAGCATTGGCAGGCAGCTGGCATATCCGGCGGAACGGCTGCTTGCCCGCGCCCGTGAACTTGCCTATAAACTGGTCATCGGTCATGGCTGGCCTTTGCCAAAGTTTATGAGGAACCTCAGAGAGATCAATTACCAGGCAGCGTTAAATTATCGCCCACAGCCTTATGCCGGGAAGATAACCCTATTTCGCGCCACACAGCGCTTTGCAGGCGCAGAGAACGACCTTTTCCTGAGCTGGGACAAAGTAGCCGGCGGCGGGATCGAGGTTCACGAAGTGGTTGGCGATCATACAACCATGATGATGGAACCGTTTGTGGGAAAGCTGGCGATAGTGCTGCAGGAATGCCTGGAATCGAGTGTGTGATCGTGGAATTTCCCGCCTTCTCCTCCAAAATTTTTGGAAGAACCGCATTTTGAGTGTGTGCAGCGAAGCTGCACACACTCAAAATGCGAGCTCCTCCTGATTTTTTGGATAGATACTGAACTCTCTAATCAGAAGATTGCAGAGAAACCATATATTTCGCTCGAATCACAAACCGCCGGGCTTGCCATTTTTCAATGGCCCGGCGGTTTGTAGTTCATCATAAGTTGCGGGGGCTGGACTCGAACAAGCAGCCTCCAGGTTATGAGCAGCAATCCTGCTCCGCACACTTCAGACCCACGGGCTGCTGATTTTGCCTGACCCGGCGGTTTTCGATAAAATAGGGCCCGGCGATAAAAAGTGGGTTTACTAACGACCAGATTTTAGCACGAAAGCGTTCAGAACGCAAGTTCTAAAACGGTATTGTTCTACAACATTATTTTTTTATTCTCCACTCGAACATTATTACCCGTTTGAAGGCAGATTAGGTAGGGGTTTTTAAAAAATGAACTTTCGCATCAAAATTTTATGGTCTATGGATGCCGTTCTCCGAAACTTGCACAAACCTAGACATTGGTAGATTGCGGTTCAGTTCCTGCTTTGACGAGAACTGCCTGGTAACCTGGCCTTGCACTCTCTTCACAGGCGTACCTTCCCGGGGAACTCCTGGTAGTCAAGTGTTCCAGATTGATGGCGGCATTCAAGTCGCGGTCGATCCTGAGGCCGCACTGGACGCAGATATACACCCGCTTGCCCAAGTCCATCTCCAGCTTGGTGTGCCCGCAGCGCGAACAGCGCTTCGTGGAAGGGTGAACCGCGGAGCTAGGACGATCTTACAACCATACCACCGGCCCTTATACTCCATCTGCCGCTTGAATTCGTAAAATCCCATATCTGCGATCGCTTGCGCCAGGTGATGGTTCTGCACCATGCCACTCACGTTCAGGTCTTCCAAACCACCGCTGACTTGGTTCTCGCCAGCCAGCTGGTGGCCTGATGCAAGGCATTCTTTCGAAAATTGGCGACCCGCAGATGTGCCTGCGCCAATTTCTGACAGGTTTTCTCCCGCTTGGCATTGCCCTTTTTCCGCCGGGAGACCTCCCTCTGTAACCGCTTGATCTTGCGCAAGCAGCTCTTGAGGGAGTGTGGGTTTTCAATACTGGTTCTATCGCTGACGGTCGCCAGAGCCAGTACTCCCAGATCTGCCCCCTGCTTCTCCAAATGGATCGTAATTCCTCGCCCGCGTGACATTCCAGCTCGCGTCGGTAAACGGGCGCACGGCGCCCGGGCATTCCCCAGGAAGTATTGGGTGTCAGGTCCATTCTGATGGGTAATCCGGGGGATAGACAAATAAATATAAATACCATAATATATGAATGATTATCGGTATTCCAGGCCGTTTCTGTTCGGACGACCTGGCCAAAGGAGGCAATTAAATGGTAGAAATCAATGTGGCCATCTTTGGAAGGTTTGAAGTGCAGGCTGACGGCAGGCCCGTAAAGGGAATCGAAGCGAATAAAGTCAAGGAATTGCTGTGTTATTTGCTCATTTATCGGGGGCGAATGCTTCTCCGCGAAAGTCTGGCGGAGATGTTTTGGGAAAGCACGTTGCCAGCCAAGTCGAAAAAATACCTGCGCCAGGCGATCTGGAAACTGAAGGCGGTCCTCGAGGAATACTGTCAGGGAGCGGCTTGTGACCTGGTGGTCGAGACCGGCTGGATCCGCTTCGATCCTTCCTCCGAACGTTGGTGTGTGGACTTGATCGACTTTGAACAGACTTATCTCGCCCTGAAGGAAAAACGGGCCCGGGAGCTCGGTCCGGCCGAATTTATCCGCCTGCGGCGGGAGGTCGATCTTTACAAGGGCGACCTCCTGGAAGGTTGGTACCAGGACTGGTGCATCCCCGAGCGGGAACGCTTTCAGGTGATGTATTTGCTTCTCTTGAACAAGCTGGTCCAATACTGCGAGATCCACCAGCAGGTGGAAACCGGGCTAGTCTACGGAGAAAAGCTCATCCATTACGACCGGGCTTATGAGCGTGCATATCGCCAGATGATGCGCATGTATTATATGGCAGGCGACCGCACCCAGGCTCTGCGACAGTATCAGCGCTGCGTTGCAGCCCTGGCAGAGGAATTGAGCGTCGGCCCTTCGGAACGGACGATCGAACTATACGAACAGATCAAGTCTGACCAGCATCCCCACCGGGCGAAGGCGCCGGTCATTCAGAGTGACGAGAGATTGGCCAACTCGCTGCTCAAAAATACCGCCAAGCGCCTGGACGAATATGCGGAGACATTATCCCTGGTCCAATCCCAGATCCAGGAAGAAATCATTTCCCTCGAGAACCGCTTTCAGCCCGGGCAGTGACCGCAGCTTCGATAATAAACAGCCGCACAGGCTCGAGTCCTGTGCGGCTGTTTCGTTTATTAATCCACTTCTAATCGAAAAAGACGTTCAAGAGACGCTCGAGAGACGTTTGTAAATACAACTCCGGGGGATAATGGTTGCAATGGAGCGTAAGGAGTTCTCTTGGCAGCGCATAACTTGAACGGCGTAAACGGAATACCCGACCTTCATTCCTTCATCGTCAGGATCTGGCTGGAGGAAAGAGAATCGCAAACTCACCCACCGGCATGGCATGGCCACATTACCGATATCGGCGGCGGTGAGCGGCACTACTTTAAAAACTTGAGTGAAATCCCTGATTTCATCAAAACTCACCTGAATTTGCACGGTGAGACTGATTCGTGAAATTCGTTTACCCCACAAAGGAGGTTAGCTATGCCTGTTTCCCCAACTTACCCGGGCGTCTATATTGAGGAGGTTGCCAGCGGCGTGCGCACCATCACGGGTGTCAGCACGTCGGTGACGGCCTTCCTGGGTTACACGCCCAAAGGACCGGTCGACACGCCAGTTCATATCTACAACTTCGGCGACTACACCCGCAATTTCGGCGGCCTCTCCAAGGACAGCGAGCTCGGTTACGCCATCCAGCAGTTCTTTCTGAACGGCGGCTCCGAAGCCTGGGTGGTACGCTCCGCCGGCGGCGCGACCCCCGCCACAGTGACCCTCTGCCGCCCCAGCGATGGTACGAAGGTGCTCATCCTGACATCTTCCAGCCCGGGCTCGTGGGCGAACTACCTCAAGGTAGATGTGGATTACGCCACCACCAATCCAGATGGCAGCTTCAACCTGGCAGTGACCGAATACATCCCGCAGGGCACCGACCTGCTCCAGGGGCGCAAGGAAGTCTTCCAAAACCTGAGCATGGACTCGAAGTCATCCCAATATGCCCCCAGCGTCATTAATGGCGGCTCGCAATTGCTCACGGCTGCCCGCCACCCGGCTGCGGACGCCGTCCTGACCAGCCTCAGCCAGGGCTGGGCCTTAAGCACGGATCTGAGTGCATTGACCCTCCCATTGACCGACGCGACCCGCTTCATCTCCATCATCGTGGATGGGGACGGACCTTACGAAATTCCGGTCTTTGCGGCCGGTTCGCCGCCCGCGGATCTGGACGCACTGACCGCTGATCTGCAGGCTGCCATCCGGGCCATCAATCCAGGCCAGACCCGCTTCAGCGCATTTACCGTCCAACGTGCCCTCGTCGATACCACGGTCAATGCCACTGGTAATTTCCTGCTTTTCACCTCCGGCACTCCGGGGACGGCCGTACGGGAGCAATCCTCGATCCAGTTACTGAATGCTTCCAAAACGGACCTCTCCAAGCCGCTTGGCCTGGGGCTGGCCAATCGCGGCCGGGCCGGCGGTGGGCAAGCTGACCTGCGTCCGGCTGTTTCCGGGACTTACGGGAACGTACTGTTCGACCTTTCGACGATCACTGCTGCCAATAAAATGACCATGTCGGTCGACGATGGCGCGACCTCGCTGGGTGCCAGTTCACCCTTCAGCCTGGGAACGACGGTCAGTACTCTCTCCGAGCTGGCTACCGCGCTCCAAACTGCCATCCGGGCAGCTTTACCCGGCAAACCGGCTTTCACCCTGGCCACCGTCCAAGTGGTGGGGAACCACCTGCAGGTTGTTGCCGGCACCGAAAATACGGATGCCATAATTACATTCACCGACGGCACCGGCAACCTGGCCACCAAGACCGGCCTGGCCGGCGGAAGCGTCGTGAACAATGTCCAGCGCTACTCGCTGGGGGTGGGCGTCACCCGCGTCGACCAGCAGGATGCCTTCTCCGGAAATAACGGCAGCACTCCCAATGCTACGCAGTTGATCGGGCAACTTTCCAATAAAACCGGTCTTTACGCGCTCGAAAATGTCGACATCTTCAATTTGCTGAGCATCCCGCTGGTTTCCAGTCTGGACGATAATTCCGCCTTGAGTGTGATCTCCGCTGCCCAGGCTTACTGCGCTTCCCGGCGAGCCTTCTACATCGTCGATCCGCCTGCCAACCGCAACAGTGTCCAGCAGATTGATGATTGGCAGACCGGCAAGCTCAACGCTGACAAAAATTCTGCTTTCTATTTCCCATTAGTGTTACTGCCCGATCCACTGGATGGCATGCGCCTGAATGCCTTCCCACCCTCGGGCACGCTGGCCGGACTGTACGCCCGCACCGACACCACGCGCGGCGTCTGGAAGGCCCCAGCCGGGACGGAAGCCAGCCTGACCAACGTCCAGGGCGTGGCCTACAACCTGACCGACGGCGAGGTCGGCACGCTCAACCAGATCGGCGTGAACTGCCTGCGCCAGCTGCCGGTTTACGGCCGGGTTTCCTGGGGCGCGCGCACGCTCGAAGGCAACGACCAGATGGCTTCCGAGTGGAAATATATTCCGATCAGACGGCTGGCCCTTTACATGGAAGAAAGCCTGTTCCGCGGCACGCAGTGGGTGGTCTTCGAGCCCAACGACGAGCCATTGTGGGCCCAGATCCGCATGAACGTGGGCGCCTTCATGAATAGCCTGTTCCGCCAGGGCGCCTTCCAAGGCTCCTCAGCACGCGAGGCTTACTTCGTCAAGTGCGACAAGGAAACCACCACCCAGGATGACATCAACCGGGGCGTGGTCAACATCCTGGTCGGGTTCGCGCCTCTCAAGCCAGCCGAGTTCGTTATCATCCAGATCCAGCAGATCGCTGGACAGATTCAGGCATAAGGAGAGATCAAGATGCCCGCTCCTCAATTTGTGGTCAATTCGTATCGTTACGACCCGTACAAGAATTTCAAGTTCCGTGTCAAGTGGGATGGCCGTTACGTGGCCGGTATCAGCAAGGTCGGCGGCCTCAAGCGCACCACCGAGGTGGTCAAACACCGCGAGGGCGGCGACCCGAGCTCGAGCCGCAAGTCGCCCGGCCGCAGCGAGTACGATGCAATCACCCTCGAACGCGGCGTGACCCACGACAAGGATTTCGAGCAGTGGGCCAACAAGGTCTGGAACTACGGCTCCGGCCTGGGCTCTGAGGTCTCACTCAAGGATTTTCGCAAGGATCTCATCATCGAGCTGCTCAACGAGGCCGGCCAGGTGGCGATCGCCTACAAGGTCTACCGCTGCTGGGTCTCCGAATGGCAGGCGCAGCCCGACCTGGACGCCAACGCCAACGCGGTTGCCATCCAGCACATCAAGCTCGAGAACGAAGGTTGGGAACGTGATTACGACGTGACCGAACCGAGCGAGCCGACCTTTGTCGAACCGGCCTGATCTAAAAAATGCGCCCGCTTTCGGCTTCCGCCCTGTTGGAGGTTTGGGAACGCGGCGCCAGCAGCACGCCTGTCGAACAGGCGCTGGTCATCTTGGAAACAGCTTTCCCGCAGGCAGGTCGTGACGCGTTGGTACGCCTGACCATTCCCGAACGTGACGCCTGCCTGCTGTCGTTGCATGAGCTGACCTTTGGCGCTCAGCTGAACGGATTGGCGGCCTGCCCGGCTTGCGGCGAAATGGTCGAGTTGTCCTTCAATAGCCGTCTGCTCTGTCCGCCCGGAACGCTCCTTCCGGACCTCGAAACGCCCGAGCCGCATAATCCCGAAACGACCTTCCGACTGGAAAACTGCAGCGTAACCTTCCGCCTGCCAACCAGCTCCGATTTACTGGATGCAGCCAGTTCCGGGGATGCATTACAGGCTCGCGCAAAATTATTGAGGGCCTGCGTGGTCTCCGCAAAGTGCGGCCGTAAAAGCCTGCCCGTTGGCGAACTACCGGCCGGCGTGCTGGAAGCGCTCATCGA
>Ga0182027_10009296_pt1 | contig 14156 bp, 14 predicted proteins | sample 712E1DmetaG_FD_121300 | JGI IMG/M metagenome (GOLD analysis project Ga0182027, IMG submission 121300) | Permafrost microbial communities from Stordalen Mire, Sweden - 712E1D metaG (Illumina Assembly) | ecosystem: Environmental > Terrestrial > Soil > Wetlands > Permafrost | place: Sweden...
CTATTGCTACCAGGACAGGCGCAATTAATGCCGACCCAACCCACATTGAGTACAAGATTGAAATCAGCAATGTTCAACCGCCAGGAGCTTATTCGAATGTGATTGCCTATACTGTCACACCATCATATTAAAGAAGCCTAACGCCCTAAAAGAAGGCTAAGGATAGGATTCCCAGACTCGCACCCAGGATTGCCCCACCAATGACATCCGTGGCCCAATGTTCACCCAGATATACACGGCTGACAAACATAGTAATATCATAAATCGTTAAAAATCCCACAATTAAATATTTGCGTGTTTTTGTTATTTTTTTTGACCTCCAGACCATTAAGCCCACAAAGACACTGACAAAAGCGGCTCTGCCGGCGTGTCCTGAAGGATAAGAATTTTCCGTTCTGACATAAAACTGCGGAAAATTAATAATCTTTTCGGTTCTTAGCATGAATTCGGGCGGCGGCAAATGATTGACAAAAAACTTACCATACAGCTCAATCAGATGAAACAAACCAAAAAATCCGAGAACAAATATTCCTCTTATTTTCTTTAAAAAGACCAGAATTAGGATTAAAACCACCAGCATTATCTCAAAAACTCCGAGATCGCTGAAGAAAGAAAATATTCCGTCAAATTTGTGACTGATGTGATCCTGAAGTCTGACGGTGGAGTTAAAATCAAACTGAGTAAGTAAGTTTTTATGAACAACAAAGGAAAAAAGCAAGAAGCCCAAAAAAAATAAACTGCCGATGATGAAATACTTTAATTTTTGTTGCATGAAGCGGGTTTTAGAGTTTTAAATTCTTCAGGAACTGGCGGAATTCACCATTAATATCTTTGTGCTCCAGAGCCAATTCTACGACGGTTTTCATATATTCTACTTTGTTTCCCGTGTCATAATATTTTCCATTCTCAATCTCAACCGCATAAACCGGCATCCCCTGCTCTCTCAGAAGATTTATAGCATCAACCAGCCAAATCTCTCCGCCCTTGCCGGGCTTAATCGTCTTGAGGGCTTTGAAAATTTCAGGCGGCAAAATGTATGCACCATGGGTGGCCAAATTTGAAGGAGCTTTATCGGGATCCGGTTTTTCAACAATGGATTTAATCTTGTAAATTTTTCCTTCTACTTTTTCTACATCGGCAATACCGTACCTTTTCAAATCCTCTTTTTTCTCAATTCTGACTCCGGAAATAACCACTCCGCCGTATTTTTCGTAAACTTTCATCATCTGGGCCAATCTCGGTGGCTTGGAATAAATAAATTCATCTCCCCATAAAACGGCAAACGGCTCATCCTCAATAGCCGGTTCGGCGGCCAAAACCGGAGTTCCGTTGCCATACGGCCCTTTTTGCCTGACATAAATAAAGTTGGCCATTTCGGAAATTCTTTTAACTTCATTTAGTAAATCCAGCTTTCCGCCGTTTTCAAGATTTTTAACCAGCTCCGCATTGGGCACATCAAAATGATCTTCAATTGCTCTTTTAAGAGCCCCTGTTACGATAATGATATCTTTAATTCCCGAGGCAACTGCCTCTTCGGCAACATATTGAATGACAGGCTTGTCAACAATCGGAAGCATTTCTTTGGGCATGGCTTTGGTTTGAGGAAGAAAGCGTGTACCAAAACCGGCTGCGGGTATGACAACTTTCCTAATCTTATTCATTTTTTAATTCTACCTCATATCCTCTTTACATGTCAATATATATTTGATAAAATAACTCATTGATCGATTAGTGTATCGATAATTTCTTTTATGACAACGCCCGGTAACTTTTTACGTGAGACTCAGGATGAACTTAAAAAAGTCACATGGCCGACACGTCAGGAAGTAGTACGTCTAACATTGGTCGTCATAACAGTCAGTTTGGTAGTTGGATTATTTTTAGGGATACTGGATTTCAGCTTTACTAAACTGCTAGGATTAATTATAAAATAAAATATGGATAACAAACCAATAGTTCCGCCAACATTAACAGAAGCGCTGGAGAAACCGGCCGACAACAAAGAGCTGGGCAAATGGTATATCGTTCACACCTATTCAGGCCATGAAAATAAAGTTAAAAAATCCCTGCAGCAAAGAATTCAGAGCCTGGGATTTGAAGACAGAATTTTTGAAATAATTGTTCCGGTCAGAAATACCATTAAAGTTTCTCAAGGTAAAAAAGAAACAGTCAAAGAAAAAATTTTTCCGGGCTATGTCTTGATCCGCATGATTCTGGACGATGAATCATGGCTATTGGTTAGAACCACACAGGGAGTTACCGCCTTTATCGGTGCCGGAAACAAACCAACCCCGATTTCAGAAAAAGAAGTCGAGGCAATTCAGAAGTTTATGAAATTGGAAGAACCTCTTTACAAAACAGCCTTTATTAAAGGTGAAGCTGTCAAGATTGTTGATGGTCCTTTCTCCGAATTCTTGGGTGCAGTTGATGAAATTGACGAAACCAAGGGTAAATTAAAAGTCCTAGTCTCTATCTTTGGACGGGAAACTCCTGTAGAATTAGATTTCCTTCAGGTAGCAAAACTGTAAAACTATGGCAGCCAAAAAAATAAAAACAATTATTAAATTAAATATTAAGGCGGCAGAGGCCACTCCGGCTCCTCCGGTCGGTCCGGCTTTGGGACAGCACGGTTTGCCGATCATGGAATTTGTTAAGGCTTTCAATGACAGAACAGCTTCGCAAAAAGGCACAATCATTCCGGCCGTTATCACAGTTTATACCGACAGGACCTTCTCTTTTATTACCAAGAAACCTCCGGTGGCGGAAATGATTAAGAAAATGATGAAGAAAGAAAAAGGCTCCGGTAAACCGGGAAAAGAAATAGTCGGAACATTAACTATGACCCAGGCCGAGGAAATTGCTAAAGCCAAATTAGAAGATTTGAATACCACCGATATTAAAATGGCAGCCAGAATCGTCGCAGGAACGGCACGGTCAATGGGAATTGAGGTTAAATAATTATGGGAAAAATTAAAGTCAGAGTTTTGGGTGACGAGACACTCGAAAACAAACAAAAAGAACAGTCTAAAATTAAAGCTCAAGAAAAGAAGCTGGTTAAGGGCGCCAAGGGCGGAGAAAGAATTGTCGCCGTCGGACCGAGTGAGGAAGAGATTGCCAAGATTCAGCTCCCCAAAGAAGAAGCTGAAGTAAAAGCAGAGGTAAAGAAGGCCAAAAGGGCTGTCAAGAAAGACAACAAGGCTCCTCATTCAAAATCCTATCAAACAGCCTTTGCCAGCCTTGACAGAAGCAAGCAGTATAAACTGCCTGAAGCTTTGATAATGCTGGAGAAGCTAAAGAGATCCAAGTTTGACGAAACTGTCGAACTCCACATTAATACAGTTGAAATCGGTGTTTCCGGCAACATTACTCTCCCCCACGGCACAGGCAAGCAAGTTAGAGTAGCTATTGCCGATGATGATATTCTGGCTAAAGTTGCAGCCGGCAAAATTGAATTTGATATTCTTTTGGCCGATCCGTCTATGATGCCTAAGCTGGCCAGAGTAGCTAAGATATTAGGTCCCCGCGGACTGATGCCAAATCCTAAAAATGGTACCCTGGTAAAAGATCCGGCCAAAGCCGCCGAAGAGTTCAAGAAAGGTCAAATGAATTTCAGAACCGAATTAAAAGCTCCGATTCTGCACGTTATTGTCGGAAAAATGTCCTTCGGAGACAAAAAATTAGCCGAGAATATAAAATCGTTAATTGAAGCCATAAAGAGAGAAAAGATTAGAAATGTCACCCTGAAGTCCACCATGAGCCCCGGAATTAAGTTGGAAATTTAAAAAAACTCAACGATTCTAATTGAAGGGATCAAAAACTATTTTATAGAAATATTTGTTTAAAGTAATCCTCATGTCCAAATTACCAACAGATAGATTAGGAACAATTGGAGGCGCAACTACCCCCTGAGTAACGTGAAACCCCTCCCGAGTACGGATCTCCCCCTGCGAAGCCAATATCTCCCTGAATCCTTCTTTTAGGATTCCTCTGTCAAACAGATACTTCAAAGCTAGATCCCTTTTCAAAGAATTTGACCTAAACGACGCTTTTTCCATTATCTGACAAGAATCAGGATTCAGACAGGTATCAATAAAAAGACCCAGGCGAACTTCTTCGTTATCTTTATTCTGTCTATCTCTAATATCATGATTACGATTTAAAGCAAATTGCTCAAGATAGGCATGCTGAAGTTCACCGATTAAATCCCCTGCAATTCCCTTAATTAAACCATTTCCGATCTTTAACTCAGGCTTCCTCATTTCCGGCAATTTTTCCGGTGTTTTGCCTGATTTTACGAAAATTTTCTTTACAACCGACACTGGCTTACCGTCCATGTCGCTCTTCTCCGGAGGCAATTTCTGATATTTATAAACGATGTTCCAGTTCCTTAACTCAGGCTTCCTCATTTCCGGCAATTTTTCCGATGTTTTGCCTGATTTTACGATAATTTTCTTTACAACCGGCTTCGATCTCTCTTCTCTATTGATCCTTTCCGGATGCAATTCCTGATATTTATAAACTATATTCCAATAGTCTGCTCCACCAAGAGACTTGCCTTTATGTATTTCTAAATTGCCGTTGGAAAAGTATCCCTTAAGGAAGACATAGTCACAGATTTCAGCCATCTTTCCGTAGGCTCTGTTTAGTTCGGCTTGGTCTTGTTCGCTTACATTTCTTCTTCTGTGCCGCAGATCTGCTGTCTCTACCATATGGAGGAGAATTATGTCAAAAAAGGCTTTATCTGTCAACTATAGGATTCATCAGGCTTTTGTAATAGTTAAGGTGCTCTTTAGCGATAGTATCCCAGCCGAAATTGGCTTTGACCTCCTCCGTACCGCGCTTTAATATTTCCTGTTTTTTGGCTCTGCCTAAATTCAAAATTGACTTAATTTTTAAAGCCAGGTTGCGGGGATTCTTAGGCTTGGCCATGAAGAAAGATAAATCCTTACCAATCGCTTCATTTTGACCATTAATGTCAGTGCAAACTACCAGGGTACCACATGACCGGGCTTCGATAATTGTCCGGTTAAATCCCTCTCCTCCGGTCGACGGCGCCACAACCAAATCGGCGGTCCGATAAGCCTGAACTAATTTCGCATAAGGCAAAGTTCCGACAAATTCAATTTTGTTTTCCAATCCCAAATTATTGACCATTGCCTGCAGAGACTTCGTCATTTTACCTTTACCGGCAATTTTAAGCTTAAGGCTGTCATCGCCGTCTTTTATCAAGATATTGACAGCGCTTATTAAATCGTCAATTCCTTTGCGGGGATCATGTCTGCCGGCAAAAAAAACTATCTTTTTACCGTCCTTCATCCAGCTTTCAATCTTAGGGCCCTGAAACGTCAGCTTATCTGTATCTATACCGTTATATATAACTTTGTAATCTGCCGGCAATAATTTCTTCCAAAATTTCCGGGTGGCCTCAGAGACCGCAATCCGGCCGTTCAGATTAGAATTAATTGTGGAAGCATAACCGGAACTTAGACCAAACAACGTTCTCCGATTAAGCTTGGGGCGCCGGATAAAATATTTCATCGCAAATTCAGCGGTCTTAAGCCATAAATTTAAATCTTCCCGTCTGGCATGAAATTGCCCAATAATAACCGGGCGCTTACTGTTTTTCATACTCATTATTGAAGAAATTACGGTGTGACCGATCGAAGGCACAAGAGGCTCATGAATAACAATAACGTCCGGTTTTATCGTTTCAAATATCTTCTTGGCTGTTTTTTTGCGGGAAAGACTGGCCCTAAATTCCGTCTGATCGGTAGCAACCTTAAAACCTTTACCCAAGACATAATCCACCAGACCTTCTTTTTGGGCATCTTTAGAGCCGGGGGCAATTACGTAGACTCGACAATTGTTTTTTTCCAAAGCCTGCTTCAGACCCAAAATGAAGTCTTTCACTCCCCCCGGTTCTTTGGTAAATGCGTAAGATGAAACCAACGCAATTGATAAATCCTTGTCCTTTGCCATTCTAAGGGCAAATTATAACATAACTAGACTAGACAATCTAAAAACTGCTAAAATAAAATTATGAAAATGAGATTATTTTTGGCCAATGTGCTTTTTTGGATACATTTCGTCGTTGGCGTGATGTGGTTTGGCTTGTTTTTGGTACCCTCTTCCGTTTGGCCCGGCAAGATTACTTTCCACTTCTACCTGACTATCGCCATAGTTTTTCATCAATTTATCTGGGGATTTTTGATCATGCCCTGGACTCATAAATTCAGAATGGTTTGTATCTTAACAACGCCAATGCAGCTTTTACGCGGCCAGGAGATCTCCGATCCGAAAAACTATGATCATTCCTGGTTCAAAGAATTAGTCGGCAAAGGAGGAATACAAATTCCTCACGCTATTTCAACCTTAGTCACCTTCTCTACCCTGGCCTTGGTCACTTATCAATTCTTCTTTCTAAGATAATCCTATAATAACCACTCTCCCCAACTTATCCACAAAATTCAATTTTTAAAACAGTGTCTATAGTAATTTAGTCAGAAAAACCATTGACAAAATCTTTATAGACTGATATCATAGTATCTCCTAAGACAGCAAGCGGAAAAATAAGACTTGCCGAGGAGCAACATCAGTTTCAAAGATAAATTGAATGTAGCACTCTTAGGAGTGCTTTTTTTATGGATAATGTATCAAGCCCAAACAGACAGAAGAAAGAAAAAATCGTCGCCGAGTTGGTTGAAAAAGTAAACCGCGCTAAAGGTGTTGTCTTTACCAGCTATCAGGGATTAACCCACAAACAACTTGAGACCATCAAGAAGGCAGTCCAGGCTGTGGATGCAGATTTCGTTGCTACCAAAAATAGATTGATCCTCAAGGCACTAGAGGGAAAAATGAAAGTCGAAAGCGAACTCAACAATGCCACCGCTACCCTATTTCTCTATGGAGATCCAGTAATGCCCTTGAAGGCACTAGCTAAAATCATCAAAGAATTAAGTCTTCCGGTGATTAAATTCGGAATTTTGGATGGATCCTCTATGACCAGCGAACAGTTAATGAAGCTTTCCACTCTACCTTCCAAGGAAACCTTGCTGACTCAATTGGTTATCGGACTTAAATCCCCAATTTCAGGTTTACATAGAGCTCTAAATTGGAATTTACAAAAATTTGTCATGACTTTGAAGGCAATTGAAAAAACGAAGGGGGTGAATTAATAAATGGCAAAATTAACAAAAGACGAATTAATCAAGCAGGTTGAAGAAATGTCCGTTTTGGAATTATCTGATTTAGTCAAAGCCCTGGAAGAAAAATTCGGCGTCAGTGCAGCCGCTATGGTAGCAGCAGCACCAGCAGCCGCCGGAGCAGCCAGTGGTGAAGCTAAAGAAGAACAAACGGTCTTCAACGTTGTCATTGCTAATTCAGGTGCTCAGAAAATCCAGGTTATCAAAGCTTTGAGAGAATTAGTTCCAACTTTGGGACTTAAGGAAGCCAAAGATTTGGTCGACGGCGCACCAAAAGAGGTAATGACTCAAGTAAACAAAAAAACTGCAGAGGAAGCTAAGACCAAATTGGTCGCAGCCGGAGCTACAGTTGAATTAAAATAATATTTTAATTCATTGTTTTCCTAAAAAATCCTCCAGCGTGAGGATTTTTTTGGTATTTATCTTCTTTTACCTCTTGACAACATTGTTATAGTTTGTTATTTTATATATGAATAAAGGATACATTAATACATTCTCGAGGCTATGATTAATCAAACCATATCAATCGACAATCTTCCCGATCTTCTGACAGTCCGTGAAGTGGCGCAAATTCTAAGAGTTTCACCTTTAACTATCAAAAGATGGGGCAAAAGAGGCAAATTGCCTGCCATCAGAATTAATTCCCGCGGAGACAGAAGATATAAGAAAGAAGCGGTCCTCTGGTTATTGGGTATCCAGCCAAAAGCTTAATCCCCTCAGTATGAATCATATAGGGCTGTTACTTCCGTAGGATATAATGCCCGGTTATAGATACGGACATCATCTAACTTTCCGCTGAAATAATCTGTAGAAACCGCTCCGAGATCAAGGGTTGACGGAGACACTCCCGTGGCGTCTACTATTGTCACAAAGTGCCAATTCGTGTCTGATATATTGGCCGAAGCAGATGAACCATCTATATAAACCGTGGCTCCGGGAAAGCCGGTAGCCACAATATCTGAGCTAGAGTTGAGTTCGATCTGCCTTGTCCCGTCAATATTAATAATTTTTTCAGAGGTTGTAGCGCTAGGTTTCATCCAGAAAGAAATAGTTTCAATGCCGCTTCCCGCATTCCCCACCAAGATGTGGTTAGATGCCCCATCGAAACTATATGCCCGATTAGACTGACCCTTACGGTCGGTAGTCAGGGTTGCGCCGGTAACCGTACCATTGTTAGCATAATTGGTTGAATCTTTGGCGTTATTGTCCATTCTCCACCAACCGATAAGGCCCTTTTGTAAATTTGAAATTTGAAGGTTAGGAGCATACTCATCATGCCAGGCAGTGACTTCTGCCTGAGACAGAGCGCGATTGTAGACACGCATATCATTAAGTTTACCATTCATACCACTCCCCATCACCAGCGCAGCTGTGTTGGTACCAATTGGACCAGTCATGGGAGTCGTCACCTCTAGAATTCCATCAACATATATCTTAATATTGGCTCCGTCATAAGTCATTACCACATGATGCCAGGCCTTGGTGATTTGGGTAGAAGATGAAGGACTGTTGCCAATGTAGCCACTAACATTGAGATTGCTGTCAATTTCCAACGCATAAGCATCACGCCCTTTGCCAATAATTGTCGAAGTCGACGTGGGGCCAGGAGTTGGACTCGGAGAAGGACTCGGACTTGGAGTCGGAGTTGGACTGGAATAAGGGCTCGGAGTCGGAGTTGGACTCGGAGAAGGACTCGGACTTGGAGAAGAGCTAGGGCTTGGAGTCGGAGTTGAAGACACACAAGACTGAGAAATACAAGTTTCCGGATAAACACAATTATTAACTGTGCAACTATTGTTATATGCCCAGACTTCATTACAATCTCCTCCTCCCGAATACGTCGTATAATCACAGGAACTTGTCCCATCGTTACTGGAACAATAATGTGGGGAAGCAGAACAGCCGCCACAGGAAACACCGGTATTACAGTCAGGGGTCGGTGGAGGCGTTGGGGTTGGGGTTGCACAGGTGTAACCACAAACTCCACAGTCTTCACTGCAACTCCATCCAGCCACATCTTCTATGCCATCACAAGATCTACCCATATAAAAGCTTTCACAGTAATATCCCGCATAGCCTCCATGATAGCAGCTATCGTCAAAGTAACAATTCCATTGAGCATTTGCCAAAGGAACAATTTTAAAAGATAAAATGAGAAATGCAGCAATAAAAATCAATAGTTTTGTCTTCATAATCTATTTTTAATTACCTATCCCATTATAGGGAAATTCTTCAGGTCTTTTGAAAGTATTAAAATCAAAATAAATTTTCTCAAATATGTCCGAGACCGGAGATAGAAATTCCGAAAGAGGATTAAGGGGCGGGTCATACACCCATCCACCAATAGTGACCGCTACGGTAGGACTTAAGGAAGAATTGCTTTGGACCTCAACATCATCCGTTGTTCCGTTGAAGCTATATGCCTTGTCAGCCTGGCCTTTTCTGTCCGCAGTTAAGCTTGTTCCGTTAGCGATTCCGTTATTGTTATACGCGCTTGAATCTTTGGCATTACCGTTAAATTCCCACTGACCGACAAGACCTTTTTTCAAATCCGAGATCTGAAAACCGGAATCATAGGATTGATAGATAGAAGTAATCTCAGCTTGAGACAAGGCACGATTGTAAATGCGAACATCATCAATAGAGCCATTCATAGCGAGGCTATTGTTAGATATTCTAATAGAATCAGCGTTATTAAGATTGCCAACTCCGATGTTTTGGCCTGGGGCCTGAGCTACACCGTCAACATATAAAGTTGTTACGCCTCCAGTCCAAACACCGGCAAAGTTATGCCAACCATCAGTCAGATCCATTGCTTTATATGAGGTGCTTTGATTTCCGGATTGATAAACAGCAAAAGCTATGTTAGCTGAATCCTGATAAAACAGCCATTGTCCGGTTTGCGCCCAAGTTGAAGCATAGCCAAAGATCCTCCCGGCCGCAGGCTGCGAATTTAATTTTAGCCAAAATTCGAAGGTAGCATTAGAAATAAGGCCCAGCTTGGAACCATCGGAAAATAAATTTATGTAATCACTTACTCCGTCAAAACCGTAGGCCTTATTCATTTGACCCTTACGATCAGTCGTTAAAGTTGCTCCGATAACTGTACCATCATTGCCGTAATTAGTTGAATCTTTGGCATTGCCATCCATTTTCCACCAACCGACAGGACCCTTCTGGACAACTAATCTAGTCTCTTCGCTTCCTAGACTTCCCCAATCCGGCTCAGGAGAGGCATACGCACGGACAACCAAGTCATTAATCCTGTGTTCATTGTATAAACCACCTGTTCTTCCCGCAATTCCGAACAGTCCTCCGGATTTAGTCCTCGTCGAATCATCGTAATTAACATCAAGCGTCCCGTCATAATAAATTTTGGAATTGGTTGACTGATGAATAATTTCAGCACTGTGCCAAGTTCCGCTACCGATGCCTCCTTGAGAAGGGGTCGCTAAGGCAGTACCATTCCATTTAAGCTGGACCTGAGTATTATATTCGTCATAGGCAAAAATGTATCCACCGCTCGCCGCATCCTCACTCGTAGGAGTAGCCGTGTTATAAGCATATAACCAGGTGGCATCCGCCCCATTTCCTCCTCCGGCCCAGAAATTAAAATTAGCCACAAATCCGTCTCCGGGATTCAAATTGTATTCCAATTGCCCACCTATGCCTCCACTGGCCGTAGTCAGTCTGACCCACTTGTTGATAGGATCATAATAGGCATTATTTTTCAATGTTCCTGACGGAGCCGAATTCATGTCCTCATAAATTATCATCGTATTCTTAGCATTGCTCAGCGAAGAAGCAGAGGTATTACCGTAATACATATAAAAATTGGTGGCACTCGTACCAATATTGTCAAATTTTACCCAAACAGAAGCAACTTGATTTGGGGTGGTGCCCGAAATTGATTCTATCCAATAATTAAGGAGAGTCGTTCCGTTCGCGGTAGTAAAACGCAAATCGGAGAAATCAGGGCTACAATTGCCATCGCAATTGATAAGTGTACCCCCGTTTATTACGACTGAGGCGTCATCAAAATATGACGAATGAGCAGCACCATCGCTAAACAGCTGAACTGAGGGATTAGCAGCAGTTAATGTTCTCGTCATAGTTACATAGTGCCAATTCCCGTCAGTTGGCGCATAGGAGGAATAAGTATCTACCGTATCGTGTATCTTAAGATAGGCATTTCCGCCAGCCGTACCGTCAGTTTTTACCCAGGCTCCAAAGGTAATTGATTGACCCAAGGCAATCGTTGGCTGCTCGTAAGCCAGATTATAATTACTGTCGGTATTGGTTAATTCTCCACTATAAGCACCGCTTTTGGCATTAATATCGCTTCTCGTCCAAGTACCGGTACCGCCCATTATCCAACCGACGGGCGGGTCTCCTGTTTCAAAGCCGGTATTCGTTAAGGCTGTGTTGGGCATATTAGACCAAGCATCAGCACTTTGGCCGACGAAAATTTTCATTTGATAATCAGTAAGAGCACCTGAGGGATGACTAAGAACCATGCTTTTGCGGTAAGGCCAGTGAGAATCATACCAAGCAGCACCCACCTTGATTAAATTTTTAAATAGAAAAAAACCAGTCACTACGAATACTATTAATATAGGCAGTAAAAAAACCAATTTTTTGTTTTTTTTATTTCTAAAAAAAGCCATATTAATTATTCCCGACTATCCACCAGTCAAAGGTGATTGGGGTGGTGGTCAATGTAGGAATTGCCACTTCGAATTGCCCTTCCGATTTCTTGATTACAACAAGCTGCTTGTCGGTAAGTGAAGTCGGGGTCAGGAAGATCTTGGAATTTTCCGTTGCCACCGGCGTTGAGATGTCGACAAAAGTTAAACCGGCAGAAATAGTGGCGGAGCCGATGCTTTGATCACCCAAAACATTATACTTACTAGCCTCAACCGCATTTGCCGTGACCGTTCCCGTTACCTTCATATTGCCATCCGTATCAATAACCACTTTGCCGTTTAAAATGTCAACGTCAAACAGTCCATTCTTCTGTAAGTACAAATTGCCTATGGTATCTATTTCTCCGTTCAAACCGTTAACAGTTAGGAGCCCCGCATTAATATTTCCCGTCACTCCCAAATCCATAACCGTTGTCCTGCCTAAAACCATCAGGTCAGCTGAAACCGTTGCGCTTTGAATCTGAATGTTTCCCAATGAATCATTAAGCGCTGCCGAAGTGCTGGCTCCCAAAACCTGACCGTTCTGAATTTCGGTTAAGAAGGCAGAGATGGAAGCCTGCTGGTCTACTCTTTGTGACAAATCATTAAGCTTGACCTCTAATGAGGCAACTTTGTCCTCAATTGAAGAATTGGTCTGAGCAGAAGATGAAGCCACATAATCCTTAAGAGTTTGTCCGGCAATCGTCAGGGAATCATTTCCCAATGAAAGAGAATTAGCGGTGATGCTTTGAGCACCCAATGAGCCCGCTGTCAAATTTCCAACCGCAATGTCTGAAAATGCCCCAACCTTATTAACGGTCTCCCCCGTTGGGCCTACCAGAGCAAATGAAGATTGATTCTGAGAAGTCAGAGAATAATCTCCGGTCGATGAAAGATAGGCATCGCTATCATACCAACCGATTCTGGCATAAACCTTAATTGTACCTACGCCCGTAGAATTGTAGCCTTCCAAGGCATATCCCAGGATATAACCTGAAGATTTGGCTTTGACGGCAACTCCGCGGTCATCGGATGAAGTTAAAGCGTCACCGGCTTTTATTTCTCCGCTGGCAGTTGAGACAAAGACCGGCAATTGGCCAACGAGACCGACAGCCACATAGCCTGGATCATTTTCATTCTGTGAATTCCCGATAAAGCCGTATGTACCCGAAACAATTCCGACTATTGAATTATTACCCGTGCTGCATTTTGTGACTCCGCCATTCAAAGTCAGGCAAACTAAGGAATTAATTGGCATATTTTCGCTTGGATCTTGCTTCTTAAACCATTCGGCGTAATCTCCCCCCGCCGTATCAAAAGCAACCCCCGTACCTGTATCATTGCCGCTAATTTTACCTAAAATAAGGGAGTCTCCCTGCATGAAGTTAATAAATCTATCAGGAGAACCCGGGCTGGTCGATGATCCGGCTGCACCTAAGCGGATATTTAAACCGACATGACACGATGTACCCGGAGTGCAACCGTCCGTACCGCCGATATTATCAGATGTATTTTCAATCATTGCCGCTGCGGTACCGGCCTGAGAATCAGACACTTGAAGCTTCCAGAGAGGCGCAGTTGTACCAATACCGACATTGCCGCCAATTGGATTGAGGAGCAATGGCTCAACTCCATTATTTCCTCCACCATTGTCATAAGAAGATTGAATCCAGCTACCATATGGCCCCATTGCATTATGACCAACTCCTAGCTGTAATCTCGTCAAGATGTCTGTTCCAGCAATAGTCAATCCGGCAGTATTTGTCAAATCTGCTGTAGAGATTGTGTTTGTTGCCGGAACTGCTATGGTTGTTTCCGAGAAGGGCGTCGTGGTTCCTATCCCGACATTGCCGCCATTGAAGTAAGAAGTGCCTGAACCGCTGATTAAAGCGTTAGTACCAAAGGTGCCGGTGCCGGCAAAAGTAGCATTACCGGATGCATCTACAACTAATTTTTCGCTACCGACTGTTCCGCCATATAAAGCTGCATAAGTACTATTTGCATACCATTGCCAGGCATCCGAAGTACTGCGTGAATTCATCAAAAACCCACCATTAGCACCACTTACCGCACTAAGGCCGGAAACTTCCAGTGGCGATCCGGGATTAGTCGTCCCAATTCCCACATTGCCTAATGTTCCGTCAACATTCAAGACTCCGCCTAGAGAATAATAGTTGCTTCTGTTAATTACTTGATTGTTTCCAAAGACCACTACGTCATGTAAATTAGAGGCCAGGAATACTCCGCCTGTTCTGTCATCCAAAGGAGA
>Ga0182027_10009297_pt1 | contig 14155 bp, 9 predicted proteins | sample 712E1DmetaG_FD_121300 | JGI IMG/M metagenome (GOLD analysis project Ga0182027, IMG submission 121300) | Permafrost microbial communities from Stordalen Mire, Sweden - 712E1D metaG (Illumina Assembly) | ecosystem: Environmental > Terrestrial > Soil > Wetlands > Permafrost | place: Sweden...
CCTGCTGACCCAGGCGGTGTTCGACCTGGCCGGTTTCACCCAGTGGATGGATGCCGTTCGCGCGGCCGGCCTCGACAAACAGGCGGCGATTTTGGCGAGCGTGCTTCCCCTGGCCGGCATCGAGCAAGCCAGGGATCTTGGCCGCCGGCGCACCTATGGACCGGTTCCCGAGAGCGTCGCGGCGCGCTTGAGCGTCGCCTCCGATCCGGCCAAAGAGGGAATCGCGATCGCCGCGGAAATGGCCCGTCAACTCAAAGCCATCCCCGGCGTCCGCGGCATTCATATCCTTAGCGGCGGGTGCGAAGCTTCGGCCGCCGCGGTGATTCGGGAAGCCGGCTTGGCCTAGACGGGACTCGATATGCCTGATCGCTACCACATTCACACGGCCGCGATGCCGGCGCGCTTCCGCCGCACCGGCAAGTACGGCAACGTCGATTGGCGCGAGGATTGCTCCCGTTGCAGCAACTGCGTCAAGCTGCGCTGCCTCTACGACGTCTACCGCCATGAGGCCGCCTATAACCGCGACCCGGCCGAGGACATCGAAACCCTGGACGCCTGCAAAGCCTGCCTCTCTTGCGTTCAGGGCTGCACCAAGGGCCTTCTGAACGTTTCGGTCAACCCCGAGTTCCTGGACATGGGCGACGAGTACTGGAAGCCCGAAATTCTCCTGACCACCTGGAATCAGGCCGATACGGGCAGGATTCCGGTTTCCGGCGCGGGCTATCGCGGCCGCTTTCACGGTCCCGGTTTCGATTCCATCTGGACGGACATGTCGGAAATCGTCCGCCCCACGCGCGACGGCATTCACGGCCGCGAGTACATTTCGACCAGCGTCGATATCGGCCCTAAACCGTTGCGCTTGAAGTTCACGCCCGACGGCCGGATGCTCACTCCGCCCTTGCGGCTGCTGGAGGTTCAGCTTCCGGCCATTCTCGACATGCCCGCCTGGCAGGCGCAGGGAGCGCGCCTGGCAGCCGCGCGCATTGCGGCCGCCAAGGAACTGAAGACGCTGGCTGTAGTCCGCGCCGGCGATGCCGTTCTGGCGCTGCCGAAGCAATTGCCGTTCCTCACGCCGCTGGTGTCCAACGAGGATATCGCCAACAGCCGGGACATCCTCGAGAGCGTCAAGATGGCGCAGTTGCGCGATGGCCCGGACGTAATCGCCCTGGCCGGCAAGCTCCGCTCGATCAACGAGCGGCTGACCATCTCCGTGCGGCTTCCGTTTGCGCCGGGGGTGGCGGACCGGATCGTCGAATTGAGCCGCGCCGGCCTCAAGGTGTTCCACCTGTGCGCCACCCAGCACGGCCGCGAGAAGATCGGGAACGGACGCCCGGGCCGCCATATCAAAGACGCCCTGCGCGAGGTTCACGGACGGTTGGTGGCCGATGGCCTGCGCGACGAGATCACCCTGATCGTCTCCGGCGGTATTGCCTTGGCCGAGCACATGGCCAAGGCCATCATCTGCGGGGCGGACTTGGTGGCGGTGGATACCGCGCTGCTGGTGGCTCTCGGATGCCGCGTCTGTCGCGACGCCCATCCGCGGGACATGGATGGCGAGGCCGCCTGCGGCTCGGCCGAGTTGTGCCCCGCCGAAACCGATTCCACCGATTGCTCTTACGCCACCCAGAGGATGGTGAACCTCATGGGCGCCTGGCACAGCCAGTTGATCGAGGTCCTCGGCGCCATGGGTATTCGCGAAGTGCGCCGCCTGCGCGGCGAGGTGGGAAGGGCCATCTTCATGGAAGACATCGAAAAGGAGGCGTTCGGCGGCCTGAGCCGCGCGCCCCGGCCGAGGGTGAGCGCATGACCACGACGATGACCGAGGCCCCCGGCGTGGGCCAGAGCGGCTGGCCTCAGGAGAGCGTAGCCCGCGAAGTCCGCCCCGCGCCCGACCGCTACCGCAACGTATTGGGCAAGTATAAGGTGGACCGGTCCGCGGCGTGCCTCTCCTGCGGAACGTGCACGGAGGTCTGCCGCTACGGGGTCCACAGCAAACCCGGCGGATACGCCTTCGTGCTGCGCCCGGCCGATTACCTTTGCATCGGACCGGCTTGCGCCGAAACCCCCGAGTCCTGCGTCGCACAGTGCCCGCAACATGGCCTCACCGTGCGGCCCAACCCCAACTCCGAGTGCCTGGGCGATGCGCGTTGGTCGAGCGATCTGATTCTGTCCACCTGGCATCAGGCCGCCACCGGGGAGCCCGCGCCCGCGCACCTCGAAAGCCGCACGGGAGCTTCGGGAGGCGGGTTCGATAGCCTCCGCTTCAAGTTCGAGGTTGCGGGGTTCGAGCAGCCTGCCGGCCTCCCGGAGGGGACCGAGATCGATACCGGGTTGGACCTGAACCACCGTGGCGACGGCCGTCCGCAGATCCATATCGATCTGCCCGTCTACGGCGGCGGCATGAGCTTCGGGTCGGTCAGCATCCACACGATTTTGGGCAAAGCCCGCGCCGCCGTGGCGTGGAACACCTTCACCTGCACCGGCGAGGGCGGCTATCACGACCGTCTGAAGCCCTACGACGACCACGTCATCACGCAGGTGGCCACCGGCCTCTTCGGCGTGCGCGAGGATACCATCCAGCGCGTCCGCATCGTCGAGTTCAAGTACGCTCAGGGCGCCAAGCCCGGCTTGGGCGGGCACCTGCTGGGCGATAAGAATACTCCGGCGGTGGCGCGCATGCGCGAGGCCGTGGCCGGCAACGCCCTGTTCAGCCCGTTCCCCTTCCACAGCGTCTACAGCGTGGAAGACCACAAGAAGCACGTCGATTGGATCAAGGAAACCAATCTCAACTGCCTGGTGAGCGTGAAGGTCTCGACGCCCACCGACGTGGACATGGTGGCTGTGGGCAGCTACTGCGCCGGCGCCCATATCATCCACCTGGACGGCAGCTACGGCGGCACCGGCGCGGCCCCGGACATCGCCAAGAAGAACATCGCGATGCCCATCGAATACGCCGTTCCGAAGGTGCACCAGTTTCTGGTCGCCGAAGGCATACGGGACAAAGTCACGCTCATCGCCTCGGGCGGCATCCGTACCGCCTACGACGCGCTCAAGACCATCGCCCTGGGCGCCGACGGCGTGGTGATCGGCACCGCTGAACTGGTGGCCCTGGGCTGCGTGCGCTGCGCCTGCTGCGAAAGCGGCCGTGGCTGTCCGCGCGGCATCGCTTCCACCGATCCTGAACTGATGATGCAGGTGGGCATCGAGTGGGCCACCCAGCGCCTGATCAATCTCAACTATGCCTGGCGCCGGCAGATGACCGATGCGCTTGCGCAGCTCGGAATGAGGTCCATCCGCGAGCTTCGCGGGCGTATGGACACTCTATGCTTCGTCGGCGACGACGCGCCATCGGAGGTCTCCCAGTGAGCGACTTCGCCGAACGGCTGTTAGCCAGCCGATCGCAGATCTATTCCGGCGCCGAGCGGGCCCCGGAACGCGAGGAAGAAGGCGGCTGCGGCGTCACCGGGTTCGCCTGTAGCGTGCCCGTCAAGGGGCGCTTTATTTACGAACCCTCCGTGCAGATGCAGAACCGCGGCAATGGAAAAGGCGGCGGCATCGCGGCCGTCGGCCTGTCGCCGGAGCAGATCGGCATTTCCCGCGAGGCCCTCGACAGCCACTACCTGTTACAAATCGCCCTGCTCGATTCCGACGCCCACGCCGAGGTGGAACGCCAGTTCGTGCTGCCCTACTTCGACGTGGCGCTCTCCACCCGCCAGCCCCACATCGACGATTACCGCGACCTGCCGGGCCTGGAGGTTCGCCCCCCCGACGTCCACCGCTATGCCGTGCGCGTCAAGCCGGAGGCGCTGGCCGCGTTCGCGAACACCGCCGGCCTCAAGGGCCTGGAGCCGCGCCAGTTGGAAGACGAGTTCGTGTGGCGGAACTCCTACCGGCTCAACGAAGCCTTCTACGCGTCGCTGGGCGAAAAGCGGGCCTTCGTTCTCTCCCACGGCCGCGACCAGTTGGTCTTCAAGATGGTCGGATTCGCCGAGCAGAACGTGCAGTATTACCAGCTTCAGGATTTTGCGGCCCACGTCTGGATCGCCCATCAGCGCTACCCCACCAAGGGCCGCGTGTGGCACCCCGGCGGGGCGCACCCCTTCGCCGGCATGAACGAGGCGCTGGTGCACAACGGCGATTTCGCCAACTACCACTCCGTCTGCGAATACCTGCGGCAGCGCAATATCCGCCAGCAGTTCCTCACCGACACGGAGGTCTCCGTCCAGCTCTTCGATTTGTGGGACCGCGTCTACCAGTACCCGCTCGAATACATCATCGAGGCCCTGGCGCCCACCACGGAGCTTGATTTCGACCAGTTGCCGCCCGAGAAGCAGGCCATCTATCGGCAGATCCAGGCCACCCACATTCATGCCTCGCCGGACGGTCCGTGGTTCTTCATCATCGCGCGCAACCATAAGGGCGACTTCCAATTGCTGGGCATCACCGATACCGCCATGCTGCGGCCCCAGGTGTTCGCTCTTTCGGATAGCGGCGAAGTGCAGATCGGCCTGATTTGCTCCGAGAAACAGGCCATCGACGCCACCCTGCGGAGCCTGGCGGAGGAAGATCCGCGCTTCTGTCCCGTGGCCGACAAGTATTGGAACGCGCGCGGAGGGTCGAGCACCGATGGCGGCGCCTTCGTCTTCACCGTGTCGCCCGGCCAGAACGGCGGCAAGCGGCTGACCTGCGCCGATAAGTTCGGACGCGCCGTCGAGCTTGACGGCGGCTCGGTTCGCTGCGACCTGGGGAGCTTTGAGACCAACGGCAATGGAACCCCCGCCGCCGTGAAGGAAATGCGCCAAGCGGGCGACGTCGAGGGCCTCTTCCGGTACGCGCTCGATCTGGCTTCCTGGCCGGCCGGCCAATTGCAGCGGTTCTGCCAGGCGTTGGCGGACGGCGCCGGCAGTCCCAAGACCCGCGTCACCGCCCTCGATGCGCTGACGCTGTTGCACGACCGCCGCTTCGACCTTGGCGACAAGCGCCGCGCCACGGCAATTGGGACCGTCGAGGCGGCCATCGATCGCCTGCTCGATTCCGCCCCGCTGTTCGGCGAGCCGCCGGCGCGCCCGTGGCGGCGCATCGATTGGGCCACCCGCGGCCGCCTGGCCGCCCCCCAGTCTGGCGAGGAACTGCTGGTGATCGACGCCCACCGATTCCCTCCCGAGGGCGACGATTGCGACGCCACCCTGCTCCGCCGCGCTTACGAAATGGGCTGGAAGCGGTTTGCGGTTTACCGCCTCCGCGGACAGCGCTTTCATGGCGTTGGCCTGGGCCCCGCCACCGACGGCGTCCGCATCGATCTCTACGGCTCCAACGGCGATTACACCGCCAGCGGCATGGATGGCCTCGAAATCCACATCCACGGCAACGCCCAGGATCAAGTGGCCCAGATCGCCAAGCGCGGAAAGCTGGTCATCCACGGCGACGTCGGGCAGACCTTCATGTACGGCGCCAAGGGAGGCGACGTCTACGTCCTCGGCAACGCGGCCGGCCGCCCGCTCATCAACGCCGTGGGACGCCCGCGCGTGGTGATCAACGGCACGTGCCTCGACTTCCTGGCGGAATCGTTCATGGCGGGCGACCCGCTCTCTGGCGGCGGCTTCGTGATTCTCAATGGCATCGAGTTCGATGGGCGCGGACGCATGCGGCCCCAAGCGGCCCCGTATCCCGGCGCCAACCTGTTCTCGCTGGCCAGCGGCGGCGCTATTTACATCCGCGACCCGCACCGCAAGGTTGTCGAGCGGCAGCTCAACGGCGGGGTTTTCTCCCCGCTCACCGACAAGGACTGGCGGCTGATCCGCCCGTACCTCGAGGAGAATGAGCGGCTCTTCGGCGTCAAGGTGCAGGATCTGTTGACCGTGGACGGCCGCGCCTGCGCCCCACAGGATGTCTATCGCAAGGTCGGCGCCGTGAAGCTTTCGGTGCTGGCCGGTTCGGAGAAAACGAAATGACGCCCGGAACGGCTCCTCCCATCGAGATCGAGGGCATCGGCGGAGGCTTGGCCCTCGAGGTCAAAGAGCGCAGCGGGGCATCGCCCATGAGCTGCTACCAGTGCGCCAAGTGTTCGAGCGGCTGCCCGGTGGCGGCCAGGGGCGATTTCAAGCCGCACGAGATGGTGCGCATGGTGCAGACGGGCCAGCGCGATGCGCTGCTCTCCAGCCGCTTCATCTGGGAGTGCGCCTCCTGCCAAACCTGCGCCACGCGCTGCCCGCAGAACGTGGACCCCGCCGCCATGATCGACGCTCTGCGGGCCATGAGCCGCGCCGCCCGCGTGGTTACCCCCACTACCGCCGTTCCGCTCTTCAACGACATTTTCCTCGACGCTGTCCGCGACCGCGGGCGGGTGTTCGAGTTGGGTCTGATGGTCCGCTTTAAGCTCCGCGCCAAGCGGTTCTTCGAGGACGCCGACAAGGCGCCCATGATGCTCCGGAAAGGTAAGCTGCCGTTCTTCGGAACGCGCGTTGGCGGCAAGGACGAACGCAAAGCTCTGTTCGGCCGCGCCGCCGGGGGAGGCGCCAAGTGACCTACGCATTCTTTCCGGGCTGTTCGCTCGATGGCGCCGCTCGGGATTACCATCGTTCCACCCTGGCCGTGGCCTCCAAGCTGGGCCTCGATCTGCCGGAATTGAAGGATTGGATCTGTTGCGGCTCCACCGCCGCGCATTCGAGCGACCCGTTGCTGGCCGACGCCCTGCCTGCCAAGAGCCTCTCCGCCGCCGCGGGAAGCACCGTCGCGGTGGCCTGCGCCGCCTGCTATAGCCGCCTGAAGACGGCCAACTATCGCATCGCCGGCGACGCCGCCCTGCGCGCCAAGGTGGCGCACGTCGTCGGACGCGATTACGATGGCCGCACCCCCGTTCTGCATCTGCTCGAGATTCTCTGCCGCGACATCGGGCTGCCGCGCATCGCCGCGGCCGTTCGCCGTCCGCTCGGCGGGCTGAAAGTCGCCTGCTACTACGGATGCCTGCTGGCGCGTCCGCCCGAGGTCACGAATTTCGACGACGCCGAGAACCCCACCCTGATGGACCGGCTCATGCAGGCCGCCGGGGCGCAGCCGCTCGATTGGCCGCACAAGACCGAGTGCTGCGGCGCCAGCTTCTCCATCACCGATTCGAGCATCGTGCTCGAACTGAGCGACCGGATTCTGGCCATGGCGCAGGCCGCCGGCGCCGATTGCATCGCTACTGCCTGCTCGCTGTGCCAATTGAACCTGGACATGCGCCAGAAGGATATCGAATCCAAATTCGGGCGCCGGTACAACCTGCCGGTGTTTTACTTCACGCAGTTGCTGGGCTTGGCAATGGGCTGCCAGTCGGAAGAACTATCGTTGGGCAGCCTGGTGGTCGAACCCACGGCGTTGCTCGAAGCCAAGGGAATTGGGCGCTGAGGCATGACTATGATCGCGAATAATGGGAATGCGCCCGGCGCCGCCGAAGCTGTCGGCGCGGTGCTGGTCTGCGGCGCCGGCGTGGCCGGCATCCAAGCCTCTCTCGATCTCGCCGGGAGCGGATTCAAAGTCTATCTTCTCGACTCGTCCCCCGCCATCGGCGGCCGCATGGCGCAGCTCGATAAGACCTTCCCCACCGGCGACTGCGCCATGTGCATCCTCTCACCCAAGTTGGTGGAGTGCGCGCGCAACAAGAACATCGAGATTGTCACCCTGGCGGACGTGCAAGGCATCGCGGGCGAGCCGGGCAATTTCAAAGTCAAGATCCGCCAGAACCCGCGTTTCGTGGATGCCGCCAAATGCAACGCTTGCGGCGACTGCGCCGAGGCTTGCCCGGTGGACCTGCGCAGCGATTTCGACCGCAACCTGGGGACGCGCAAGGCCATCTTCCGCCTGTATCCGCAGGCCATTCCTAACATCTTCGGCATTTCCAAGGCCGCCGGTCCCGCGCCTTGCAAGTCCGCCTGCCCGGCCGGCGTGAACGCGCAGGGGTACGTCGCCCTGGTGGCGGCCGGCAAGTTCAAGGAAGCCTACGATCTGATCCGCCAGCGCTGCCCGCTGCCGGCGGCCTGCGGGCGCGTGTGCCAGCATCCCTGCCAGGACGAATGCAACCGCGGCGAAATCGACCAGGCCGTTTCCGTCCGCGATCTGAAGCGCTTCGTGGCCGACTACATTTACGCCCACCCGGATCAATATCCGCCCGCCAAGCCGGCCGCTGTGAAGCTCGATGCCAAGGTGGCTATCGTCGGCGGCGGCCCGGCGGGCCTGACCGTGGCGGCCGATCTCGCCTTGCGCGGCTACGGCATCACCCTGTACGACGGCCAGCCGCGTCTGGGCGGCATGTTGCGCTATGGCATCCCGGATTACAGGCTGCCGGAGGATGTCCTCGATCGCGAGATCCAATACATCCTCGACCTCGGCGTGGAAGCCAAGACCGGCGTGCGCGTGGCCAATCCAAAGAGCCTGTTGAAGTCCGCCGGGCAGTCCGATGGCGCCTTATTCGACGCCGTCTTTGTGGCCCCCGGCGCCTGGGTCGGCCGCAAGATGAACATTCCCGGCGAGGACGCCCAGGGCGTCTGGGAGGGCCTGGATTTCCTCTTCCAGGTCAACAACGGGAAGACCCCGGCCATCGGCCCGAACGTGGTGGTGATCGGCGGCGGCGACGTGGCCATGGACGCCGCCCGCTGCGCCCGCCGGATGCCCGGCGTGCAATCGGTGTGCGTGGCCTATCGCCGCACGCGCCAGGAAATGCCGGCCCATCCGTGGGAAGTGTCCGAAGCCCTGGAAGAAGGCGTGGCGCTCCAGACCGGTCTGGGACCCGCCCGCATCGAGGTGGCCGACGGAAAGGTCTCCGCCATCGCGTTCCACCCGCGCATCGCGGGCACTGGCGAAACCCGGCAGGTTGAACCGCGCTTCGACGAAACCAAAACTACCGTCCTCGCCGCGGACACCGTCATCGTGGCCGTCGGCCAGGGAATCGATTCCGCTAGTCTAGGCGTAGCCACGGCCTCGAACGGCCGCATCGCCGCCGACAAACACACGCTGGCGACCAACGTCGCGGGCATCTTCGCGGGCGGCGACGGCGTACTCGGTCCGGCCTCCATCGTGGACGCCATGGCGCAGGGCCACCGCGCCGCCGAGGCCATAGACGCCTACCTCCGCGGCGCCGGTTCCGCGCCCGCGCCGGCGGCTGCCGTGGAGGTTAAGCCCGCCCCCAATCCCGAACCCGGCGCCCCGCGGCAGGATCGCATCCGCATGGCGCGCACGGAGCTGGCCAAGCGGCTCCGCGGCTTCACCGAGATTGAGCGCGGCTATACCCCCGAGCAGGCCATCGCGGAAGCCAAGCGTTGCCTCGCGTGCGGTCTGTGCAGCGAGTGTATGGAGTGCGTCAAGGCCTGTTCGGCGGGCGCCATTTGCCACGACCAGCAGGCCGTCGAGCGCGAGATCGCCGTGGGCAGCGTGATCCTCACCCCCGGCTTCGAGGAGTTCCAGGCATCCCTGCGCGGCGAATTCGGCCACGGCCGCTACGCCAACGTGCTTTCGAGCGTGCAGTTCGAGCGCATGCTCTCCGCGGCCGGTCCCACCGGCGGCCTGGTCGAGCGCCCCTCGGATGGCGGCCCGGTGAACCGCATCGCCTTCATCCAGTGCGTGGGCAGCCGCGATGCCGCCCGCGGCGCCGGCTACTGCTCGTCCATCTGCTGCATGAGCGCCACCAAAGAAGCCATGGTGGCTATGGAACACGCTCACGGGCGCAAGCTCGAAGTCTCCATCTTCTGCATGGACGTGCGCGCCTTCGGCAAGGAGTTCGACGGCTACGTCAACCGCGCCCGCGATGAGCACGGCGTCGAGTTCATCCGCGCCATCCCTTCGCGCGTCGTCGAGATGCCCGGCAGCCGGACCCCGCGCATCCGGTATTTCGATCGGGACGGCGCCGAACAACAGCGCGATTTCGACCTCGTCGTGCTCAGCGTGGGGCTGCGCCCCTCCGCCGGCGTGAAGGATATGGCCGCCCGCCTGGGCGTGGAGCTGAACGAGTTCGGTTTCAGCCGGACCGAGCGGCTCTCTCCGCTGGCCACGTCCAAGCCCGGCATCTACGTGGCCGGGGCGTTCCAGGAACCCAAGGACATTCCCGAATCGGTGGCTCAGGCCTCCGCGGCCGCCGCTTGCGCCATGGACCAGCTTGCCGCCTCCCGCGGCTTGCTGATTGAGCGCCACGAATACCCCTGGGAGCGCGACATCACTGACGAGGCCCCGCGCGTGGGCGTCTTCATCTGCCACTGCGGCCATAACATCGCGTCGGTCGTCGATGTGCGGCAGGTGGCCGAAAAGGCCGCCGGCATGTCCCATGTCTGCCACGCCGAAGCCAACCTGTATACTTGCTCGGATACCAACCAGCAGCACATCAAGGACATGATCGCCAAGCACCGGCTCAACCGTCTGGTGGTGTCCTCCTGCTCGCCGCGCACGCACGAGGCGCTCTTCCAGGAGACCCTCCGCGAAAGCGGCTTGAACCAGTACCTCTTCGCCATGACCAATATCCGCGACCAGTGCTCCTGGGTTCACAAGGACGACCCCGAGGCCGCCACCGGCAAGGCGCTGGAACTGACGTCGATGGCGGTGGCCCGTGCGCGGCAATTGAAGGCCCTGCCCACCGGCCGCGTGCCGGTCACGGCGTCGGCGCTGATCCTGGGCGGCGGCTTGGCCGGCATGACCGCGGCCCTGGGCATCGCCGACCAGGGCTTCGAGGTTCACCTGGCGGAGAAAGCGCCGCATCTGGGCGGCCTGCTCCGCGACGTGCGCCATACGCTCGAAGGGGCCGACGTACAGCTCCATCTCAACCAGCTCGTGGCCCGCGTGCAGTCTCACCCGAAGATCCATCTGTACCTGAACGCCACGCCCGCCGCTATCGCCGGCCATGTGGGAAACTTCAAGAGCGTCCTGAACGTGGCCGGCGCCGAAAAGCCCATCAGCCACGGCGTCCTGATCGTCGCCGTTGGCGGCCAGCGCCGTCCGACTAGTCTGTATCTTCACGGCCAGAACCCGCATGTGACCACCCAGGCCAAACTCGATGCCTCGCTGGCCGAGGGAAACCTGCCGCCGGAACTCGCCGGCCGGCCGGACCCCACCGTCGTCATGATTCAGTGCGTCGAAAGCCGCGACGCCAAGCACGCCTATTGCAGCCGCATCTGTTGTTCGGAGGCGGTCAAGAACGCCCTCGACATCAAACGCCGCCTGCCGCAAGCCAAGGTCGCTATCCTGGGCCGCGACATGCGCACTTATGGATTCCGCGAGCTGTACTTCCAGCAGGCCCGCGAGGCCGGCGTCGCGTTCATTCGCTATCCGGATAAGAACGACCCCGTGGTCGCCGAGGAAGGCGGCCGGCTCAAGGTCGCCGTCCACGACGTTTCGAGCAACCGCGATCTGGTCCTGCGGCCCGATCTGCTGGCGCTTTCCACCGGCATCGCTCCGGCCGAGGATAATCCGGCGCTCTCCATGCTCCTGCGTAGCGCCCTGACCGCCGATGGCTTCTTCCTCGAAGCTCACCCGAAACTTCGCCCGGTGGACTTGGCCAACGAGGGCGAGTTCCTCTGCGGACTGGCGCATTCGCCCCGCTTCATCGACGAAACCATTTCCCAGGCTCAGGCCGCCGCGGGCCGGGCCGCCACCATCCTGTCCAAGACCTACCTGGAGATTCCTGGCCAGGTGGCCCGCGTCAACCCGGAGAACTGCGTGGCCTGCGCCACCTGCGTGAAGGTCTGCCCGTACGGGGCGCCGGCCATCAACAGCCTCATGAAGGCCGAGATCCGCGGCGCCAAGTGCATGGGGTGCGGCAGTTGCGCGGCCGCCTGCCCGGCCAGGGCCATCACCCTCCAGCATCAGGAAGATCAAGCCTTGGTGGCGATGCTCGACGAATTGCTCGCCGCCGGAGTGAACGCATGATTCAGCCGGTTCTTGACCAAACTGCGCCACCGGCCCCCGGCCACCGCTGGGAGCCGCGTATTATCGCCTTCTGCTGTAACTACTGCGCCTACGCGGCGGCGGACCTGGCCGGCTCCAAGCGCATGCAGTATCCCGCCAACGTGCGCATCATCCATACCCCGTGCACCGGCAAGATCGAGATGGAACACGTTCTCGACGCCTTCGAGAAGGGCATCGACGGCGTCCTGGTGGCCGGATGTCTGGAAGGCGGCTGCCACTTCCTCGAAGGCAATCTCCGCGCGCGCCGGCGCATCGGCCGCATGCGCGAGATCCTGGACGAAATCGGCGTCGGCGGCGAGCGCCTCAAGATGGTGAACCTCTCGGCCGCCATGGCGCCGGCCTTCGTCGAGCGCGTCGAGGAGATTGTCGAAGCCGTGCGCGCGCTGGGCCCCAGTCCGCTGAATCCGTCCCGACAGAAAGAAAGTGCAGGATAGCCATGATCGTCGCTTCCCCCAAATCCGTTACCGAACTGAAGAACCTCATTGCGCCTCACGCCAAGGTGCTTTTTGTGGGCTGCGGCACCTGCGTCACCGTCTGCCTTGCCGGCGGCGAGCGCGAGGTGGGCATCGCCGCTTATGCCATCCGCATGGCGCGCAAGATCGAGGGCAAGCCGCTCGAACTTACCCAGATCGCCATTGAGCGCCAGTGCGAGAACGAGTTCATCAAGGACATGGCGGAGGCGGCGGCCAAGGTGGACGCCATCGTGTCCTTCGGCTGCGGCGCCGGCGTGCAGGCCATCGCCGAGCGTTTCCCCGGCAAGCCGGTCTACCCCGCGCTGAACACGCAATTCCTCGGGATACTGGAGGAACAAGCCGTCTGGACCGAGAAATGCCTGGCCTGCGGCGATTGCGTCCTGGCGCAATTCGGCGGCATCTGCCCGGTGACGCGCTGCGCCAAACGCCTCCTGAACGGCCCCTGCGGCGGGTCCACGGAAACCGGCTGCGAGGTGGGCGATGGCCGCCCCTGCGCCTGGCAGCTCATCTACGACCGCCTCAAAGGCATCGGCCAACTGGACCGCCTGGACGCCATCGTTCCGCCCAAGGACTGGAGCCTCAGTTGGCACGCCAGCCCCCGCAAAATCGTGCGCGAAGAGCACCGCGTGTAAGCCGGCCCAAAGGTAGGGCAGACGCTTTCGTCTGCCACCCCGGGGGCATTTCAGGGACGGGCTACGAAATCCCCAAACTCATCCGCCCCGCGCACGCCGCCCTGCCCTTCGGCCCCCGCTTCTGCGGACGCAGCGGCCTATTCGCCTCCTTCTCCAACCCTTCGATGAACCCCGCGCTCCCCATCGGCCGCCCCGTCCGCGTCTGCCTCCCGAATCCGCCCCATGATATCGGCGCTGTCTGGCCCCTCGTCCAGCACGTCCCGCCACATCGCCGGATTCCATCGGGCCGCCCACTCAGTGCGCCACCAACAACGGCAACGTGCTGAACCAATCCATCGTGGTGGGGGGCAGCCAGGCCCAGACCATCAACCAGACCTTCGTCTACGACGCGCTGAACCGGCTGCGGTTGGCGGTGGAGAACCCCACGGGGACGCCGAACGCCCAGAATCCGGTCTGTGCGGGCATCACCGGCGCCTCCTCCTAGCGCCAGCAATACGGCGATGACCAGTACGGCAGCAACGTGATTACGAGCTTCAACCTGGGGTCGTTTTCGGCGCCGGCGGCTTTCGATCCGGCGACCAACCGGATCTCGCCGAACAACGGCTCGTCGGGCTGGAACTACGACCCGGCGGGCAACCTGAATCGCGACATTTCCAACGCAACGTACGCATTCGACGCGGAGGGGCGGATGACGGCGGCGTGCCCGAACCAGTCGAATCCAACGCTCTGCACCAGCCAGTGGGCCACGGGGCAGACCGTGTATACTTACGATGGAAACGGGAAGCGGGTGCAAAAGCAGGCCGTGGACGGAACCGTGACGAGCTACGTATACGACGCGGCGGGCAACCTGGCGGCCGAGTACGGCGGAGCGCCCGTGGGGTACGGCACGCAGTACCTGGTTACGGACGCGCTGGGCAGCACGCGCATGGTGATCTCCAGCGCCGGGTGCGTGACGTCGCGGATGGATTACCTGCCGTTCGGGTATCTGATTCCGAGCGGCTCCGGAACGCCGCGGCAAAACGTGACGGACCAGTGCGGCAGTGGGAGTTCGCACACGTACTGGACAGACGCCGGGGTTACGGAGAAGTTCACCGGCAAAGAACGGGATGGGGAGACGGGCCTCGA
>Ga0182027_10009299_pt1 | contig 14154 bp, 5 predicted proteins | sample 712E1DmetaG_FD_121300 | JGI IMG/M metagenome (GOLD analysis project Ga0182027, IMG submission 121300) | Permafrost microbial communities from Stordalen Mire, Sweden - 712E1D metaG (Illumina Assembly) | ecosystem: Environmental > Terrestrial > Soil > Wetlands > Permafrost | place: Sweden...
CGCAATCGTTTCGTCTTGGCTGCAACTCGTCAAATACGCTTCATCAAGACAGGCGATCCCGGTAACGCAATTGCCAACGGAATCGACCGAAGCGGCGAGCGTGCCGGAAGCGATCTCAATGACGTTCTCCCAAGCGTATCCCGCCTCGGTGAACACGTTGCCGTTCATGACCGGCCAGGCAATACCGTCGGAAACAACATAGGTGTCGGACTTGCCGTTTTCTTTGACTAACGTGCCGTCGCGCAATTTTCCGGCCTTCGGAGCGGGCAATGCCGCGGTAATTTGGTCGCCGTGGCTGTAGCAATAAAGCTCGGCTGCCGAAACGGTGATGATCATGGTTGTGGGGTATCCCGAAGCCGAAGCGATGGCGGACGAAGTAAAGGACGCGATCGAGCCGTCGCTTTGCACCAAATAGGTATACTTGCCCGTGGCCGTGGTGATAGCCGTGCTCGGAAGATGCCGTGTGACGGTGGCGGCGGCAACATTGGTCGTTGTCGCCGCGGTCGATATTCCGGTTGCCGTAGCCGTCGCGCTCGGTGTCGCTGTCGCAATGGCGGTAGCGGTTGAGGTCGTGCTTGAGGTCGAACTCGGCGGATCGGTGTTCACAATGTCTTGGCTGCAACTCGTGAGGTATGCTTCGTCAAGACACGCTATTTCGGCAATGCAGTCGCCGACCGCCTCGACCGACTTTGCGAGCGTGCCGGAAGCGATCTCAATAACATTGTCCCAATTGTATCCCGCCTCGGCGAACACATTTCCGTTCATGATCGGCCAGGCCGCGCCGTCGGAAACGGCGTAAGTGTCGGACTTGCCTTTTTCCTTGACCAACGTGCCATCGCGCAATTTTCCGGCCTTCGGAGCAGGCAGTGCCGCCGTAATCTGGTCGCTGCGGCCGTAGCAATAAAGCTCGGAGGTCGAGACGGTGATGATCATGGCCGCGGGGTAACCCGATGCCGAAGCGATGGCATCCGAAGCAAAGGACGCGATCGTGCCGTCGCTTTGCACCAAATAGGTGTACTTGCCGGTTGCGGTCGTGATAGCCGTGCCGGGCAAGTGCCGCGTGACGGTGGCGGCAGAGACAGCCACGGTTAGAGGCGCGGTGGCGGTCGCAAGTTGCTGGCTCCCGGCATCAATTTTGCCACTCATAATGGACACGGGGGCCGGTTTCGCGGGCGCGGAGTTTTCAGATCCGCAGTCGACGATGAACAGAATGCAGAAACAGAAGACGATCGCAGTTCTCATGATTTTCTCCTTGGTTCTTGGTTTTCAAGGGGCAACCCCTCTTGTCTTCAAGCTACCGCCGACCGATTTTAATTAAGAGCAATGTGTCAGCGGTGGATAACACACCCCGTAATATTTCGCAGTAACTTTAGAAATAATCATGTCAGCGTTCACCAACAACGAACGATGGCGCGCGAAGTTATCCACATAATAATTAAATTCAAAAAAAATATTCGATCAAAAAACGTCCGATGTTATCCACCGCCAACGCTTTTTCCCGCATAAAAACCCCAATGTGTCAGTACCCACTGACACATTCCTATAAGCCAATCGCAATAGGCCATATGCTAAAGATGCCGGCATGGTGCCGGACCACAACAAGGAGAGAGACATGAGACATAGTGCACTGCTAACGATCGTATTGCTTGTCGCTTCCTGCGACAGCCAGAGTCGAGTGGTCGCGGTTACGGCCGACGAGAACGGCGGCTTTACGGCGACGCTTCCCGACGGCACCGAGGTCGCAGGCGAAGATTCCTACGACGCGGCAATAGCGCCGCAGATCGAGCCGATCGGAGCCATGCGGCCGATGGTCTTCGAGGTCACGACCGCAACGAAAGCCGACGGCGGAGCCAAGGGATTGACCTTTGGAAAATTCCACGCGACCATTGGGGTCGATTCCACCTATTTGGCGGGGTGCATTAATCGCGGGTTCCTGCATCTCAAGGTCACGGTGCTGAACGACAACATGCCCGCCAACATGGTCGAACTGCATTTGCTCGCGTGGTTCGAGAGCGGCAAGCCGTGCTTTGCCGTCATGAACACGGGTTTCATCGGCTACGGCTGGTGTTACAAGCTGTGCGTGACCAATACCAAGAACGGCATAAAGCTCGGCATAAAGAACGGTCTCATTTCCGCGGGCGTCTCAAGCACCGCCGCCGCGTTGATCGCCATCCTCGCCGCCCCGATCGCCGAAACCGCCTTGGTCGCGATGTAAATACCGCACGCGCCCGGCTTTGACCGCTTTGAACGCACGTCATTCCTATTGCGCCCGGTTTCGATCACACATCATTCCGACCGCACCCCGTTTCAACCGCACGCCGGCGACACACACCTGTCGCCGGCCTTCTTTACCGCCCCTCCTTCTCAAACACCCACGGTCGTGAGTTTGGAGAAGCGACTTCCCAAACACCCACGGTCGTGAGTTTGAGAAAACGGCTTACCAAAACTCACGACCGTGGGTGTTTGGGAAATATCATCAATGCAAATAATTTATAAAAGAAGACATATTATCTATGAACTCTATGAACAAAGAAAGGATGGTTCCGATCGTTCTAACAACATTAAGGGTCATCGGGTTTGCCGGCGCGTTTGCGATTTTGCTTGTTTGCCCGGGGAAGGGGCAGGTCTTTGCCATGTTCGAGCCGGAAAAATACAAAAGACGGGCTTATCCCTCAACAGTTTCCGCCGTTATCAATCGATTGCGCGACAATAAATGCATCGAGTTGACCAATAAGTTTGGCGTCCCCCGTTACGCATTAACGGAAAAAGGACGAGCGACCCTGGCAAAATACGAACTTAAATTCGCGATCATCGATAAGCCAAAAAAATGGGACGAGAAATGGCGCATCGTTATTTTTGACGTTCGCGAAACGCGACGATCCTGCCGCGACGCGATCAGGGATTCGCTTAAAAAATTGGGTTTCCGATATTTACAGGACAGCGTCTGGCTGTATCCGTATAAATGCTCCGACATTGTCGAACTCGCCCGCACCGCCTACGGCGTTCGCCATGACGCAAAATATCTTGTTTGCGAAAGATTTTACGGCGATGAAAAATATTTGAACCATTTCAATCTTCCTGACAAGCGTCGTCGTTAATCCCGATAACTTCTCAAAACTCACGACCGTGGGTATTTGGGAAGCCATTTCCCCAAATTCACGGTCGTGAGTTTTAGAAAGCGATTTTTTTAAACTCACGACCGTGGGTATTTGGGAAATGGGTGGTTTGATGACGGAGGGGCGGTGGAGAGGGGGGAGGTTTATAAAAATGATCTTTAACCGTTTCAATCATGACCCTTAATCGTGTCGATGAGTAATTGTCAGAATTTAGTCCTGTCAATGGATAATTGCGATAAGTATTTCATTTAAATTAAGCCAAAAAATGGGAGTTGGGGGTTGACAAAATGGGTTTTGTGTGGTATAGTCAATTTACCAATGGATGAGTTTTTTCCGGAACGGAAAGGACTTTGACAACGTAGAATAGATTGCTTTGCGACAATAATGTTGCTTGGCGAACCAAAATCTCCCAAAAGGAGGCACATCATGTTTAGGAACCTTATTGGAATGTCCCTCATCGGGACGATCATCGGAATCTTCACCTTTGGTTGTGACGGCGCGGCTGATCCGAGTTCAACCACCACGCCGATCACTTCGTGTCTTTCCACCGGCGTTGGTTGCCCTCTGACAACTGGCGTCGCCACCGATACCACGACCGGAACGAACACCAGCACGATCACCGCGACAACCGTCACGGACAGCAACACCGGCACCGGCACCGCGACCGGCACCGACACGACTCCCGTGAACACGGTTCCCGCTTGGTGCAATGCCAGCGCCTACACCTCGCCCAAGATCGGCACGCCGGTCAACACGATCGGCCTCTGGGTCGCAACTTGCGACGGCGTGGTCTGGAACATCTACATTAAGAACACCTGGAGCGACGGGTCGGTCAAGGGCTGGGGCTTTAAGGCCAGCGACATGGATGCCGCACCTTCGGGATTCGCGGTGCCCAGCAGCGCGAATTATGACGGAGTGATGGCAGACAACTGCGTCTATCTTGTCCCGACCTATCTCGCAAGCACGACCGACCAGACGGCGCCGACGATCACCGGATCAACGGCCAGCGTCAGCGGCGGCGTAAGTGGTGGCAACTGCACCATGGCGATGTCTGGCACTCCGGGTGTATACGCAATACATGACACCATGGAGTAACAGCGCTACGCGTCACTACAACAAGCCCCGAGAGCAACACTGCTTTCGGGGCATTTTCTTTATAGCGACGGGCTGGTTATTGTTGCGCCGGAGCAAGAATGACCTTAACGGTTGAATCGACGTTGGCGGAAACAATGGGCGAGACGGTTGCGCCCCAGTTGTCGGTGACAGAAACCGTTGGCGCATAAACGCAGTCGGGTTGGCCTTTAGTGAGGCCAAGGTTGGGATAATCCTTATCGGCAGTCCTGTTGGTGGCGCCGGTGTTACAGGCATACACATGCGAGTAAGCAAACGGTTTGGTATCGCAGGTATTTGATGTTTGAGCAAATGAGCTATTCGTTGAACAATTAGATGTATTTTTAACTGTATCAATGCCTCCATCATGATTCTTATAATAATTCTGCAACCCGGGATCGACAAAGTCCGTATTATCTTTCCAATCTATCTTCACGCTCCTAATGGGCATTTGATTTTTGTCGGCCGTGGCGTAGAACTTGAGGTTGGCGCGCAAGGAGCCGACACCAGTCACCACGCCGGTATCGACGTTATTTATTGACATCGTGCTCCCGGCGGTCGGTCCTTTTTGGCACGAATCGGAATCGCCGCTACAAACGGCCGAGCTGACTTGGGGCAAGTTTTTACCGGCGTCATCCTTCGACACGGCCCACGGCGCGAGCGAGGTGTATGGCGCCATTGGCGTTGGATTGGTAAAGTCGTTGTTAACATCGTTAAACATGTTCACGCTCACGGCGCGAGCGAAGATCTTTTGCTGAAGCGCTGCGCCTCCGTATATGGCGCCTTTATCAAGCTCGCACTGATCAGACGAACCCGTCGCTTGGCTTGATGTCACCCTGCTTGGCGGATTGCTGATGGAGATAGCGCCCCAAGGCGAGCAGTTTGACGCAACGGTGATACCATTCAATTTCAAACTTTCATAATCTTTATTCTGGTTATTAACGATATCAGTGTTGACCACCGGCCAAAACTTGGGATCGGCGGTGGGGTTGGACGAACCCACATAAGTGGCGGCGCCGCAAACCGGCCCGCGCAATCTGACATCCAACGCGGCTATATAGATCCAAGCGCGCTGATCCGAATCCGGAACGGTCAGATCCACCTTTACGCCGGTCACTCGTTTTGGTTCATCATCGGAAATGACCAAGGATACGGTCGTGCTGCCATGGATACCGTTTAAACTTCCGGACCACTGATTAGAATCGCTCAGCGTTATAAATGACGGCAAGCCAACAGAAGAATAATTCGCATCATCTTGTCCTTGGCCCGAAACACCGGATGGTTCGTAACCATAATCCTCTCTAGCCGAATTATACTCAAATAACGATCGGTTAAAGTGGACGGACAGGGCTGCGGAATCAGGAGCACCGGCAAAACATTCGCCTGCTGCCATACGAGCGTCATTGATCCTAGCCCCATATTGACAAAGACCGTTGTCAGCATAAGACATGACTTTAACGACCACGCGGTCAATTTGGCTCAATAACAATAACGCCGGAGATGTCAGTTCGTAACTGACCGAAGCATCGGGAGAATTAAAATAGTACAAGCCGAGAAGATCCTGCGGGAACGATCCTATATCCGTCGAAGTATTAGCGGTTTCTGAGCAAGCTCCGGTTATGGAGCATACATTTTGGGCATTTTCATCGGCCGAAACACCCTCCGCTTGTTGTTGAAGGTTTACCCAAGTTCCAGAATGATCAACCGGCTTGAATACCAAAGAATTACTTGAAAGAAGGGGCGTATAATCGGCTTTTTCATTAGTGTCTGAGGCGCCAAAGAAAGTATGAGCTCCGAAGGCCGGTTTAGTTTTATAACTGAATGTTTGGGCATTATCACAACATTTCATGGTTTCAACATCGCTTTGTTGAATTATGTTTGCCGCTGTCATTGCCTTCTCACATTGGGTCCCCTCCCTATTTATATTCATGCAGTAAACCTCAGTTTGCTCGCGGCTGGTGTATTCATTCTGGTTCACAGAAAGATCGTTCATGGGCGCGCACTCGGTGCCGCCAGGACAAAGCTCGTGATAATTCGAAGGATCGGTTTCAGACGGAGGATTGCCGCAGAACTGCCGGTCGGTTGTGGCACAATCTTCCAAACCGTTATTCCACGCATCGGCCGGGGACTTTCCGGTCGCAGGGTCAACGACCTGCGAAGTATCGAAACCGCAGAACGAATCAACATTGTAAGAAGGATTGAATTTGAAGATATCGTCGGGCGATCCTACGCTTCCGTTAATACGCTTCTCCCCGTCATAATAAGTATTTATAGCTTCGGTACATTGCGGATCGGTCGCGTAACTACCGTCAAAACAATGGTTGCCCGGCCAGGATGCCGGATGACCATAACCCAAATTTACGCAAAGTAAGTCCCCCGGACCCCCCGACCAGCCATCGTTAGTTGCCTTTAACAAGGATCCACAGTACTCATTAAGCAGGGGCAGACAGACTTTTTTTTCGTTCGTTATACAGACATGGTCGCCGACGGCACACTTCAAGAAACAGCCGTAACCCCTCGGGTTTACAGAGACGCCATTGATGTTTGCATTCCGTAATTCGGTGCAGATCGCGGGAACCTCGGGCGGCTGGGCGCAATCGTGCGGGACGCAGTATTCGGCCGGCGCGGCGCAATAACGCTCTTGGCCAATTTTTGGAATAAAAGCGGCCGAGGTGAATTGATTGGCCGTATCGCGGCCTTGAACCGAATCGATCGGAAGCCAGGTGATGCAGGCATTTTCGTTCGTCGAACCGTTTATCCGCAGCGTGTCGTCGTGTTCCAAACAATACCCCTCTTCGCCGATGCGCGAATCGACGCTTGTAAGCGGCTCACAGGTTCCTCCGTTGGTTCCGTTCGTGCATGAAAGGTTGGTTGGTTCGATACGGTCCCCGGTGGCGGTCGGCCAGCATTCTTTGCCGTCATAAAGCCCGCCGGAGCAGATCGCGCCTTTAATCTCGCCGGGCGTGCCGTCGTCGCGGGTGCCGGTCTCGGCGTTGGGCGGGAAATATTTGGTTATGCCGACGCCGTAGGCCGCCTTCCTGTAAGAACATTCACAATCAGAGGCAGGGTATTTGTTGTCTCCGGCTGAATATTCGCAAACATTGACGTTGTCAAAACCGGTCTTGCGCGTCGACCCAAAAGTGTCGGTCACCGTCCTGGGGAACGGCGAATCGGTCTCCGGATACTCTTTGCATGTCTGCGCGACAGGCGCGATTCCCTTGGTATCCAACTTATACGTCGCTGAACCGCTTAATTTTTGTATGTACAAAGATACAGGGGACTGACCAGGGATGGAGAAGCCGGAAAAATCGCTCCCGGACGAGGCGACGTCGCGCGAAGCGTATAGCGCGCTTGTGAGCGCTTTTGCGTTGGGATCCAATTGCCCCCATTCGGAACACCGCCCATCGGCGCCTTTCTTTAAGCACGACCCCAAGGAGAGACAGCGTGTCGTATCGCGGCCGGTCGCGGGGTCGGCCGTCGTCTGGTCGGTGTTGCATTCGAGCCACTCCGAACAGACGCGGTCGCGCGTGACCTTTAGCAAGATATTAGCGTCGTTTACCTGCGGCGGCAGCAAAGTTGTGCCATCGATCGGGGGAACAAGTTTATAACCCTGACCATCGCTCGACTTGTAAGTGGCGGCGGTGCTGTATTTCTTTTGCGGATTGTCGGTCTGGTCCAACACCAGATAGCCCATCTTTTGCGAGGCCGTCCCATTGCAAGCGGCGCTCGCGTCGGTTATTTTCGAATCATTGATGTAGTAGAACGGCCGGCCGGTCGCAAACTCGTGTCCGATGACTTTTCCGGTCGCATCCGTAAGGTCGGCGCCGAGATCCGAATGATCGGTGAATTCGGTGCAAGCCGATTGCTCGGCGGGACAAACGCCGGCGAAATTGTTCGGGCTGAACTCCGGATCAAGGTTTCGTCTAATGCCAAGCGCGTTGCCGTTCGCGATGAACTTAGGATCGCACGGCTCGCTCGTCCCCTTCTTAAACCAGCCGGAAACGGTGTTTCCATTCAACGTTGCCGTATCTTTGTATTCGCAAAGCGCCGTGCCGGGGTCCTTAAAGTAGGCCTTGTCCCCGCTGGTTGTCGTCCATTCCTGGCAGCTTACCGCGTCTTGAGTGCAAAGCTGCTGTCCCAAGTTAGACGGATCAATCGTCCGATAAACCGTATTTTTGTTCACCGTCCACGGAATACGATACGAACAGCTCGTTTGCCCGGGATAAACATTGCACCTGGCTGCTGTGCCGTCTTTGGAAAAACACATTTGAACCGTGGCGGCGATTTTGTGCTTGCCCGAAGAATCGTTGCCCAAAGAACACGTGCCGAGCGTGTTAAGGTCATTGTCCCCCAGCGCCGTACAGCCGACCTCCGAGGCGTCGCAAGAAAAAGTACTGCCATCGTTTACCAAATATTCGGTCGTATCCGGCGGAACAACGAACGTATCGTCGGCGACAAGAGTCGTATAATTCACCCCGTTGCTCGTCGTATTGCCCAATTGGTCCGCGCTGCCGTCAAAATCAAAACGGCAGCTCGTCTGGCCGGGCGGAGCGGAGCAGACCGTTTTCCCGTTAAAGAGACAATCGTTCGATTTGCTCTTGTCGATGACGGAGCCGATCCCGCAATATGCGTTCTTAAACGACGCGAATGGCGTGTCGGTGCCTTGCGTGTCGGTGAAGGCCGCGCAACCGACGGCTTGCGCACGGCAGAGATGATCGAACGACTTGAGGTCGACCGCGGCGCCCGAGGTCTTGCTGGAATATTCGCTGCAGCCGAGTTGCGCCTGCGGCAGGGCCTGTCCGGCCGAGGTTTGGTCGCAAACGGCCGGGGTTTTCCACGAACCGGCAACCAGCGCAAAGACCCCTTGCGTGGCGTCGAGTTCGATATTGTCGAAAAATCCCTTTCCGCCGAATGAGCCGACCTCTAGAACGTCGCCCGAGTCCGGCGCCCAATTGATGATCACCGGGCCCAATTGATAGCGCTGCCATTCGGAGCCGAGAGCAATGGGATTATTTTTCGGGTCGGAAAAATATTGCGAACGGTCATTCGCCCCGATGTTCTTCCCGACAAACGAGGCCGTAAGCGTTCCCGTTCCTTTCGCCCAAACGGTCAGCGTGTATGACCGGCCTTGCACAAGAAGCGGGCTGCCGCTCGGGTAAACCAGCGGCTTGTGCGCCGTCACGGCGGCGTAAGAATGTTCTCCCGCGACCGTTGATTCGGTCGAAGCCGCGCCACCATTCCATCCGTCTAACTGGCCGTTCTCAAAATCCGAAAGGAAGATGTTCTGAACGTTGTTGCCCTGGTTCCCGGCATAAGCGCGGCAGCCGTTAGCTGAAGCGGAACAAGAATTGCTTTGCGCGGCAAGAACGAAGTAATCGCAAGCGGCGGCGGTCGCATTCCAAATGCCGCCGGAGCCCTGGCAGTCGTCTTGCTTTGAAACCGTTTTGCGGAAGGTCTGGCAGGCGGCGTCAGCGGCGATGGTGGCGGAGAGCAATCGGTAGAAGATATTGCCGTTCGCGTCGATCAGCTCGCGGCAGTCGGGGTTTTTCACGGCGCCGTTCGCGCCATTATAAACGTCCTGATTGCATTGCGAAATAACGGTTCCCGTCAAATAGACCGGTCCGGGCGGATTGGGATCTTTGCTAGGATCGGTCTTTTGCACGAAGGTCGTCCCATTGGGTCCGCTTGCGGCGTCGGGAACCGCTTCCATTGTCCTATCGTTAGCGGCGCGGTTAACCAAAACGAACGACTTGAGCTGATAGCCCGAAGCCCCGGAGCCCTCCCAAATGAAATAATTTCCATCGCTCGCCGCGTCCGGCTGCCGGCAAGCGCGAATACTGGTAAAGTACGATTTGCTCTCTCCGCCCGAAGCGGCGGCGGCTAAATTGGTGAACTCATCGCAGCCGACCTGCGCGAGATCGCATGACTTGGCGGTTGAAGGAATAAAGTATAGCGGGAATTGCTCGCTCGCCCACAACGTCGGCTCTTGCTTATAGGTGCTGTAGCCGACGCATTCGGCGTTGCAGGCGTCATTACCCGAAGCAACGGCCGTAATGGGAATGCCGGTGTTTTCGGAGGGCGTGAACTCGTCGCAACCGACCTCGGACTGGCGGCAGACCGGCGCATACGCGCTGCAGCCCTTGCCGGCATCAGAATCCTCGCCGGTGCAGCCCAGGTAGGCGGGCGGAACTTTTAAATTAACCGTCTGGCCGGCAAGATCGGAACCGCCGGTGTGGAACGGCGTGGCGGTGGCGCCCGCTTCAAGCTGAACGACATCAATATAATAATCGCCCCAGCCGAAATCAAAACTAAGATAGTGAGTATCGCTTGAGGTGGCAAAGGTCATGGTTTGGCGCTCGTAGCCGGACGAGAGCGGGAAATCAAATTCAAGAGCCGACGCCGTAACCATTTGGCCGTTGTCGTAGTTATCAATGATATGGCACGCGATCTTGCCTGTCGCCCCGCCCGAGGCCGTGGTCGTGCAAGCCGGCGAATAGCCGATGTCATGCGTCATGTTCTGCAAGCAGGTCGACAAATTATTGCCGTCGGAACAAGCGTGTTTTGCTCCGTAAAACGGCGCGTCAAAGGCCTTCATGATCAACTCCCCGCTAGAGGTGGCGCCGCCCTTGGCGTAGAAAGAAAGCGTATAGAGGGTCTGGGGCTGAACTTGCACCTCAGCGTAATGATCGGGGTCGGTCGGAACATTATCATTCCACCCACCCAACGTTAATCCAGCACCGTTTGCCGGCGCCATCACATGATATGCCGATATTCCGTCGAACGAGAAAATTCCGTCTTGGACGTATTTCCCGGTCATATCACGCCAGCCGGCGGCCATGGCGCCGTCGGCGCGCGGCGTTTCAAAAGACGGATTGGGAATAAGATTGGCGGTGGCGGCGGTCTTAAGGTCGCTTAACGAACGGCAGCCGGCGGACTTGGCATCGCACTCCGGCGCTTGGCTTGTGAGGTAGACCGAAGGTTGAAGATCGACCCAGCCGTTTGCGCCGGGCGCGGTGGCGTACGGACGGCAACCGGCGTTATCCGCGCTGCAAGCGGCGACGTCGACCGTATTCTTGAGGATTGAAAGGTCTTTGCCGTTGGGGTCGGAAAAAGTGTCGCAGCTCGCATATTGCGCCGGACACTCGGTCGCGTCGATGCTCCAAACATTTTTCTCGCGCGTGCAGTATCCGTAGCCGCCCGTGCATTTTCCGTCCGCATCCTCTGAAACGCATGAGGGCGAATCAACGCAAACTTCGGCGCGCTCGCTGGTGTTGGGCGCCGCAAGCGTCTGCCCGCTGGCTTGCGCTTTGCATTGCGTGACCGGAACCTTAAGGATCCAGTCCGGATCGACCAAATGGCAAAGCGGATGGGTGGCATCGAGATGCTGTATGCCGTTTGCGTCCACAGCACAATTGTTGAACCCGGCGACCGCCGCATTCAAGGTAAGTCCGTTCGGAAAATTCGCAGTGTTTTCGGCGGCAATGGCGGCCATTTCCCAGCCAACGGGAATTATCCGCATGCGCCGCAATTTCATGAGATTGGTATAGCAATAATTGCTGCCATAACAATCCGCATTCGGCGGGATCAATTGCCATCCGCCGTTCAGGTCGCCCGCGGCGATGGCCTGGGCCACCGAAAGGTGGCCGTTCTCGTCGGCAGAAAGCGCTTTCACAAAACCTTGGTCCATGACGCAATTCCAAATGCCGCGCGCGGCCGGGTCCGACGGACAGGCGCTCAGGTCGTTTATCGGACTGTAGTCATCGATCTGGCCGACCGATGGCGTGAAAAGCGAAGCAAAATACGCCGAGGCGAGCGCCGAATCGGTCGAGCCGGAGACCGCGCCGGCGTCCGCAGTTGAGTTGATCACGCCTTTGCACAGATCATAATTTTTGCCGGCCGAACTGGCACAGAGAATATCCTTGCCGCTCAGCGTGCCGCCCTTCAAATATTTATCAATCGCCTTGCTGGCCAGGGTCGAGGTAAAAACCTTGAGCGCATTGGTGCCAACCGCGGCCAAAAGATCGATATTACTTATTTCAACGTTCTTTTTTGCCGCTTCCGCCTGATTGATCGTCCTGATCGGGGTAAGCGCGGTGTCTTCCATTATTTTTGCCGGCGTTTTTACGTTCCCCGAAATAGCATCGGTAAGCGGCTTATAAGGACTGGTAAGTCGCTGATTGACATCATCCGCCGCCACTTTAAGCGCCTTGTTCACGATCGCATACTGCGTATTCATGGCGATCGAGAGCGGCGAGGCGCCCATTTGAAAACCGAGCGTGACGGTCGACAGGATCTTGCCCGAAGTAATATTATTCTTATCGGCAAGAACGGAGTTCCATGCCTGGTTAAATGTACAATTCGGATGCGGCGCATAAAGCTGAGCAATGCCGAGCTTGATCCTGAGGTCGAGCTGGGTATTGATGGGCGCGCAAATGCCGAACTGCAAATATTTGGTCGTCAAGGTGTTGATCGAATCCGACACCGTATCCATAAGAATGTTATCGTGCCAGCTTTTCCATTCGGTGATGTAGGCGAGCGGGGTTTTACCCTTGCCGCCGGAGACGATGAAGGTGGCGGCGTTCGCGGCGATCCGTTGAGCGGCCGTATCCACGGCCGTCAAAATAGCGCTTGTGATGGCGTATTTGGTCGAGTTCATGACCGCCGTTTTCGCCGAGGCGACGGCTTTGGCCTGCATGGCGGCGTAATCCTGGAGCGTGATGACGGGTTGCGGCGCGCCCGCTTGCGCATTGGCGCTTCCCGGCACGAGTAACGTCGCGGCAAGCAAAACAAAACACCCAATGGTGAACGCGGCCGCTGATTTTTTAAAAATTGGAGACATGTCGGCTATTGGTTGGTATTGGCGTTGGCATTAACGCTCCCCGCCGAATCATTATACATCTGGACCAGCGTTTTATCGTCGATCGAGTTGAGGACATCATCCGTCAATCCCTGGTCCTTAAGCATTTGTCTGATCTGCGCGGCGTCGTTTATGGTCGCCGTCGGAATCGTGCCGGTATTGAGGTCCGGGGTGAGCGGCGACGTGTCGCCGGATGATCCGTTCAAAATATCATTGACGTTAAGTGATGTTTGGTCCGCATCGGAGAATGATGACGGGTTGTTGGCCGGCGCCGGCGTCCCGCAATCCTGCCCCTGCGGACAATTGGGGTCGGTGCCGTTCTTCACTTCCGTTCCATCAGGGATGCCGTCCGAATCCGAGTCCTTTATATAAGGAGAGGTGTGATAGATGTAGAGTTCGTCGTAATCGGAAAGTCCGTCGCCATCGGTGTCCTTGTTCTTGAGCGCCGCAATATCATCCGCGTTCACGTTATCGCCGTTCACCGCATTGGAGAACTGTTGTGTAGCGCCCAGGTCGGCTTTAAGCGGGGTCGCAATGCCGTTTTCCGTATTCATCACGCCCAAAACCAGCGCCGAAGCGCCGATGAGCGCAAAAAGTATAATTCCCAAGACGCGCGACGAGCCGTTTCGCATATCCGATTTGGGCTAGAGTCGAATTATAACAGAACAAGTGCAAGTTGTCATCAAATTCTTACAAATTTACGAATCTTTTACGAATTTTACGAATAAACGGTCCGCTAGCCATTCGTAATTTCGTAAAAGATTCGTAAATTTGTAAGACCTAAAGCATTTTCTTCCACAATTCCACCCATTTTCCGATTGTGAGGACGGACGGGCGAGAATCAGGGCCTTCCCCTATCGCTAACAATGCGCTTTGGCACTTCTCGCGCAAGTCCTTATTCAAAATTCCGCACATTTTTTTGCGGGGCTGAGCGAAAAACCTCGAAGCGAAAGCCATAATGTCTTCGGCGCGGTCGAGGGGAGTCCCCCACTTGTCCAAAAAAGCGGCGCTTGAATACGGCTTTAGGCAGATAACCGCCGAATCGACTTTAGGCGGCGGCACAAAGGCGCC
>Ga0182027_10009300_pt1 | contig 14153 bp, 11 predicted proteins | sample 712E1DmetaG_FD_121300 | JGI IMG/M metagenome (GOLD analysis project Ga0182027, IMG submission 121300) | Permafrost microbial communities from Stordalen Mire, Sweden - 712E1D metaG (Illumina Assembly) | ecosystem: Environmental > Terrestrial > Soil > Wetlands > Permafrost | place: Sweden...
CCCGGTTCCGCAGGTGGGCAACCGAGCGGCTGCGTGAATACCTCATCAAGGGATTCGTGCTCGATGACGAGCGGCTGAAAGAGAACAAAAGGATCGGTGCGGCCTCTTTCGATGAACTGCCCGGACACATCCGCGATATCCGGGCATCGGAAAAACGGTTGGTTGCACGCACATTAAATATGTGAACACACATAAATATGTGTGGTGATGTGATGCCGAATATGACACTGTCTCTCCCGGAAGATATCTACAGGATCGTAAAAGCGCACAACGAGGTCCGGTGGAGTGAAATTGCACGGCGGGCAATTGAGGATTATGCAAAAAAAATAGCGCTCCTGAATGCCATGACAGAGAAGAGCGACCTGACTGAGGATGATATCGTCGCACTTGACCATAAGGTAAAGGCGGGAATCCAGAAGCATTACCAGAGTAAAACATCCCGGGGTACCGGCAGAAAAGCAGACCGCGCCGGATAGATGCACGGAACAGGGATACGATTCACGATGAAAGGCCCGATCCGATGAACCTTGTCATAGATACCAACCGGATCATGGCCGGTCTCCTCAGGGACTCAACATCACGGAAAATTATCCTGCATGATTCCTTCTCATTTTACGCCCCGGATTATTTGGGGACCGAGATCAGAAAACACCGGCTGTACCTTATGAAAAAGGCAAAGATCTCCGAGCCGGATTTTGATCTTCTTATGCATACCCTGCTTGAGCATGTCATCCTGGTACCTTTTGAAGATTTTGAGCACGAGTACGAACATGCGATGCAGATCATGGAGATGATTGACGAAAACGATGCTCCCTTTCTGGCGGTCGGCCTGGCACTGGGTATCGGGAGTATCTGGACTGAAGACCGGCATTTTCTCGAGGCAGAATATCCTTAAAGTCTGTTCCACCCGGGATCTTTTGGAAACAATAGAGCCTGAAAGGGAGAGGGACTGATCAAAAAAGGTACCTGAAAATATATCCCTGTATCCGGACATCCCGCCATGCTTATCCTCCTCCCCGGCCAATACGGTACAGCAAATGCCGCCCGATCCAGAATACCCCTTCGATCCCGAAGAGATCCCCTCCTTCTTCGACAACTGGTGCTCCCTCCCCTGGTCCCCGTGGGTCCCGTTCAATGCCGACAAGCATACGTTTCATGAGATCCCGCACGAGCCCGGGCTGTACCGCATCCGCCCGGCCGGCAAAGACTTCCTGATGTACATCGGGGAGACCAGCCGGCCGCTTCATAAGCGGCTCAATGATCTCCGGCAGAACCTCCGCAGGTCCGACCTGATGCCGTGGAGCGACCCGCACACCGAGGCACCGGCACTCTGGGCCTGGTGGATTGAATGGGCGTCGGCCGCCCCCCGTGCAGTGCTGCCGGACCATTCTGTGGAGGTGGAAGGCCTGCCGGAAGGGGCAGGACCGGTAATGCTGGAATGCTCCGCTGCCCCGCTCGATGCATCGGTCAGCGGCCGCAAAGGGATGGCAGGCTTCCTGCTGTACAGATACCGGCAGGAACGGCGGGAGTCCCCGCTCTGCAACTTCGGCCGGTTCCACCCGCGGTACCGGAAGTCCACCATCCGCAGGGAAGGGCTGCGGGGAGGGAGGCTCGCTGAGGAACATGAGGACAACCCGGCGGGATGGCCGGGTATTGAGCCGCTCGAAGTTACCGGGAGACCGGGCGACAGCGACTGGATGGGGCTTGAGTGGACAGCGTGGGAACCGCTTGCTGAAAAAAATGCCCGTGCAGTTTCGGCCGGTGCCGGCCTGTACCTGCTCGCGGATGCCGGGTCGCACGAGATCGTGTACATCGGCCAGTCCGCGGATGTTGCGAAACGGCTGCACGACCACAGCCGGAAGACGGGGGAGGACAGGACGTTTGCATTCTCGTACCAGATCATCGGGCAGGCGGTCCTCCCGCACAACCTCCGGGAACTGGCAAACGATCTTATCGGGAATTACTTCGGGCAATTCCGGAAGGCACCGGAGTTCCAGTTCAGGAACAGTGCATAACAACCAGGGCAGGGCAAGCCCCTGCGGCGGGGAAAGAATCATCGCATCAGCGGGGATTCTTTCGAGAAGAATTCTTTACACTGAAGGCCATGGAGCGTCAGGTAACACCAGATGATTTCTCCAGAGCAGAAATTTTAACACATCCGAAAAAAAGATTACATCAGATAACCGTGAATGGGAAAATATAAAAAGAGAGAAAATGGATCGAAAACTGGGAACGTTAATAATCCTGATGGTCACGTGTGCAATTGCACTCTCGGTTGCTGCACATTTTTTTTCCGTTTTCCCTTTTGACCTGAAGATTACCCGGGAACTCAGGGAAGAACAAAACCCGGTAGTTTCCCAGACCCTGCAATGGGTGAGTGTCCTTGGTGAAACCTGGATCGAGGCCGTACTGGCCGGAACCGTTATTGCAATCTGCCTGGTGCGGCGCCGATGGCCTGAAGCGGTTTTTGTGCTTGCCACATTAAGCAGCGTAATCCTTACCTCCGTCCTGAAAGTGCTTGTCGGCCGTCCACGACCTCCCTCCTTTCTGGGAGATCCAAACGACCTCTTCTGGTCGGTTGACCAGTTCAGCTTTCCGAGCGGGCATGTCCTTTTTTATATTGTCTTCTTCGGTTTCATTGCCTTGCTTGCATGGTCACACCTTACCGGATACGTGCGATGGCTTATCATGGTGATATGCGGTCTCCTGATAGTGCTCATCGGCCCCTCCCGTGTTTATCTCGGGGCCCACTGGGCGAGCGATGTTATCGGGAGTTATGTAATCGGCGTACTATGGCTTCTCATGATAATTCTCCCGTACCTGAGGTCAGGACTCAGTCCGGTGATGCAGATGAAGAGGGAATAAAAAGACCGGCCCGACCGGTAAACTATGCATGGAGGAAATTATCAAAGAATGGAAGAAGAGAGCTGAACTGCCATTTTCCCCTCTCTTCCCGGAATGCTGTTGGTATTTACGCCCGGGCAACCATGCAAATCATGGGGATCCGGCGGGTCAACACCTGAAAGATCAGGTTCGTTTTAAAATGGCGAACGGGAGAAAGATACTATGCTTTATAAAAGGCTGAATATGCCGATTTTGCCTCTTCCAGGATATTATTATCCAGAGGATTTCGTAAATCGGCATTTCGTACAATGGTTAAAAATTGTTTCCGGAATTCGTCCTTAAAATCTGCATGGTTTATTTCATAGAGCTTATTGGCTGCCCTGATATAGAGTGCTGAAAGCCCGACAGCATCGTTATAGTAATCTGCATACGATTTACCGGCTGCCAGCGGGGTATTCAGGCAATATTCTTTATAATTTTCTGAGTTTTCCTTATTGGTCCGGAAATCTGCATCAGCTTTTTTATAGGGCAACCCGATCCATTTCACCCATTTCTGGATGAATGACAAACCCCGGTACCAGTTTTCAATATCGTTTTCTGACGGGTAAATGGCATGTGTTTCCTTGAACGATTTTTGCAGAAATCTCCTGAAATGCGGTTCTGTTTTCCCGGACTTTGTATGGATATTCACCCACGTATCAAGGTGCTCGTCGAGAATACTTTTTTTGTACCGGTTGTTGAATGCTACCACATCCTGGTATACCTCGCAATCCAGGTGTTTTTTCCGCTTTTCCTTATCCCGGTAATAGTTTCCCGATATCTTATTGATATACGGATGGATCATCTGGTCTGCGGCAACGTGCGTTAAGTATCCCATGATAAACGCCCATTGGTTTTGGGCAATGACATCCCATTCCTCCTCGTCCGGATCTGTCTCCCTCCAGGCGATCTCAATCATCGTCAACGGGAAGAGGTTGGGTGTTTTTGAATGCAGCAGATCCCCCCATTGCACGATGGGTTCCGGTTGATTATAGCCGGCTGCCAGGAAAGAAACCGCGGTTCTCAGGACGCCGTTAAAATAGGGCAGATCCGGGCCAAGCGAACCGAGTCGCCCATAATTCATCCTTCCTTTGAGCATGCTGACCAGGTCGCCGCAATCCCTTTGATTATCGATTTCGGCTAAGGCTGCCTCAAAAATGAGCATATGAGCAACGGATCCCGGCATGTCAACAACGTTCCCGCATAATCCCATGTTCATTTCTTATTTATTAATTGAGGGTACACCGGCTCCGGGGAAATCCCTGAAAAGAATCTGATGACGCTTTCGGAAACGACAGGTCTCACGGAACGTGCGTTGAGGCGGGAGAAGCGATCCCGGTTGAAGGTTCGGATTGCGGTAAGGATTGTCCCAGAGAACCCTGATAAGCTCTTCTCGTCCTTATGGCCGGGTAAGAAGTATCGACGAAAGAAGGGAGGCATGAGCCGATTTTCGGAGTCCGGAAGATCCATTCACTGCTCATACCTGCTCTGCCGCATGAGGCGTTGAAAAGACGGGCCCGCCATCTGACTCTCCCCGGACCCGGCCGCTGCACCAGCTTCCGGTCCGCAGAATACCCTGTTTTGGACCAGGATTTTTTACCAGCAGTTCTTTTTCTTCCGTTCATTCCAATCCGTGCAATTCCGCACCACCTATTTAACCTGTTACTGCCATTAGCAGGTATTCAGGAGTGAACATGAAAACATTTTATGGATATCCCTGCATCGGCATGGCAATCGTCGTGCTTGTTGCAGTATTCGTGCTTTTCGCCGGTTGTACAACGCAGCCCGCCAGCCCAAAAACGCTCAATGCATCCCTTCCGTACGGGGTAAACATCACGTACCCCGATAACTGGACCAGGCAGGACGTCCTCACGACCGGGACCAGGGACTATGGAACAACTACGCTCAGTATCGCCAATTTCTACTCTCCCTATGCCATTGCGGGTGACCAGACATCCTACACAGCCCTGAGCGTCGATGTCGATCAGAACCCCGGAACGGACTTCGAGAAGTACTTCAACAACGCGACCCTTGCCATCACCAAGACCTACGGCGATCCGACACGGGTATCGGCCCACAGTTACACCATAACGATAGCCGGCTACAAAACCTACGAGCTGGATTTCGAGACCACTGAGGTAAGAGGGACCTACTTCTTTACCTCCACGGAAAACGGCATGTATATCTTCGCCTTCAAGGTCCCGAACAAACCCCTGGCAGTCCAGGCATTCCAGGCACAGGTCCCGGATATTTACAAATCGATCCGGATCAATCCCCCGGTCGTGAACGACCCCCAGCACCGGTAAGGATTTTCTTTTTTTTTCTTTTTTTTTCGTCCAACGGGTCATCGGACCTTGTGGATGAGAAGAACCCTGAAAGGTTCTTCGAACACCCGGTAAAATGTTTTACAAAAAGTTACAGTCTGGCGGCGGTTACTGCTCATAATTTTTTTTCGTCCGGCAGCATCTTTTCCCAAATCCGTATGCATTTGCATTTTTTTTTAAAGACGTACTCCAGACCTGCCCTGTCCCGGAATAATTTCACAAAACCATCAGGAAAATGAGTAAGCCCGCCGGTGGTGGATCCGGCGCCGGAACCCGGCGCTGTTCCGGGAGTACGACTGACCTCATCCGGGGTCAGGGAGCCGGGAATGATTCGACAGTCTTAATAAAGGGAATTTTACGAATATAATACAGGAGTATTTTTAGCGTGAAGTTGAATCTGTTATCCCGGATAGCGCCGGGCATCACCCTCATCGTCCTGCTCATGCTGGCCGTACCGGTATCGGGAACCACATACACCTATACGAATGCTACCCTCCGCAGCTCTTTTGAGTTCCAGGCTGCGATTAATGCAACAACCGATGGTGATACCATCGCCCTTGGTCCGGGAATTTACTGGGTCAACAAAACACTCTTGGTATTTAACGATACCACCATACAATCAGATGGCGGCACTGCACAGAATACGATCCTAGACGGGCTGACCCCTTCGGGCCAGTCTCCCACCGATGGGATATTCGTGGTTCATTCGACGTAAATCTTAACAAAAAAACGCTTACCCTTAAAGATCTTACGTTACGAAACTCGCAAAGTACGAATTCACAAGGCGGGGGTGGTGTGAACGTTTACGGAAATATCACCGTCATCTCATCAGATTTTTTCAATGTCAGTACAGATGCCAATCGTAAAGGCGGGGCACTCGCAGTTGTTTCAGGAAACGGGGCCAATATAACCGTTACCGGGTCGAATTTCACCTGGTGCTCAGCAAGGCAGGGCGGAGCCATCTACTCCCAGAACTCTTTTGTTATTGTCAACTCGTCATCATTTGTCAGTTGTAGTGCGGGAATTGCCACTGGCGGAGGTGCGATTTATTCAAATGCGGGAGGGAGTTTTACCTTCAACAGGTTCGATAATATCACCGCTCCGGATGGTAACATCATCAGAAATAATGGTGGTGGTGGTGATATCATGGCCAGAGAGAACTGGTGGGGAACAAACGCGCCGTCCCCGGGGCTGGTATCCGGTGGATCGCTTAACCCGTATCTGGTCCTCGGGGTTACGGCCACGCCCTCATCCATAACAACCGCCGGGACCAGTACCGTCGCGGCAAACCTCAGTTACGACTCAGCCGGCATCCGGCCTGCCGCAAATATCCTCCCGGACGGTATCCCCGTTTACTTCACCGTGGGATCCGGGCCGGGATCCGTACCTTCCGGTGTTGTCCTGACCACCGGTCATCTCGCGACGACAACCTTCACACCTTCGGAGGGCGGATTTGCCACGGTCAATGCTTCGGCTGATGGCTGGAATGTATCAGCACTCATCAGCATCTCATCATTCCCGGTCATCGCGTTCAGCGGGACACCGGTATCGGGCACTGTCCCGCTCACGGTCAGCTTCAACGATACCTCATCAGGTACTCCCGCCCCTTCCACGTGGAACTGGTCGTTCGGGGACGGCCGGTGGTTCAACACCACGGACAGTGCGGCAAAAAATACCACCCACACGTACACGGCTTCCGGAACGTATACGGTCAGCCTGACCGCAAACAACACCGCCGGGGCAGGCACGCTCTCCCGGGCCGGGTACATCACGGTAACGGCACCGGCACCAACGGGTACACCAACGCCTGTCACCCCGGTTACGACGCTTGATACCCGCGATTATGACGACGGTTTCTCATCCCCTGCCGCCTCCCCCGCAACAAACGGGACCGAAACCCTCCCGCTTATGACCGTGACCGTGAGTATCGGCGGGGACTCGAAGGCCTGGCAGGCAATTGTCACCGGCACGAAACTCTCCGATCTCATCGTCACCGGCACCGTGCAGCACGGTCCCGCGGACAACCAGTCTGCACCGCCGGGGATCGTGTTCCAGTATATCGACCTCATGCCGGCACGGTACGATTCCATTACCCGGGCGGTGATCAACTTCACCGTCCCGCAGGCATGGCTTGACGAGAACCAGATCGCACCGGGCAGCATCGTGCTGTACCACCAGACCGCAAACGAAGGGGAGGCGCTGCCGACAACCGTGCTCTCGACGAAGGACGGGACGGTGTACTTCTCGGCACCCTCCACCGGCTTCTCGCTGTTTGCGATTGCCGGAACGCCAACGGCCCTGACACCGGCAACCATTGCGACAACGCAGGGAATTATGAGTGCCGGTGTGCAGACTCCCGCACCGGCAGCTGGTGCGAAGGTCCCTGTTACAGCGCAGACCACCGCCCCGCCGGCAGCGGTCCCGGAGCCGGCTGCCCCGTCGCCGCTCCTGAACATCGTGCTCATCGTTGCAGCGATCGGGGTTGTGGCCGGCGGTGGTTTCACCGCCCGCCGCCGGTGGATCCGGCGGCAGAACCCGGCGCTGTCCCGGGAATACGATTGAAATTCCCGTCAGGAGTATTGGCCGAAAGGCAACACTTTTTATGAGAGGGGAATGAAGACTGCACACGGGATAACCATGACGAAGATCACGCAATACAGTGCAATAAATCTCATTGCTGAAGCGGGAGTGGATCCTGAAAAATGGAATTCGCTCCCTTCAAAAGAACTCGTGGAAAAAACCGTACAGGAAATTGAAAAAAGGGGTATTACGGTCATCGTTGCAGGAGATGGCGCCGAAGCACTGTCCCTGCTGAAAAAACTCATCCCGCCCGGATCCGAGGTGATGAACGGCTCCTCGACCACGCTCATCGAGATCGGGTATGAGGAATTGATTGTGACAAACCCGTCAGGATGGGACCTTGTTCATAAGCATATAACCGCAGAGAATGATGCGAAATTACGGGCAGAACTCCGGAGGAAATCGGTTGCTGCTAATTATTTCATCTCCGGCGCAAATGCCATTGCGGGCACCGGGGAGATCCTTGGCTGCGATGCAGGCGGGAGCCGGGTGGGTGCATGGCCGTTTGCCGCCGGGCATCTCATCCTGGTTGTGGGAATAAACAAGATCGTCCCCACGCTTGAGGATGCACTGGACCGGATCCGTTCCTACGCGTTCCGGCTGGAAAATGCCCGGGCCCGGAGGGCATACGGGACACCCAGCCTCATCGGGAAATGCGTCATCCTTGCCCATGAGAAGGATGAAGGGCGCATAACCCTGGTCCTGGTGAAGGAAGCACTGGGGTATTAAAAAAATCGTGGCGGGGGATGCCCGCGGGGCTCTGCATCCACAAAGAGCTGCCCGTTTTTCGCCCCGGTGGCACAGGTCCTGGGGCCGGTTGCCTGCCGGTGGGTGGCCATCTTCATTATCCATGGAACACTGGTGAGCACATTTCCGGTTGCCGGATCAAACTGTGCGCCGTGAACCGGACCTGGGGTCGTCCTCCTGGTATCCACCTGTCAGTCCCCCTGGTCTTCGGGTATAGCCCAAGACGGTTTTTTAAATTTCATGAAGACAAGCGGCGGTACCGCAAGCAGGAATGTCCCGAGCAGCACAGACCCGACATAGAGTGGGGCATTCGGGAAAATTGCCGGGGGGATCAGGCCTACGATAAATGCGAATACAACGCCGATGCCTCCGAGACCTCCGACAATCCATGTTCCTGCCATTCCGCCGGGGATCTTGAACGGTCGCGGCTGGTCCGGCTTGCTGTATCGGAGCTTGATCAGAGCTGCAAATATCAGCACGTACATAATACAGAGCAGTTCGACGGTCATAGCCGACATGATCCAGTACGCCTGGTTGACCGAGGGTAAAATGACATATAGGAGCGAAATTGCGGAACCGATGAGCGCTTGGGTGACAAGAATGGCGACGGGAGATCCGTACTTGTTGTGCCGGTTGAACATCGGGGGCATATTCCCGTCAAGCGCAACGACTCCGAGACCTTTTGCCGGGCCGATAAGCCAGGCAGCGAGAAGGATCACCCCGCCAATCGTTATCAGGACGGCCATGGGAGCAACGAGCCACGGGAGATTCACTGCCTCTAAGAAGTACTGGATAGTCTGCATGACGCCGGATGCGAGGCCAATCTTCGCGGTCGGGATGACGAACGCGATGGCAAGCGTCCCGAGAACTGAACAGACAAAAATAATGATTGCCGAGAGCGCTATCGCTTTGGGATAGTCTTTCTGGGGATTTTTTGTCTCAAGCGCATGGAACCCGGCCATCTCCATCCCTGCAAACATGAGAATGATGGTTGCGAAAAATGCCAATGTTGAGAAGTCGATTTGCGGTATCATTGCGCCCGGTGAAAAAGCGGGAAGCGCTGTTGCGGCCCCGGTAATGACCCACCAGATCCCAAAAATGATGATGATACCGATCGGGACGAGACTCCCCAGGATCACGCCGACATTGGAAAATTTTGCGGTTACGTCGGGTCCAAAGTAGGCGATCGCCGTAGTCCCCCAGAACACGATCATCATCACGCTGAGCATATAGACAGGATTTTTCGCGAGATCCGGCGTGATCACGAAGGCAAGGGTCGAGGCAATGAAGGCAAGCACCGTTGGGAACCAGACAAGGTTGTTGGACCAGTCGCAGAAGATCGCGATAAAACCGCCTTTTTCCCCGAAAGCCTGTTTTACCCAATTATAGACACCCCCGCCTTCGGGCCACCCTGTGGCAAGTTCAGCACCGGCCAGGGAGATGGGGATCAGGAACAGGATCGTCCCGATGAGGTACCATCCTATGCTCGACCATCCGAACTCAGCCATCGAGGGAAAATTCCTGATACTGAGTACTGCGGCGACGTTGATCATCGCGAGGGCAAAGACGCCCAGTATTTTCATGGCAGCGACTTTTTTTGTCCCTGCTGCGTTTTTTGTTTTTGCACTACTGTCTTCGGTCATAGATCCTCCTTAATACAGAAAATCCTGTATTCTCCATCCACACATTCGACACCATGGGTATCATGGGAAAACCCCGGGAACCGGGCATCAAAATTCTGCAGTGCGAGCAGGTACCGGAGTACCGGTTCGTCAGCGCCGCCGGTCCTCTCGCCCGGCAGAAGCAGGGGAATACCCGGAGGATACGGGACGACACCGGTTGCAACAATCCTGCCGCCCATCTTCGCCACCGGTACCTGTTCAACTTCTCCCTTCACGAGGTGCTTGTAGGCTTCAGCAAACGAGATGGCCGGTTCCGGCAGCAGGCCGTATGCCTTCTCAAGCAGGATTCCCTGCCCGTTTTCCCGCATGAATGCATGCATCTCCTCTACGAGGTCCGGGAGGGTCATCTTCCCGTACCTGTCAGGATACTGCTGCGTCAGATCGGGGAAGATCTCGTCAAGCGGAGAATGTTCATCATAATGGCGCTTGAATTCAAAGAGTTCCGAAACGAGTGTCCCCCACTTGCCCTTGGTAATCCCCATCGAGAAGAGGAACAGGATGATATAATCCCCGGACTTCTCGTTGATGATCCCCCGGGTATCGAGGTATTTTACCACGATTGCCGCCGGGATACCCCATACATCGAGAGATCCATCGGGTGCAACTCCCGGAGTAATGACGGTGACCTTGATGGGGTCAAGCATGCAGTACCCGTCTTCAAGTCCATCGAACCCATGCCATGCATCGCCCGGGTGCAGGACCCATGCGGAAGGTTCGTCCCGCAGCAGCTCGTGATGGGCATCGGCGAAAGGTACCGTCTTCCCGGACCCCGGATCCCGGACGGTATCCGGCTGCCACATGCCAAACCACCAGTCCTTCGATCCCTTTCCTTTACCGCTCCCGAGTTCCCGGGCGATCCTTGCCATGATCCTGCGGAACCGGATGGCCTCGTCAATGCATTCGGTTGTCAGCATTGAACCCGATGACCCGTCCATCATCTTCGAGGAGACATCGAGCGAGGCAATAAGCGGATAGAATGGAGATGTTGATGTGTGCATCATGAAGGCTTCGTTGAAGCGTTCATGCTCAACGGGGGAACGGCCGTTCCGCACGTGGACCATGGACGCCTGGGAGAATGCCGCGAGAAGCTTGTGGGTCGACTGGGTGGAAAATACCGTCGGACTTCCGGGTTTCTTCGCTCCCTTCCGCATCGCGAATCGTTCGCGATACAGGGGGTTGAACCGGGCGTACGCGAACCAAGCCTCATCGTAATGAATACGATCGACACTCTTCCCGAGCAGCTCTTCGACCCGGGGGGCATGATAACAGAGACCATCGTACGTTGAATTGGTGACAACCGCGAGCGCCGGCGCCGGCTTCTCTGCCGGTTTCGTCAGCGGGCTCGCGGCGATCTTTGCCGTTATCGTTGCCGGCAGCATCTCACCCGGGTGGATCGGGCCGATGATCCCGTACCGGTTCCTTGTCGGGATGAGGTACACCGGGAGGGAGTGGGTCATTGTAATGGCGTGTTCTATCGACTTGTGGCAGTTCCGGTCCACAAGGACGATATCACCGGTTGTGACGCAGCCCATGAAGACAACTTTGTTTGCCGTCGATGTGCCGTTAGTTACAAAATAGGTCCGGTCGGCCCCGAATACTTTTGCGGCATACTTCTCGGCTTCGCCGATCGAACCCGAGTGATCGAGGAGAGAGCCCAGCTCGCCTACCGAAATAGATAGATCAGACCTGAACACCTGCTCTCCGAAGAAATCGTAGAATTCCCGCCCCGGAGCAGATTTCCGGAACGCGGTTCCCCCGGCGTGGCCGGGAGTATGCCAGGAATATTCGAAGTCCTGTGAAAATCTGACCAGTGAGCCAAAAAACGGCGGAAGGAGAAGATCCCGGTAGCGTTTTGACGCTGCCCTGATCCGCCCTGCGATAAACTCCGGCGAATCTTCCATAACCCAGACATACTCATTGACCTCCCGGATCATGTCAATGGTGAGGGTTGTTGCCGATTCTTTCCCGGGTTCACCCATCAGGAAGATCGGGATATCATCGTTCCTCTTCCGGATCTCCCGGATGATCCCTGCGGTCGCTTCATGCTGTTCGGGGGTGTCTCCGCCAAGGTTCCAGTTGATGAAGATACAGTCCGCTTCGGGAAGGTTTGCAAGCGCACTTTGTGTATCGTCGGATGAACCGATGTCTACAATCCTGATACCGGCTTCTTTAAGCCCCTCTATGATCCGACGGAGAGCATTTCCTGCCGGTGTATCCGTCTTGTGGGTGTCATCAATCAGCGCTACGGTCAGAAATTCCTCAGGGTTCGTTTTGTCACCTCCCTTTTCTGGTTTTATTGGCCTGTACTGCGTCCTGCCCCTTGCGCGGGGTGCCCGGAGAATCAACAGGAGCTGGTTTCTTCCCCCAGTCACCTTTGCGGATATCTTCCCCGGATATGCCGTCCCTTCTCTTTTCTTTGTCAGTCTGTATGTTTTCAGCGTCAAACCCGGTAACTGACGCGCCATCGTTCACAATCGTTTTTTCACCCATTATACTTTCAACTCCGTTCTCGGGAACGTTTTAATCCCCCATCAGTGCATCCTCTCATGTAATGGAATAGGTAATAAATTTCGTTTGATGTTGCAAATTTTGGAAGTTGAGAAAAATCTTATCAGATGTCCTAATGCAGGAGATATTCTATGCCATACAGATGGAAAACCAAGGTCGATGTGGATGAAACCATTGTTGTGATAATGAATGTCCTTGACAAGAATCCTGACCTGCCGAACTGGCTGATTGTCACTATTATCGGCTCGATAGCCGATTCGGATAAAAAAATGGTCAAGTATTTCTTCAAAGAAGTGGAGAAGAACGTACCTGCAGCCCTGAAATATTTCGAATCCAACCAGTAGCGGGATAACGACCTGCTCCATTTTTCAGACCTGCCGGCCACTTCTCTCTACGGATAGTGCAGGACATTGTTGTTTATGACAGAGAATGCGACACCCCCGGACACGGCCGCAGAATCGCCCGTAGCGGCGCCGGCCTCTACAACCGGGCTGACCAATGCCGAAGTAACCGCTCTTCGGGAAAAGTTCGGCTTCAACGACATCCCGGAAGAAAAGAAACATCCGCTCCTCAAATTCCTTGGTTACCTCTGGGGCCCGATCCCGTGGATGATCGAGATCGCTGCAATCCTGTCGGCAGTAATTTCGCACTGGGAGGACTTCGCCATTATCCTCCTGCTGCTCGTTACCAACGCGGTCGTCGGGTTTTTGCAGGAACGAAAGGCCGAGAATGCGATTGCACTCTTAAAAAAACAGCTCGCGCCCAATGCCCGTGCACTCCGTGACGGGAAGTGGCAGGAGATCCCGGCCCGGGAACTCGTGCCCGGCGATCTCGTTCATATCCGGCTGGGGGATATCGTGCCGGCAGATGCAGTCCTTGGCAAAGGAAAATATCTCCTGGTCGATCAATCGGCACTGACCGGTGAATCCCTGCCGGTTGAGAAGAAGCCGGGCGATACGATATATTCCGGATCCATTGCCCGGCAGGGCGAGATGGATGCAAATGTCACCACAACCGGAGGAAATACCGTCTTTGGCAAGACCGCCCGGCTCGTCCAGGTAAAATCCCCGCGAAGCCATTTTAAGGCTGCTGTCGAGCGGATCGGTAACTATCTTATTATCCTCGCGATAGCGCTGGTCAGCATCGTTGTTGTCGTTGCGCTCATGAGGTCTGCATCCCTTCTCGAAACACTCCAGTTTTCCCTCATCCTTGTTGTAGCGGCAATTCCCGCAGCGCTTCCCGCGGTACTGACCGTGACACTGGTTGTCGGTGCCACGGCCCTTGCAAAAAAGGAGGCGATTGTCAGCCGGCTCACCGCCATAGAAGAGTTGGCTGGTATGGATATCCTCTGTGCCGATAAGACCGGGACGATTACGCAGAATTCCATCAGCATCGGGGAGATCAGGACCTTTTCCGGGATTTCAGAACA
>Ga0182027_10009301_pt1 | contig 14151 bp, 12 predicted proteins | sample 712E1DmetaG_FD_121300 | JGI IMG/M metagenome (GOLD analysis project Ga0182027, IMG submission 121300) | Permafrost microbial communities from Stordalen Mire, Sweden - 712E1D metaG (Illumina Assembly) | ecosystem: Environmental > Terrestrial > Soil > Wetlands > Permafrost | place: Sweden...
ATTTTATTAAGTGATCTATTACCACTCCATCCCAATCCAATTTATTATTATTAAACTTTATCCCAATGTATGATATTTTATCACTCGACAGTAAAGAACTGGACGAGATTAAAGAAATTGCAAAACAACTGAACATCCCCAAGCCCGATAAGTTCACCAAGCAGGAACTCATCTATAAAATCCTGGATCAGCAGGCATTGAATCCTTCCCAGGAACTTCTCGAAAAGGAAAAAAAGACCCTCAAAAAGGAATTCCGGCCCCGCAGGCAACGAACACCCATGAAACCCCGGCTGGCAGCATCCACGAATCTTCCTGCCGCACCTTTCGTGAAAGCTGTTTTTACTGATGGCCCGGAGAAACAACCGGAGAAACAACCGGAAAAACAACCGGAAAGACAACCGGAGAAACAACCGGGAAAACAATCGGAACAACATTCTGAAAAGCAACCGGAACAACATTTTGAAAAACAACCGGAACAACATTCTGAAAAACAGCCGGAAAAGCATTTTGAAAAACAACCGGAAAAGCAAACGGAAGGCCAGCACGATCTTCCTATGAACATCCCCGAACCCTTCGAATTCGGAAATCCGGCCGAGGAGCCAACGGAACAAGGCATTCCTGTTTATGAGAAGAACGGCGACCTGGAAATTCCGGTTACCGACAAACCCGAACCGGTTCAAACCGATGAGCCTGTAACGGTTCAGACAGATGAAGAGCAAGGCCAGGGTGAAGAACGGAAACACCGGGAATATCATAAGAAATTTCCCGAAAAACACCGTGAAGAATACACCTTCGAATTTGAAGGTATCACCATAACCGAGGGCGTTCTGGAGATCATGACCGACGGTTACGGATTTTTACGCTCTTCCGATTATAACTATTTGAATTCACCGGACGATGTTTATGTTTCCCAGTCGCAGATCAAACTATTCGGACTCAAAACGGGAGATACCGTCAGGGGTACAATCAGGCCACCAAAGGAAGGTGAAAAATATTTTCCGCTGATCAAGGTTGAACTGATCAATGGCCGTACACCTGAAGAGGTGCGCGACCGGATCCCGTTCGATTTCCTTACACCTTTATTCCCGATGAAAAAATTCAAGCTGACGGGACATCCCCAGGATTCCCTGTCAACGCGTGTCATCGATATGTTTGCACCCATCGGGTTCGGCCAAAGGGGATTGATTGTTGCCCAGCCGAAAACCGGTAAGACGGTACTTCTGAAGGATATTGCCAATGCCATCGCATTCAATCACCCAGAAGTTTATATGATCGTTTTGTTGATCGATGAACGGCCGGAAGAAGTCACTGACATGCAACGCAGTGTCAAAGCTGAAGTTATTTCATCCACATTTGATGAGCCTGCCGAACGCCATGCCCGCATCTCCAATATTGTACTTGAAAAAGCAAAACGTCTGGTTGAATGCGGCCACGATGTGGTAATTCTGCTCGACTCGATCACACGACTGGCACGGGCTTATAACACGGTTGCACCTGCATCCGGTAAAGTGCTCTCCGGCGGGGTTGAAGCCAATGCGCTCCAGAAACCCAAACGGTTCTTTGGCGCTGCACGCCAGATTGAAAACGGGGGTTCACTTACCATCATCGCTACGGCACTGACGGATACGGGCTCCAAGATGGACGAAGTTATTTTCGAAGAATTCAAGGGTACCGGCAACATGGAGTTGCAGCTCGACCGTAAACTCTCAAATAAGCGTATCTACCCGGCCATCGATATCGTTGCATCCAGTACCCGGAGGGAAGACCTTCTGCTCGAGAAGGATGTGCTCCAACGGATCTGGATCCTGAGAAATCACCTTGCCGATATGAATTCACTGGAAGCAATGGAATTTCTCCGTGATAAGATGAGATTCACAAACTCAAATGAAGAATTCCTGGTTTCTATGAATGGCTAAAGGATTTTTATGACGCATTACGCATCAGGCGTCACGATATTATCTGCCAACTCATCCAGGTCCAGCCCGTCAAAATTCCCTGAACTCATCATCAGCAGGTTTTTCTGGTGCCAGGTTTCCCTGAGCAGGCTTTGCCTCAGCAGGCTCGAATCCGTAAATACCTCCAATTTCTGATTGGCGAATCCCTCTTTTACCTGAAGTGCCGTTATCGGCGGCAGCTTCTTCAATTGGATGGCATGGGGGCTGAAATAAACGATTGCGCGGTCTGCCGCATCCATGCATCCTTTGTAATGACTGAGGAATTCCTGGCTCAGGCTGCTGAAAGTATGCAACTCCATGCAGGCAACCAGTTTCTTTTCCGGGTATTGTTCCTTTACGGCTTTGAGCGTAGCCATCAGTTTGGAAGGCGAATGGGCAAAATCCCTGAATATTATGGTTTCTTTATTACCGGCAATCCGCTCCAGGCGTTTGGAAGCTCCTTTGAAACTTTTACTCGAATCGTAAAACTGTTCATCAGTGATCCCTAACGCATTACAAACCATCCGGGACCCGTTAAGATTGAGAAGGTTATGCCTGCCAAAGATCCGGAGGGGAATGTTCTTGCCGTTAAAGCGGATCAGGGTGATCCCGTTTTCAATACGGGTTTCGGGCAGGGAATAAGGAACCAACCGGATATCCGGGCGGGCAGCGGGGCAGATTTTGGATAACTCTTCGTCCTCACTGCACCAGATCAGGGTTCCCCCGGGTGAGATCAGGCTGATGAATTTTGTAAATTGTTCAATATAATTCTCAAAGGTGGGAAAAACATTGATATGGTCCCAGGCAATACCGCTTAACAACGCTATGTCGGGTTTGTATAAATGAAATTTTGGCCGGGGGTCGGTAGGGGAGGTGAGGTATTCATCACCTTCCAGGATCATGACTCCGGCTTCTTCCGATAATTTAACCATCACATCAAATCCTTCAAGCTGGGCTCCTACCATAAAATCGCAGTTTATCCCGTTTTCCCTGGCCACATGCAGGATCATCGCGGTAATGGTGGTTTTTCCATGGCTTCCCCCGATGACAACCCGTGTTTTCCCTTTCGATTGTTCATACAGGTATTCGGGGTAAGAAAAGATCCTGAGACCCAGCTTCTCCGCTTTCAGAAGTTCGGGATTATCCGCCTTCGCATGCATGCCCAAAATCACTGCATCCAGCCCTTCATGAATATTTGCCTCGTCCCAGCCTTCTTTTGTGGGCAGGAGGTTAAACCGTGCCAGCCGGCTCTTCGAAGGTTCAAATATCTCATCATCAGATCCTGTAATTGTAACTCCTTTTTTATGCAGTGCGATGGCGAGATTATGCATGGCGCTTCCGCCAATGGCGATGAAATGGACGTTCATTGACAAATTGTTTATCCCAAAAATACAATTTTCTCCGACCTCAGGAACCAGTTGTCGTATATTTGTATCGTTTTAGAAAAAGTATAGAATGGACCCGGAAATAGAAAAATATAACTCCCGTCTGAAGGGAGCTTCCCCACATGAAATAATCGGTTTCTTTGCTGAAGAGTTCAAAGGACGCATTGCCTTTGCAACCAGCCTTGGCGCAGAAGACCAGGTTATCACTGAAATGATAGCCGGCATCGATCCCGGAATGAAGATCTTTACCCTTGATACGGGGCGGTTATTCCAGGAAACTTATGACCTTCTTGATATCACCCGGAAAAAATACGGAATACGTATTGAGGTTTGTTTCCCGGATGCAGTGGATGTGGAAGAGATGGTCAATTCCCGCGGGATCAACCTTTTTTATGATAGTATGGAAAACCGGAAACTGTGTTGTTTCATCCGGAAAACAGAACCGCTTTCAAGGGCTTTACAGGGCATGGATATATGGATTTGTGGGTTACGAAGGGACCAATCGGTTACCCGGCAGCAGGTCAGGGCTGTTGAATGGGATGGAATTCAAAAAAAGATCAAGGTGAATCCGCTGGCCAACTGGAATCTCGAACAGGTGTGGGATTATATCCATACACATAAGATTCCATACAATACCTTGCATGATAAAGGCTATCCCAGCATCGGCTGCCTTCCCTGCACCCGTGCGGTACAGGCGGGTGAGGACATCCGGGCGGGACGCTGGTGGTGGGAATCTCCTGAAAACAGGGAATGTGGATTGCATCAGAAATAACAGGGATCCGGGGAACCTGATTCTCAGGAGAACCTGATAGCCCTCACCGGGGAGATCCTGCTTGTTACAAATGAAGGCACCAGCAGCATGGCAAGACAAACAATCACAGTCCCAGCATTGAGAAGAAAAATATTCCAAAGATCAAGATTCACCGGGACTACTGAAACATAATACGATTCCTGCGGCAGGGTGATAATTCCATACTTCTGCTGGAGGATACACAATGCCGCTCCGACCAGGTTGCCCCAGAAAAGTCCCTGTCCGATGATGTATACCGCGTTGATCAGGAATACCCTGCGGATGCCTCCGTTCGGCATTCCCAGCGCTTTCAGGATCCCGATCATATTGGTTCTTTCCAGTATGAGGATCAGGAGTGTCGAGATCATTGTGATCCCCGAAACAAGCACCATAAGGACAAGGATAATGAGCACATTGATGTCCTGCAGGTCAAGCCAGTCGAAGATCTGGGGGTAGAGGTCACGGATTGTCTTAGCATCCAGCGTCATCCCGATCTTACGGTAGACATATTTCCCCATCTTGTCAAGATCGTTGAAATTATCGAGGGTCACCTCAAAACCTCCCACTTCATCGGGCCGCCAGTTATTGAGCTTCTGGATATGCCTGATATCGCAGAGGACATACAATCTATCGAACTCCTCCAGCCCGGTCTCGTAGATACCTGCGATGTGGAATTTTCGCCCGAGTGTCGTGGTTCCCGATATGAAGTACATCCTGATATCGTCGTTCATCTTAAGTTTCAGCAAGGCTGCCAGGTTCTTTGATATCATCACATCGTTGGTCTTGCCGGTATCGCTGAGGTGAAGTAAATGGCCGGCAATCATCTTGTCCGAAAAAAAAGAGAGATCATAATCCGGCCCGATCCCTTTGAGTACAATACCCTGGATCTGGTCGGCCGTTTTAATAATGCCAGCTTTGGTGGCATAGACCTGTATATGACGGATCCCTTTTACCGTTTCAAGGGAAGGATAAAAATCCTGGTGCGTGGAGATAGGTTTGGTCTCCAGCGAAGAATTTTCATCATAATGGGAAATCTGAATGTGCGCACCAAACCCGATCACTTTTTCACGAACCTCTTTCTGGAAACCGGTAAGGATAGCAACTGCAACAAACATCACTGTCAGCCCCAGTCCGATGCTAAGGATGGCAATCCTTACGATGGGCCGCGAGAAATTGGCTTTGTTCTTCGACAGTATCCTGCGGGCGATAAAGAATTCGGTATTCAAAGGATGCGGTTTGACTGCAAATGTAAGAATAACCTACCTGATTTAAGTTCATAATTCGTAATTCATAATTCATAATTCCATTACATTTGTTCCATGCATTCCCGGACTTTTCTCATAGCAATCTCGTTCATTTTACTGGCTCTGGTATTCTATACTATTGGGGTATGGGCAGAACGCATCCAGCATAGACTGAAATGGTGGCATACACTGTTCTTCTGGGGAGGACTCACTGCCGATACTATTGGCACCACGGCCATGAGTATTCTTTCAGGATCACTTTTTGCAATAACCTTTCACGGAATAACCGGGAATATCGCCATCCTGCTGATGATGTTCCATGCCATCTGGGCAACTGTTGTTCTAACCCGGAAAAACGAGAAGATGATCCTGAACTTTCACCGGTTCAGTATTCTGGTTTGGGCCATATGGTTAATTCCGATGATTTCAGGTGCTCTCTTCGGGGCTTCGCATTAGTTAAATAGCGAAATAATTATCAATTGCTGATGATTTTCACTGTCGTCCTCCTGCCATCTTTCCCGGTAATGCTAAGGAAGTATATCCCGGCAGGAAGATCCTTGATTTTGATTTGAGCCTGGTTGTTTATTTGTTGCCGGAGGATAACATTGCCAGCCAAACCATTGAGCTGGATATCATTGATGTTCATGGGCTCTTCAAATTCAACTGTGTAAGAGCCATGCGAAGGATTCGGAAAAACCCTGACCGGGTTGGAATCTCTTATGATGGGATTCACCGGAGTAATTACGTTGCATTTCGTTGCCGTATCAGGGTAAACCGTCTGGCCATTCTGCTGGAAACAGGTGATGCTGATATCCCAAAGATCCGTAACGCACCCGGGTGAAAATTCTACCAGCCCGTATGTCGACCCGATTCCCTCGATGAAATAAATGTGATAGCAATGATTGATATACCATCTTTTCAGGTACCTGTTACCGGTAAATACGGTATCAACCGATTCAACCACGTCCTTGCCATTATAGGTTTCTATGTATCCTTTAACCGAGTCTCCCACCTGCATGGTAAAATCATACAGCAATTGTTCTGAAGATGCCCCGGGAGGAATGATATAAACCTTTCTGGCGGCAATATCCTGACGGATGGCTCCTTTGTATCCGGCTGAAATGGTACTGGTACACCCTCCTGTGATTGTTCCCTGGATAAATGGCGTTTTTAATTTATGATAGACAAGGCTGTTGATCAATGTATCCCCCGTTATGGTGATGGAGTATTGCTCATCTGCAATACCCCCACTCATGCAATAGAAGAGATAATGCATATTCCACGTTGCATTACTGTCGGGAAATGATTGGTAACCCAAACGCTGCGCAGTTGCAGAAAGCGTAAGGAAGGCAGAAATCAGCAGTAACAGCTTTTTCATTATGGATACTTTTTCTTGTTTCTATTATTATTTGCTGGCTTGTTTTCTATGATTCAGAGGGAGGTTTGTTGTTTGATGCAGGGTTTGAAATTGCTATCAGATTCAGGCCGGTTTTCGGCAGATAAAAATTAATTATGTCTCCTTTCACAACCTTAACGAATGTACGAAGAAATTAAATATTGAGAGAATTCAACGGAATTTTTTTATAATTGGTTTTCTTATTTGATGGTTTCAGGTTTTGAAAAGGTAAAGGATTTTTAATGAACGAAAATCAATCCAAAACCAATATTTCTGATTTATTTGCATCATCCATAATTCATAAATCATTTCGTAATTCGTAATTTTGTCTGCATGTCACCTAATTCTTTATTATGCTGAAAATTCTGTTTACATTTCTTCTTGCTGCCTATACACTTGCAACCTCTGCCCAGGTCAGATGCGGTGCGGAACGAACCGATCTCTATTATTCCCATCTCAGGCATAAAAATATTGCAGTAGTGGCAAATGCCGCATCGATGGTGGGGAAGGTAAATGTGGTTGATACATTGCTGCACAGTGGCCTGAAGGTCGAAAAAATATTCTGCCCCGAGCATGGCTTCCGGGTTTTTTCTGATGCGGGTCAAACCGTTAAAAATTCCCTTGATTCGGTTACACAACTTCCGGTTATTTCTCTTTACGGAAAGAAAAAGAAGCCCGACCCGGCCGATCTGAAAGATATAGACATCGTGGTTTTCGATCTGCAGGATGTGGGAGTACGTTTTTATACCTACCTGTCAACGTTGTCATATATAATGGAAGCTTGCTCGCAGTCAAATATTCCGTTGATGGTTTTCGACCGCCCCAATCCGAACGGCTTTTATGTTGACGGTCCGGTGATGGATTCCTCTCTTTTTTCATTTGTGGGCTTACACCCGGTTCCTTTGGTTTATGGGATGACGATCGGCGAATATGCGAAAATGATCAATGAAGAAGGATGGCTGAAGGACCGGATGATTTGTGATCTGCAGGTTATTCCGTTGGAAAACTACACGCACCAGACCCAGTATCAGCTACCGTTAAAACCTTCCCCAAATCTGAGTGATATGAATGCCGTTTACCTCTATCCATCACTTTGCCTTTTTGAAGGCACCATCATCAGTGTCGGAAGGGGTACACCCTGGCCTTTTGAGATATACGGGAATCCTGCATTCAAGGGATTTGCCTTTGAGTTTACCCCGCAGCCGGTCAAAGGCTCGTCCAATCCGTTATATAGCGGGCAGCTGTGCCGAGGAATCGACCTGCGGGATTTTTATAAAACCCATCCACGCTTATTTGGAAGGCTCAATATTACCTGGCTGATCATGGCCTATAAAACACTGGGAAGCGATCCTCATTTCTTTAACGATTCCTTTGACCGCCTGGCAGGTACTTCAAGCCTCAGGAAACAGATCGCCGAAGGGAAAACCGAACAGGATATCCGGCAGGGATGGCAGGAAGGATTGGAGAATTTTAAAGTGATACGGAAAAAATATTTAATCTATCCGGAATAATAAGCGGACGAGCGGACAGGCGGACAGGCGGAAAACCGGACAAATGGATAAAGTAATTTACAGTTCTTCGTTGTCTATCAACCTTAACCTTTACTTTCTGCCGGGGTAGACTTTCAGAGCCTCTTCGAGGCATTTCATGGCATTCTTCAGGTCATTCACATTCAGCACATAACTGATGCGCACCTCGTCAAGGCCGCGGCCTTTAGTCGAATAGAACCCGGTGGCAGGAGCCAGCATCACAGTTTGTCCTTCAAAACTGAAATCTTCAAGGAGCCACTGGCAGAATTTGTCGGAATCGTCTATAGGCAGACGTGCAACAGCATAGAAAGCCCCGCCGGGTAACGGGCAAAAACATCCCGGTATTTTATTGATGGATTCAACAACAATATTTCTTCTGTTGTGGTATTCTTCCAGGACTTTCTTAAAGTAGCTGTCAGGAGTATTGATGGCTTCTTCTGCCGCAATCTGCCCGAATGTCGGGGGACTTAACCGTGCCTGTGCAAATTTCAGGGCTGTGCAGATGACCTCTTTGTTTTTCGAGATCAGCACCCCGATGCGGGCGCCGCATGCACTGTAACGCTTGGATATGGAATCCAGGAGGACTGCATTATCTTCGATTCCTTTCAGGTTCATGACTGAATAATGCTGGCGGCCATCATAAGTGAACTCACGGTACACTTCATCGGAAAAAAGGAACAGATCATGTTTCAGGACGATCTCACGAAGGAATTCCAGCTCTTCTTTTGAGTAAAGGTATCCGGTCGGATTGTTTGGGTTGCAGATCATGATCGCCTTGGTGCGGGGCGTGATGGCATCCTCGAACGCCCTGATCGGGGGAAGCGCAAATCCATTCTCTATGACGGAATCGATCGGTTTTATCACAACGCCTGAGGTCAGTGCGAACCCGTTGTAATTGGCATAGAACGGTTCAGGGATGATGATCTCGTTACCGGGATCAAGGCAGCTGTTCATGGCAAAGAGGATGGCCTCTGAACCGCCTGTCGTGACGATCATTTCTTCCGGTGTGACTTCAATTCCAAACTTTCTGTAATACTCCACCAGTTTTTTCCGGTAGGAGATCATTCCGGCTGAGTGGCTGTATTCCAAAACCTTAAGATCGAAATTGCGGATCTTGTTCATCACATTCTCCGGGGTTTCGATATCCGGCTGGCCAATATTGAGATGATAAACTTTCGTTCCTCTCTTTTTGGCTTCTTCTGAAAAAGGAACCAGCTTCCTGATTGGGGAAGCTGGCATCCTGTTTCCTTTTAACGAAATAACGGGCATGAATAGTTTTATTTCTGGATGGGTGTCGCGCTGTTGTCGTTTGTCTTTTCAGGAACCTTATCAGCGGGTTTTGCTATTACAGTGCCTTTGATGGATAGAACCACCCGGGAAGTTTTTGCATTTGAAGTAACGGTTACCGTCTTGCTGATCGGTCCAATGTTGTGCGTGGCATAAGTGACTTTTATCACATCGCTTTTTCCGGGAAGAATGGGTTCCTGTGGCCATGTCGGAACTGTACATCCGCATGAGGAAACAGGTTTCTGAAGGATTAAGGGCTCTTTCCCTGTATTGGTGAATTTAAATTCACAGGTAGCATCTGCACCCTGGACAACCGTTCCGTAATCGTGAACGAGCTTGTCGAAAGAAATTTCAGGAGCATTCGGATCAACGGGAGCCGCTGGCTGAACATCCTGGGCCTGCAGCGAAAAAGCTGCAAAGATTAAAAGGACGAATGAAAAGATTACTTTTTGCATATTCTTTGAGTGTTAAGGTTAATGTTCGTTTTGAAACGGTAAAATTAATAAAAATTATGGCTTGAAAGTAAAATCCGGTAATAATTAACTTTTGCAGGCAAAGAAAATGAATGATTCTGTTTAAATTTTGTTTTTAATCAAAAGTTCTGATCTTTGTGCCCGGATTTCAACATTTGTAATTGACTTTTAGATGCATTGTTCTTTTCCTGAACCAGTATCATTCCCATGAGAAAAAAATCGATCCTGAACTTGCTTTCCCTTATTCTGCTGGCGGGTTTACTGCTTATTTCCTGCTCACCCCATACTTCACCTGCCGGTACTGCCGGAGTGAAAAAAGAGACCGTCGGTTTATCCTCACCTCCTTGTATCATTTACCGTACACGGTCGGATTATTCCATGTATGTTCCGGTAACATTGTCGGCAGATAAAAGCAAAATCGAATCCTATCCGGATATTAAGGACATCTATTATAACGGTAAATTTTCTGTGCCCACCCTCCTGGCCAATGGCTTTCTGCTCGATAACCGCGGGATAGGTTTACGGGTAGCCTTCCTTTCCTTTACTTATGAAGAATACAGCAAGTTGTCTGCAACTCCTTCAGCAACCGATCTGATGAGCTTACTGAAGGATAAGGATCCCCTGGTAGAGATGTATTCATGCGGACAAAGAAGCCAATATAACGATATTAAACAGGAGTTGAATGTCCTGATCACTTCGGGTAAACTAAACAACTGCAAGAAATTAAAGTAAATTTTAAAAATTTCTTACCTTTGCAAAAAATTTAACCGAATAAATTGTCAGACTCTCTTCAGAAAATAAGGGTGTTAGACGGAAAACAGTTGTATTATAGTTTTCTGTCGGGGGCACAGCGGATCTTTGAAAACCAGAAACTGTTAAACCGGATCAATGTTTTTCCTGTAAACGATGCAGATACCGGAACCAACCTGGCATCTACCATGCGTTCCATCATGGATGCCATCATTCCCACTGATAACCTGAAAGAAACTGCCGTTGCCCTGGCTGATGCTGCACTAACAGGTGCCCGGGGGAATTCAGGGATCATCTTTGCACAGTTTCTTTATGGGTTTGGTAATGAGATCAAGACCGGGCAGACGATGGATATTAAATCGTTTGCGGAGAGTATGCGTAATGCAGTGAACTATGCCTATGAGGCCATTGCAAACCCGGTGGAAGGAACCATCCTTACTGTCATAAAAGACTGGGCCGAATACCTCTACGCCTTAAAGGATATTATCGACGATTTTATCAGGTTGCTGATTGAAGCCTATGAGAGGGCTCAGCAATCACTGGCTGAAACCACAGCGAAACTCCCGGTTCTCGCACGCTCGCATGTGGTGGATGCAGGAGCAAAAGGATTCGTAGTCTTCCTTGAAGGAATTCTTGATTTCTTTACAAAAGGGGAAGCGAAACCTGCTTCTGTTCCCATACAGACAGCCGAACAGGAAGATGAAGATATTGTTACCCATGATGAGATCACATTCCGGTACTGTACAGAAGCCCTGATCTGTTCTGAAAATCTTGATAAAGCCAAGATTCGCAATGTGATCAAGGTCTGCGGAGACTCATTGGTTGTTGCAGGTTCCCCTCAGAAGATGCGGATCCACATCCATACCGATTTTCCTGCCGAGCTATTTACCTACCTGCGGCGATTCGGCAACATCACCTACCAGAAAGTGGATGATATGGTGATGCAGCATGAAATTCTGAACAACCGGAAGTCCGGAATTGCCATCCTGACTGATTCTTGCTGTGACCTGCCAAAAGAAGTCCTCGACCGCCTGCAGATCCATATGGTTCCCTTGAGTATCCATTTCGGCGAGACATTTTACCTCGACCGTTATACCATCCAGCCCGAACAATTTTATTCACTTCTTGCGAAATCGGAACAGAATCCGACCTCGGCACAACCCTCCATCCGCGATTTCCAGAATAAATACGAATACCTGTGTACTCATTATTCCTCCGTGATTGCCGTAAACCTGAGTAAGGCATTAAGCGGAACCTTCAACAGCAGCCATCAGGCTGCAAAGGAAATTTCAGAAAGGACCGGAAAAAGGATCGACGTGATCGATTCCGGAACCGTGACAGGCGGACTGGGCCTGATAATCTTACGCCTGGCCGAGGCTATCGGAAAAGGAGCCACACATGAGGAGATTATTCCCGAAATCAATAAATGGGTTAAGAAAACACAGGTAAGGGTAACCGTGACAACATTGAAATACATCATCCGGTCTGGCCGGGTTAGCGCATTCAAAAGCTTTATTGCCAGGTTACTTGACCTGAAACCTGTGATCATCATCAATGAAGAAGGGCACACGTTACTATCCTCAAAATCATTTACCGAAAAGGCAAGTATGAAAAAGGTGATCCGGAACATTGAGAAAATCACCCAAAAGAACAAGATTTGGGGATATGCCATCACGCATGCAAACAATTCCCGGACCGCTGAATGGTTCGCCACTCAGATGGAACGGGTCACCGGACTGAAGCCTGCCTTTATATCGCCTGCATCACCTGCCCTCGGCACAAACACCGGACCCGGAGTCGCCTGTTTATCCTTCATGCTGGAATAATTAATATCTGCAATTTTTGTAGCAGCTCTCCCATTATCCATAATTCATAATTTTCTTATCATGCATTTGCTCTTTCAGGTTTCCATAATCATATTTACGTACATGATCGTCGTATTCCTGATCGCGTGGGCAAAGAAAGACAATTCCATTGTCGATATTTTCTGGGGACTTGGATTTATCCTTATCGCCGCGTTTTCCCTGGTGAGGAGTGAAACGATCGATCTGCATAAGATCCTGATGAACCTGGCGGTTCTGAGCTGGAGTTTACGTCTCAGTATCTCCATCCTGGCCCGGAATTGGGGAAGGGGTGAAGACTTCCGGTACAAGGCATGGAGAGATACCTGGCACCATTTTGTTATCCGTAGTTTTTTCCAGATCTTTATTCTTCAGGGATTGTTCATGCTGATCATTGCCTTACCTGTTTATTTTGTGAATTCCGCTTCAGCTGTTGAACTGTCACCGGTGGATTTCTTAGGGATGTCAGTCTTCCTGGTCGGATTCACTTTTGAAGCTGTAGGCGATTATCAGTTGAAGCTGTTTAAAAAGAATCCTGCAAATAAAGGTAAACTCATAACAACCGGCCTTTGGAGCATCACACGTCATCCTAATTATTTCGGTGAATCATTGATCTGGTGGGGTATTGCCTTGTTTGCACTGGATTATCCGGGTGGGTGGAAGACTCTTCTCAGCCCGGTTATTCTCACACTGTTGCTGCGGTTCGTCTCAGGTGTCCCAATGCTGGAACAAAAATATAAAGGCCGTCCTGATTGGGAAGCATACAAAAAGAAAACAGCCGCATTCGTCCCTTTCATGAAATTTCTTTAACGGAATTCATGTGTAAATAATTTAGTTTTAAAGGTCACATGCCTGCCAGCCGGCAGACAAGGAATACCCATTATTACAATTCATGTGTTGTATAAACAGTATTTTCATGGGTATTTCATCCTTTTTTGATATTTTCGCAGAAAACCATTTCCATGATCAACGAGCAACTCATTCATCCCGGAAGCATTGTCGTTATTGGAGGGTCAAATGATGTCCAGAAACCCGGTGGCGCCGTGTTGCGAAACCTTATTGAAGGTGGGTTCAAAGGCCAACTCTACGTTACCAACCTGAAGGAAAACCTGGTCCAGGGAATTCCAAGTTATAACGACCCTTCCCTGTTGCCGGATGTCGATCTTGCCATCATTGCAATAGCTGCCAAATACATTCCTGATACCGTGGAACTCCTGGCCACCCAAAAAAACACCCGTGCTTTTATTATCCTTTCAGCAGGTTTTTCGGAAGAGAACAAGGAGGGAAAAGTGCTTGAGCAGAAAGTCGTGGATAGCATCAATTCGGTGGGGGGTTCACTGATTGGCCCGAATTGCATAGGAGTGCTGACTCCATTCTACCATGGGGTTTTTACGAAACCTATTCCACGGCTGGATCCGATGGGTTGTGATTTTATATCCGGTTCGGGGGCCACAGCCTGTTTTATCATGGAAGCAGGGATCCCGAACGGGCTCACTTTTGCCAGTGTTTTCTCCGTTGGTAA
>Ga0182027_10009302_pt1 | contig 14150 bp, 12 predicted proteins | sample 712E1DmetaG_FD_121300 | JGI IMG/M metagenome (GOLD analysis project Ga0182027, IMG submission 121300) | Permafrost microbial communities from Stordalen Mire, Sweden - 712E1D metaG (Illumina Assembly) | ecosystem: Environmental > Terrestrial > Soil > Wetlands > Permafrost | place: Sweden...
AAGGAATTTAAGAGACCCTGGCAGATTAAAGATGACGGTGAGACATGTTTTTTAGAGCAGGGAGTAATTTGTATGGGTCCCGCAACCAGAGGCGGATGCGGAGTAAGATGTGTTGAAGGAAATGCGCCATGCAGGGGCTGTTATGGTCCGCCGCCCGGAGTAACTGATCCCGGGGCCAAAATGATGTCGGCTATTGCTACTATGATAGATTCAAATAATGAAGTGGAAATAGAAAAAATTATTGAATCAATTGAAGACCCGGCAGGAACATTTTACAGATATAGTCTCCCTTGTTCAATGTTGAGGAGGAAGTTCTCATGAAAACTTATTCAATAGATCCAATCACGCGGCTTGAAGGACACGGCAAAGTTGAAATATTTTGTACGGACGACGGGGATGTGGAAAATGTATATTTTCAGGTGCCAGAGTTAAGAGGTTTTGAGAAATTTTTAGAGGGGAGACCTGTTGAGGAAGTATCGCAGATTGTTACTAAAATTTGCGGTGTATGTTCAGGATGTCATCATATGGCTGCAGGGAAAGCAACTGATGCAGTTTTTGGAGTAAGACCAACACCGACAGCGGCTAAAATAAGAGAATTGTTTTTAATGGCTCATTATGTTCATAGCCATATAGCTCACTTTTACGCATTAGCCGCGCCTGATTTTGTGGTTGGACCAACTGCCCCTCCGGTGGAAAGAAATATACTTGGAGTAATTGCTAAAGTAGGTATTGAAATAGGAACAGAGGTATTAAAACAGCGCCGGATTGCTCAGGAAATTCAGGCGCTTATGGGCGGTCATCAAACACACGTTGTTATGAATACCCCCGGGGGTGTAAGAAAAGGATTGACGGAAGTTCAGAGAAAAGATATTGAAGAGAAAGCCAAAGGATTTGTTGAGTTTGCAAAATTCTCACTGAAAATATTTGACGATGTTGTTCTGCAAGACAAAACTTATGTTGATATTATTCTTAACGGGCCGTATTCGTTGAAGATATATTCGATGGGTCTGGTGGATGAAAACAATAAAGTAAATTTCTATGACGGCAAGGTAAGGGTTGTTGATCCGGAAGGGAAAGAGCATTGTAAATATGCCCCGGAAGATTACCGCGATTGGGTTGAAGAAAGAGTTGAGCCTTATAGTTATTTGAAGTATCCATACCTAAAGAAGGTTGGTTGGAAAGGATTTGTAGAAGGAAAAGACTCCGGTGTTTATCAGGCAACTCCATTGGGAAGATTAAATGTTTCTGATGGGATGGCTACTCCTTTAGCGCAGGAGCATTATGAACAGATGTACAAAACTCTTGGCGGGAAACCGGTCCATGCAACTCTGGCGATGCATTGGGCACGATTGATTGAATTACTATATGCAGCTGAAAGAGCAGTTGAATTAGCCCAGGACAAAGAGATTACAAGTACTGATATTCAGGCAGAGCTGCCGAATGTGCCCAAAGAGGGGGTCGGTATTGTAGAAGCGCAAAGAGGAACGCTGACGCATCATTACTGGACAGATGAAAAAGGAATTGTTACCAAAGCAAACATTATTGTCGGCACTACAAATAATAATGCGCCTATTTCAATGTCATTAAAAAAAGCCGCACAGGGATTGATTAAAAAGGGAGTTACTGTGAATGAGGGTATTCTGAACATGGTTGAGATGGCATTCAGGGCTTATGATCCATGTTTCTCATGCGCAACCCATAGTTTGCCCGGCAATATGCCGCTGGAAGTGATATTCAGGGATTCGAAAGGTAATATTACGAGACAAGTTAAAAGAAATTAAACAATCAGGAATTTTAATTATGCATCTAAAAGTCAGTATATATGTGCTGACTTTTTTTATAAATACTCATGAATAAAATACTCATACATGGAATCGGCAATGAAATATTAACCGATGACGGCATCGGGCCCAAACTTGTAAAAAGACTTACCGGCAATTTATCTGACAAGGATATTGATTTTAAAACAGCTTACCTCGGCGGACTGGAATTACTGGATTATATAGAGGGGTATCATACTGTTATTCTAATAGATGCGATCAGAACAAGGGATGGAATTCCGGGAACGGTTTATCAATTAACTCCGGAAAATTTTAATACAACAATTCACTTGTCAAGTGTTCATGATGTTTCTTTTCTTACATCTGTTGCGCTGGGGAAAAAACTAGGATTAAATATGCCTCAATTTATTTATATCATAGCCGTCGAAATTGTTGAGGATAGGGTATTCAATGATAATTTTTCTCCGCAGATACAAGAAAAGTGCGAAGATATCTTTAATAAAGTAAAGGAAATTACTGAACAAATACTTGCAACAAGCAATTTTGACACAGCAGAAATTTAACAGTTGCTCCTATTCAAAACCTATCCGCGTAATACAGCTAAATCATGCCGAAATCAATCTGATAATGTAATTGTGTTGAATGAAAATCATCTAAAGAGTATTCTTGATGATTACGTTTCCTTGTGCCTAGTCAAACTATTGTTTTTCTACGACCTCCATTTTTCTGTTATGGCCTCAGTCTAAAAAATGATTGTCCCTCTTCAATACTCCGTCCGCACTAAAAATAACTAAATCCCTCTGAAATCGAATGATTTACTTTCCTATTTTTATAAGGCAAAATTCAATAATTAGACAATCGCAATGCTCAGATCCTTGTATTTCATTATCAAAAGATCATTCAAAACCAAAATTCAATTATTATTAGAAGTGGCAATCCTGGCTAAGCAGTTGGAAATATATCAGCGGACCGATCCTAAATTAAAATTACACAGAACTGACCGGATGTTCTTCAGTCTTATTATGGATCTGATGTCAAATTGGAAAGAAAGAATGTTCATCGTAAAACCGGATACGATGATTAAATGGCATAGGAAAGCATTCAAGTTTTACTGGAGATGGAAATCTCAACATAAAGGTGGAAGACCAAAAGTCAGCAGGGAAGTGATTGCTCTGATTAAACTAATGGCGAATGAAAATACAGATTGGGGAGCCCCAAGAATTCATGGAGAATTATTGAAACTTGGATTTAATATTTGTGAATCTACTGTTCAAAGATATATGCCGAAGAAAGGGAAAAGAACTACTGGACAGAATTGGATGAATTTTTTGCATAATCATTCAAAAAAAATAATGTCCATTGATTTCCTTACAGTTCCTACAGTTAACTTCAAGCTGCTTCATGTATTGGTTGTACTAGAGCATCATCGTCGGAAACTTATTTACTTCAATATTACAAGGAATCCGACTGCGGAATGGTGTCTTCAGCAAATTAGAAATATGTTAATGGATTTTGACGCTCCAAGATTCTTAATCCGCGACCGAGATAGAAAATATGGGACATTATTGGATGGTAAGAACAACGGATTTGGAATAGATGAGATTGTAACAGCATATCGATCGCCTTGGCAGAATGGTTATGTTGAACGAGTAAGCGGAAGTATTAAAAGGGAATGTTTAGATCACCTGATTATACTAAACGAAAGTCACCTCAGAAATATTTTGTCTGAATATTTCTCCTACTACAATAAGTATCGAACTCATCTTGGAATCGATAAAGATTCACCAGAAGGAAGACAAATTCAATCAGAAGGGACAATTTATAAAGTTCCTGCAGTGAACGGGCTTCACAACGTTTACTTTCGGAAAGCCGCTTAAATTCTGAAGTATTTTTTAATTAACCGAATTCGGAAGGGGATAGCTATGCCTCACTGCAATAATATTTTCATTTTATTGGTAATAAGCATTAACGATGTTGCTCAAATAGAAGGAATGAAATTGGATCTGGAAGAAAATGACTGAATTAGGAACTCATTTTATGCCGGATGAGGAAAAGAATAGGGACAACTGTTCCAATGGACTGCAATCGGATCACAGATACTGTAAAATTGCAGAATTTAAGTCTGTTGCCCTCATCACAACTGTTCATAGGCATTATGAATATAATCACCGCAATATTTTTGTAAATAATCAAAGAACTAAACGATTTTCAAAGCCAATAAAGGTTTTTATGTTTTTATTCTATCAAAATTAAAAGGAATATTATTATGCCCAAATATCTAATTGAACGGAATATACCAGGAGCAAGCAAGTTATCAACTCAGGAACTCCAAGCCATTTCTCACAAATCCTGCGGAGTGCTGAACAAGATGGGTCCACAAATACAGTGGGTTCAAAGTTACGTTGCAGGAGACAAAATCTATTGCATATACATTGCTCCAAACGAAGAGATGGTTCGTGAACATGCAAAACAAGGGGGTTTCCCTGCCAATGTAGTTTCGGTAGTAGAGTCAATAATTGATCCGACAACTGGTGGCGCTTAAGTAAACAAGACAAACTAATTAGATAGGTTTGAGTATAGATGCGCCCCTTATGTTCTGCTCATCTGCACCACTAACCCGATATAGAATAAGGTTGTGCAGGTGTTATAGGAATCTGCTAGATCACCACTTAAATGTTTTGATGTTAAAAATTAAATATCCATTTACAATTTATAAGGAGCTAGTGTTATGAAAAAGTTACTTCCAATATTCACTATATTATTTGTGGTGATAATTCTAACAGGAAAGAGTTTCGCACAGCAATGGTCAAGCGAACAAAAAGAAATCATGGCAGCTGAAGTAAAATTATGGGACGCCATCCAATCCGGAAATACTGAAAATTTTTCACAGTATGTTGATGACAGCTATTGGGATTGGGATTATCAAAACTCAGTTCCACAAAACAAAACCAATGACCTTAAATGGCTTTCCAACTTTCTGAAAGGTAATTCCATTGTTCTCTACACACTTAACCCTCAAACAATCTGGGTTAAAGGGGATTATGCTTATATCCATTATTACTACTCAGAGCTTGACAAGAATATCGCATCCGGCAAAGAGGACCAGAGCGAAGGAAACTGGACTGATATCTGGGTGAAGAAGGATGGCAAATGGCTGATAGTCGGAGATCACGGCGGCAGAACTTCTAAAAAGCTGTAAGGATTAGTTGAAAGCATTGTGGGTAGGGTTGGGCAGATGCGTAGCTACGCAACCTATAGCCCCTATTCACTCAGCACATTCAAGGGGTCAAGTCGTTTAGGTGTTATAACATCCATAAAAACTGCTGTAAGCTCTGTATAGTTGTACACGAGGAATTATACTGATAGTCCCTCTGCTGGGTATGTCACCTAAACGATCCCAGTGACTATTAGTATTACCCGATGGAATTATAAGGGCAGGTACACCTGCAATATTGTCTCTGCCGATTAAAAGTTACCAGTCTCGTGTAGTTGTACATTTTACTTCCTATATGTTATTTCCGGCGAAAATTGACCAGCTGCTGAAGTGCTGGAGGGGGTGGCAATCCATCCTGTTACAGTATTACTCATTTTCCAACTCGTGACAATCTTAGTTCGCAGATTATAATTCTGCTTAATTAAATAATCACCCACCCCCAAGTCCGTTGGTGAAAAAATTGTTCTTTTACTAACAGGAGAATTTTCATTCCACTTTGTTTAGTTTTATGGAACGGAAAACAGGTAGAGCTAAGTGGTTAAAAAACAAGGAGAGTATTTGGGGAAATTTGGGAACCCTTTATGGAATGAAAGATTGGGGACTTGGCGGAGCAATCTCCGCCTCACCCAATTCGTAAGGTCAAGGAAATGTTTATGAAGTCAATTCTTTTGTCGCAGTGAAATCACCATTCCTCTCAGGAAGTGTAAAATAAAAAGTACTTCCAACTCCTTCTTCACTCTCAGCCCAAATTTTACCGCCGTTCTTTTCTACGAATTCCTTGCACAACAACAGTCCTAAACCTGTGCTTAATTCTCCCTCAGTTCCTTTCGTGCCTGTTTTTCCACCTACCTTAAATAGCTTGTCAATTATGCTTTTATTGATACCAACTCCTGAATCTTTCACAGAAATTTCGAACATTTCATTACCCTTATTTTTAGCGTTTATTACAACAGTCCCATTTCTGTTTGTGAATTTAACGGCATTAGATAAAAGATTTAGTAAAACGGAATTTATCATATTTTTATCAGCGTATACATTAACAGGATTTGTTACCTCATTGATTATCTGAATTTTCTTTTGACTGCTTCTGTGATATAACAATTCCACATTTGCAGAAATCAAATCAGAAAGTAATAATTCTTCAGGGAGAATATTCATAGAACCTTTTTGCATATTTGCCCATTCGAATAAATTTTGCAAGAGAGTAAAAAGATTATTTGCTGAATGATTCATATTGTTGCCTATTTTAGACAGCTCCTCAGCAGAAAAAGATTTTGACTCATCAGCAATCATTTTGGTTAAATTAAGGAAGGCATGGAAGGGGCTTCTTAAATCATGCGCTATGATGGAGAAAAGTTTATCTTTTTCGGCACTGCTTTTTATTAATTCTGCATTTAATCTCTTAAGAGTTGCTTCTTTGATTTTGAGCTCGGTTACATCCTTAACCATTCCACGGACAATTGGGTTAGCAATTCCGTCTTTTCGGGTTGAACTATTATATTCCCAAATACGTTTTTCACCGGTTTTGGTTTGAATTATCATTAGACCATTAGCGTGACCAATAGCTTTTATCTTAGCCAGATAAGAATCAAAGATTCTCCGGTACTCAGGTACAATTATATTTCGCATATTCATTTTTAGTGCTTCTTCTTTAGGGTAGCCGGTAATTTTTAGCGCAGCATTATTTAATGAGAGAAGATTTCCATCTAAATCATGAGTACAAATGAGGTCGCTGCTGTTTTCAACCAGATCGCGGTAACGATCCTCGCTTTCCGTTAGAGCTGTCTCCATCTGTTTATGATCAGTTATGTCCTCTACTGTACCATCATAGTATAGAGTATTTCCGTTATGATCCCGGATGGCTCTAGCGCTTTCCCGGATGTAAACTACTGTTCCATCTTTTCTGATCCACTCAGATTCCAAACCTATAACTTCACCATCCTTCTCAATTTGCTCAAGGAATAGATTACGATTATAAGCAGGTTCAAAACCATCTTTTTCCAGATTCCTTGTCGCAAGCTCTTCATAAGATGAATACCTGAGCATCTTTACCAGGGTAGGATTGGCAAATAGTATTTGTCCATTGCTTGTAGTTCTGTAAAGACCTATCATTGAATTCTCGCAAATTGAATGAAATAGCTCTTCGCTTTCCCGCAATTTCTCAATCATTAGCTGTGGATCACCATTATCTTTTCCTTTCATTTTACTTCCAGATCCTAGGTTATCGTTAAATAATATTTCCAATACCTTTTATTTAGTTCATTTCAAAATGGTTGGGGCAAAGCAGCTGCCTGAATAAAATTATTAACCAACAATTTCAAGAATTATTTTTTAGTCTTTGTTGTTCAGAATTACAGATCTATTTGGATCTATGGCTTCAACAACAGCAAATCCGGTTGAAGCATTCTTCTCCCTTTTACAAAAAACAAATAGAAGACATTTAATGGGAAAAATCAATCGATCAAAGGGATGAAAAAAGGACTATAACTGATCTGGAGAAAAAAGGTATTTTCCTCTGAAACCATATTGCACCATATCTCAGAAAATTTAAGTAACGAAATGTAACACAACCTGGCCCTATGTGGACCGGCTACCCCTCAAAAACTGCTTATAAAGGCAATATTTGGTCAGAGATTCTCTAAAAATTTATTTTACAATTTGAAATCTAACCCAAGCATAAGAGCCGCAGCTAGGTTGTGTGTTGCTGTACGCTCATTAGAATAAAAACGAACAGGGGCAGCACCAGAGTAACTTACCATTACATCTTTATTTTCCACATCATTAAATCCATAATCAAATCGTAACCTTGCAGAAAACACCAGATGTGAATTCATGTTGTAAGCACCACCCAAGGCCAGGATGCCATTAATAGTAAATGATTTGTACAAATCTATCGGTTTAATGTTAGTGTTCGGATAATCAAGATCATTATGATTTACCTCTTGAGCAACATCTACAAGAAAGTTGAACTACGGGCCCACCAGCAGTGTTAAAAAGAACGGCCTGGTATTATCAGTAGTAAGTGATAGCATTAGAGGCAGCTTGATATAATTCAATTCAGCCAGGGCCACATAATCTCCTACTATTATTGTATTGTTCAGAAATATCTGCTTGCTAACAACTGAGCTATATGTAGACGCATCAGGAGTGGTTCCGTTGAAATTTCCCTGAAATGCCTGTCCTTCTCTCGATAACAAAAGATCAACAGCTAAACCGATATTATTATTTATGTTGTAAATAGCGCCTGCACCAAAGGATAGGTATCCGAAATGACTTTTAAAACCCAATTCATTACCGGCATTTGAGTCATTCTTATTTAGTAACCATGTAAATTCAGGGTTGTAGCGCAATCCGATTTCAAAATCCTGCGCCTCTGTCTTTACTGAGCATATAAATAATAAAGCAAAAACAGAAATGAATATGATGATTTTATTCTTTGAATCTTTCATTTTTAATTTCCTTCGGAAAAATATTATGCTTTCATTTTAAAAAACCTGGCTGCCATTTTACAGCAATTCCTGTGGCTTCAGATGTAGAATAAACGTCTAAGGAGATATCCTTCCCCTGCATGCGATGAAATTCGGGAATCATTATACCGCATAAAGCACCAACACCAAAACCGATCATTACATCTGTTGGGAAATGTGCGAGTGCTCTCAATCTAAAATATGACATGATTAGTGGAGGTATTGCTGCTGCACCATATACAAGATATTTATTCCATCCCAGTTCCGGGTGGTAATCGCAAAATATCTTTGCAGTAAAGAAGGAGGCCGCTGCCGTAGCTGATGTATGTCCGCTATAAAGAGAATTCCGATTGGCCCCTCTGACTCTTACTTCATTGACACCAAAATAGTCGTAATAGACAATAGGGCGTAATCTGTTTTGAAAAGTTGCTCCGAATGGACTATACATGTAGATGTTATTTGCTATTGTCTGGGTTTGCATATACATCAGCAGAATGTCCAGCCAATCATGCCTTATATTTTTATCCAACATTGTAAGAGCAGGAAGAAAAACTACAACTTTCTCCAGTTGATTTGAAAGTATTTCATATTTTTCCATATTTGTGGGATCAAAATTCAGTGCCCAGCGGTCAAATGGTGTAATATCGTGTCTATCCAGATTCTGTAATTCTGTAATTGTTATGGTGGATTTGTTCGATATCCAGGGAAACCCGACTTTTTCTAACACAATACCAACTACAATATTACTTCCGGTTACCCAGTAATTTACATGGTAAGGATGAAATGAAGAATCACTTGATATAGATTGAGGATATATATATTCAAATAAACAGAAGCTAAAAAAAACAAGGATAAGGAATTTAAGCCGATAAATTGTCATGATTTTTTCCTAAAACAATTTATTAAAATTTCGATTTCAGTGACCACTTTGAAAAATATTATTATTATAAAACATTCTTATGATTAAAATTATAGGGAGGGAAGTCTTAATTCAATCGGTCAAAAGGATGAAAAAGGGACTACATCCTTTTGGCAAATTCCCAAATATATTAATTAACATTAAAAAATGTTCAATATTAAATCCGTAACGAAATGTAACACAACTTGGCCCAATATGGACCGGCCACCCCTTAAAAACAGCTTAAATTCGCTATATTTGCACCTTCTTTTAGCTCCATAGGTTCAGTCGCACAGGAGGTCGCGAGTTCAAGTCTCCTAAATCTCCACCAAGCCTAGAGTAATAATGATATAGGTAATGACAAATCTAAACTATGGAAAAAACTATGGAAGGAACCCACAACCCATTGTAAAATAATACGTTAACTTTTCAAAAAACTGACTCATAATCAGCAGGTCACCGGTTCGAGCCCGGTTGGGTGCACTAGAACCCTCAAATTCGAAAGATTTTGAGGGTTTTTTAATTGATAAATTTTGGGAGGAATTCAAATTGCTCTCATTTGATCTCAACTGCTCTCAATTTCTATAGCAATATCTATAGCAATTTTATATAGCAAAAATGTGAAAAAATATTTAGAACCTAGATATATAGATAGGATCCGTTTTTATAAAGCTGGTCAACCCCATCTACTAATTCACTTGCTCCATCTAGTTTTGTTTTGGTCTATATAATTTCGTCTTATTCTTAATTAGATATCAAGTTATATATTACTACCGATCCTAGTATTTTTATGATCCCTCCTGATGAATTATTTGCAGCTCGTTTCATAATTTCTCCGTTGTTGATAATTGTTCTTACCCTGCTTATACCAACAGGAGCATTTTCCAAAAAACAGTAGTTATTTGGAATGAAAAAATGAAAAGTTAAATGCTTATAAAATAAGGAGATTTTGAAGTGCATTTTCCGAACCTTATTTGGAATGAATTATTGATAAAAAAAAACCGTTTACCCACTCATGATCGAATCATAAATGAATACTAATGTTTTTGGAAGGTTTATATATAAAGCCACCAGTTAATGCCGGCTATTGACTTATCGTCCCCAAAATCCGACTTCTTACGGCGGTAAATATTTATTGAAAAATTGAAAAATAGTCAATTAATCCTTGACGCAGCGAACGCTAAACCCGTCTGCCTTTAAGTCCCAGCTGTCTCTGATAACACTATTATGAAAGGTCAGGAACATGTCGGTAGCTTGCTTAGCATTGAACTCCGAGGAACTCCAAAAGTAAGCACCGGTTGTTAAGTTGTTGAATGTAAAATCATTTAAGCGGAAACCCGACAGCAGCGCGGAAAAACCGCTTGTGTTTGTCCCTAAGCCGCCTGGAATTCCTTGTCCAACTGCTTTTAATGAATTTCCGTCTCCACTAACTGAATTTGATAGTGTTGTGTATTCATCGATTGTTGGCAAATGCCAACCTGTAGGACAAATACCCTGCACATTTCCAGTTAAAGGGGGATTAGTAACAGTTGTATCTGTTGCTCCGTTCTGATACTGAACTGCTTCTGCCCATTCGTACAAACCACCGTAAGTTGTACAATTTGCAGAATCATCATTGTAACAGTACTTTTCTAAGGTTCCATTGTCTGTTTGTTCTACAGATCCATTTATTCTTGTTCCTACATTAAGATTTTCTTTTAACCAGGTCTGTGAACCAATTTGTATAGTATTATAAATTTGATAGGAGTAATAAATTTGGTCACCGACTAAATCATCAGCTATTATTTTAATAATAAAATTTGGATTATAGGTCCCCGAATATGTCCATGTTATTGTCTTGTTTGTACCATTCGCAATGCTTGTTCCTATATCTCCAGTCGCTGTACCGTAATTATAATCCCAGCTGGAGCCGTTATTACTTGAAACTTCCATCATTATTTTAACTGTACTTTGTTCTGCATCTGTTACATCATAATGAACCGTTACTGTTGATCCTGTTATACTGGATATTACATTTGTCACTACAGGATTTGTGTTTGTTGCAAAAAGCTGTGTTGTCATTAAAACAAGTACAGCTAAATAGTATATGATATTTAATAATTTCATTTATTTAACTCCTCTTATTTTAACAACAACATTTTCATTGTTTTGGCAAAATTGCCAGCCTGAATTTTATAGAAATATATTCCATTGCTTAATCCTGCAGCATCAAAATTGACCGTATAACTACCTGCTTCCTTATTCTCATTCACAAGTGTTGTCATTAGTTTCCCTAACACGTTATATACTTTTACTACTACATTTGACGAGACAGGTATGGAATAGGTAATAAGAGTCGATGGGTTAAACGGGTTTGGGAAATTCTGTGCTAAGTCATATTTCAAAATAACAACTCCAGCTTCTACAGATTTTGTGTAATTAAAAGAACCATTCTTATCAATTTGTTTTAGGCGATATTGAGATTTAGCGTTCACGGATTTAATATCGATAAAACTATAATTAGTCGGCGAATTGCTATTTCCATGCCCGCTGATAAAACCAATCTTTTCCCAGATTGCATCCTTACCAGCATTAGCTCTCTCAACATCAAATCCGTAATTGCTAACTTCCGTAGCTGTTACCCATTGAAGTTCTACGCCGTTTATGCTCTGTTTTGCCGTAAATGAGGTCAGCTCTATAGGCAAAGCACCGACACCAGAATAACCGATTCCTATGCCTGCACAAAGTCGAATTGAAAAAATGAATAGAAAAGTAATTGTTGTTTTCATATTTTAACACCTTACGTTTTTAAGATAAATTATGACTTCGCTAAAAGTGAGATGCCGTTCTAGCAATTATTAGGTCTAACAGACTATATTAAGAACGTATCGCAATAGAATAATATTAATACCATCTCAAGTAGGCAGGGAGGTATTTTCTTAGGATAACACATCGAACCAAGTTATTGCTCAAAACATCCCGATCAATTCTAGAATTGAAAATAAAATATTTATTAAATATAAAATTGTTTTTTGTCACAATAAACGCGATACCTATTCCAAGTTTACTTGGTATTTTAGATAAAAAATATGTACCGTAATCTTTTCAAAATAAAATAGATTGAAGGCCTCCTGTCCCTATTCAAAACCCCATCCTCGTGAAAAATAACTAAAATCAGCAGAAATCGAAAGAAATCGAAAGAAATCTTTTCCTATTTTTACCAGGCAAATGTAATAATCAGGCGGATTGAATGCTCAAATCGTTGTATTTAATTATCAAGATGTCTTTTAAAAACAAGATTCAATTATTATTAGAAGTGATAGTGCTGGCAAAGCAATTAGAAATTTATCAGCGGACTGATCCTAAACTTAAAATAAAGAGAACCGACCGGATGTTCTTCAGCCTTGTGATGGATTGGCTATCTAATTGGAAAGAAAGAATGTTCATCGTAAAACCGGATACGGTAATTAAATGGCATAGAAAAGCTTTTAAGTTTTACTGGAGATGGAAATCTCAACATATAGGAGGACGACCAAAGGTTAGAAAGGAAGTGATTGCTCTGATTAAACAAATGACGAATGAAAATTCAGAATGGGGAGCACCAAGGATTCATGGGGAACTAATGAAACTTGGATTTAACATTTGTGAATCTACTGTCCAAAGATACATGACGAAGAAAGGAAAAAGAACAACAGGTCAGAATTGGAAGACATTTCTGCAGAATCATTCAAAAGAAATTATTTCGATAGATTTTCTTACAGTCCCTACAATTAACTTCAAGCTGCTTCATGTATTCGTTGTAATAGAACATCACCGGCGGAAACTTATTTACTTCAATATTACAAGGAATCCAACTTCAGAATGGTGTATTCAGCAAATTAGAAATTTGTTAATGGATTACGACGCTCCAAGTTTCTTAATCCGCGACAGGGATAATAAATATGGGAAATTGCTCAACGGAAAGAACAATGGATTTGGAATAGATGAGATTGTAACTGCGTATCGGTCACCATGGCAGAACGGATATTGTGAAAGAGTAATCGGAAGTATAAAAAGGGAATGCTTAGATCGTGTTATAATATTAAATGAAAGTCACCTCAGAAATATATTGTTTGAATATTTCTCTTACTACAATAAATATCGAACTCATCTTGGAATCAATAAAGATTCACCAGAAAGTTGACCTGTTCAAACAGAAGGGAAGATCGACAAAATTCCTCAAGTGAACGGATTGCATAACTATTATTTCAGACAAGCTGCTTAAATCTCTGAAGTATTTTTTAATTAACCGAATTCGGAATGGGATAACTATGCTCTTGTAGCAATAATTTAATCATTTAATCGAAATTTAGGATCTACGAAAATGCTCAATAGGAAATAAGAAAAGGGATGAGAGTGAAAACTGGAGATTTATGATTTCATTATTGGGTCGGATAGAATAAAGACTAAGGACAGGTATGGTTTTAAAGCTAAAAAACCTCAAATAGTCGTTTTTAAGCGCTAAATGAGGTTTTTATTATCTTTGCGGAGAGACAGGGATTCTACCCGACCTTGGAAACGGTGCGATTTCAGCTCAAAAACGCATCTTTTGAAGAAGTTCATCTAAAGTTCTCCCATCAGAAAAAGTGGTTATATTGTATCTATTGGTCTGTATGGGACTAATGGTATGTGTGGTACAATAAATAAACGAAAATATCTGAAAATAATTGAATCGAATCTTAGGCATATTATGTATATTTGCCTAAGAAATGATTCAGTATTTATATGGATAGACTACAAAAAATATTTAATGAACAAAAAGGTTTTGCCCG
>Ga0182027_10009303_pt1 | contig 14149 bp, 16 predicted proteins | sample 712E1DmetaG_FD_121300 | JGI IMG/M metagenome (GOLD analysis project Ga0182027, IMG submission 121300) | Permafrost microbial communities from Stordalen Mire, Sweden - 712E1D metaG (Illumina Assembly) | ecosystem: Environmental > Terrestrial > Soil > Wetlands > Permafrost | place: Sweden...
CCAGTTTCGCAGATGTTCGGCGTTCCCGGCGCGGGCCGGGCCACACCGCTTACGGCGCCGGGTGCCTAGCCGTTTGGGGGCACGGCGAACGCGGAACCTGCGCCGCGGGGCCAACCGGGGCCAGATAGCGAATTTCGGGCAAACTGCGCCGGAGATTCATGTCTGGCCCCAGTTTGCGGTTTCAGTTTCCGCCTTGTGATAGCGTTGTACGTGCATCGCACTTGTTTCGCCCGGAGAGCGAAGCCAGGGAGGAATCCGGTGTCCAATCCACGTTCGATCCGATGGTGGCCGGCGGCATTGCCGTTGGCGGCTTTTCCGTTGCTGATGGCGGCGTTTCAAACGCCTCAACAGCCGTCGGCGGGCGGGCGGCCGCCCATGACCGAGGCGCAGATGGCGGCCCGGAAGGCGGCGCAGGAAGATCATCAGCGGTTGATGACCCTGCTGCACATGACCGAGATGCGCCACGGCGCCGACCAGAACAACAAGGAGTCGCCGTACTATGTGAACTACGACGAATCCAAGGCCAACCCGTATCCGGCGCTGCCTGACGCGCTGACGCTGAAGAACGGGAAGAAAGTGACCACGGCCAAGGACTGGTGGACTCTGCGCCGGCCGGAAATCGTGGAGGATTTCGATCGCGAGATTTATGGCCGCGTGCCAAAGAACGTGCCGAAGGTGACGTGGGACGTAACGGTCACGACCCAAGGCGGGTACGGCGATATTTCGACCGTCACCCGGACGCTGGCGGGTCACGTGGATAACTCGTCGTACCCGGCGGTCCAAGTGGACATCGTGCTCAAGCTGACCACGCCCGCGGGCGCCAAGGGGCCGGTTCCGGTGGTGATGCAATTCACCGGCGGATTCCCCGCCGGGTTGCGTGTGCCGCCGCCGGCGACGGGGGCAACGGCTCCGCCCGCTCCGGCGGGTCCGTCGTGGCAGGAGCAGGTGATCGCCAAGGGCTGGGGCTACGCGGTGCTGGCGACCAGCAGCATCCAGGCGGACAACGGCGCCGGCTTGCGGCAAGGCATCATCGGCCTGTGCGGCAAGGGCGAGCCGCGGAAGCTGGACGATTGGGGCGCGTTGCGCGCGTGGGCCTGGGGCGCCAGCCGGGCGCTGGACTATTTCGAGACCGACAAGGCGGTGGACGCCGCCCATGTCGCCCTGGAAGGCCATTCGCGATGGGGCAAGGCGGCCCTGGTTGCGCTGGCCTACGACCAGCGGTTCTGGACCGCGTACGTGAGCTCCTCGGGCGAAGGCGGGGCCAAACTGCATCGCCGCAATTGGGGCGAGTTGGTGGAGAACATCGCCGGGGCCGGAGAGTTCTACTGGATGGCAGGCAACTTCCTGAAGTACGCCGGGCCGCCGCTCAACTGGGGCGATTTGCCGGTGGATTCCCACGAACTGATCGCCCTGTGCGCGCCGCGTCCCGTGTTCATCGGCGCGGGCACCAACAGCGGCGATGGTTGGGCGGACCCCAAGGGCATGTTCATGGCGGCCGCGGCCTCCGGTCCGGTCTACAAACTGCTGGGCAAGAAGGACCTGGGGACCGCCGAGTTCCCGCCGGTCGAGACTGCGCTCGTCGCCGGCGATGTGGCTTTCCGGCAACACGCGGAAGGACACACCGACGCTCCCAACTGGCCCACGTTTCTGACGTTCGCGGGCCAGCACCTTAAATAGCGAGGAGATCTTCGACCTGGATGTGCCCGCCAGCGCCTGCTCTCAGGCCCCTCGTCTTGGATCGGACTCCGGAAGTTGCTCTCGCCACTCTTTCTCCAAGGCGAGCGCAGTCTCCCAATCGTTGGGGCACGGTTCGATTACGAGCGTCCGGACATTCACGTTGCGCATGATCAGGAAGAACCGGTTCCGGAGCATGTGATCCAGCGTCTTCCAGTCCAGTATCCCGCGGTCGCTGAAGTGCTTCAGCTTTTCGCAGAACGATGCGAGATTCTCAAGTTGGGCAACGTCGTCGGAGGAGAGGGTAGCACGCTCGTTCCAGGCGCCACCCGGCTTCAGCTTTGCGAAAACGCTGTAATAGCTGGAGAATTCCTTCTCGATCTCGTTAATTAGCTGGCACTCCGTTGCCTTCCTGCTGAGTTGGATCTGTCGATACAGAAAGTAGATGCCAATAACCGCCGCACACTGCGCAACCGCCGAAAGTACTTGAATCAGACTGACTGCCATATGGTTAGTCTCCACTCCGCCACTCCATCACAAGCCGTTGTAGCCCTGGCCCAAAGTACCCGGCGATATCGCCGGCGGCATAAAACCCGAGGCTTCTGAGCAACCTGACGGATCGCTCGTTGTCAGGCGCCACAGTCGCGCGGGCTGTTCGGATGCCGAAGGTGACGAGCCTCTCAAGGATGTGCCGGCAAACCGTCTGTCCAACGCCCCGCCCTTGGAAACTCGGAAGCACGGCCGCATCGAGAAGCCACCCGAGGCGAGGGTCATCATCGAGTGCAATTCCACCCACGGCAAACCCTACAACTTCGGACGAGATCTCTGCAAGAGCAAATGCGGGTCCAAACAGGTCGAAGTACTGGGTGAGGGCAATGCGCGGCAGCGCGTGATCATCCCCGAAGCACGTCCGCTCGATTCGGCACACGTCATCGATGTCCGCCGACCGGCAGCCCCGAATCGACAAGCCCGGAATACTCACTGTTCCCTCCCGAAGCGATCACCGGCTCGATGCCTACAGCTTCCGTATGAGTATCAGAATATCACTCCCCGATGAGGTGCTTGCCGCGGGATGCATCGTTACGTGCCGCTGGCGAGTCAAGCTGACTCTGCCTACTGGCGCGAAACGGGCAAACGGCCAGGGCGCAGCGGGCCTGGCGCAGGCCCGCCGCACCGGTCCGTGAGTGTACCGCTCGTGGTACACTACAATTGTGCCCGAAAAGCCGCGGAAGCGAGTCCCGGCGATCTTCTTCCGGACCGAGAGCGGCGGTGAGCCGGTGCGGGACTGGCTCAGGACGGATCTCCGGGCGGACGACCGAAAGCGCGTCGGGCACGACATTATGACCGTCGAGTTCGGCTGGCCAGTCGGAATGCCGGTCTGCCGGCATTTGGACGATGGCGTCTGTGAAGTCCGCACGCGCATCTCCGGGAACCGCATTTCGCGCGTTCTGTTCTACATCGACAAGCTCGGGCGGATGGTGCTACTGCACGGGTTCATCAAGAAGACCCAGCGGACTCCCGCCGAAGATTTGCGACTGGCACGCGGCAACAAGAGCAAACATGAAAGGGGATTGCCATGAAGGAGCGGACTAAGAAGGCCGCCTTCAACCACAGCGGATCGAGCTTCGATAGCTTTCTCGAAGAGGAAGGCATTCGGGAGGAGGTGGAAGCGGTGGCCATCAAACGCGTGCTGGCCTGGCAACTCTCGCGGGAGATGCAAGAACAGAAGAAGACCAAACAGGCCATGGCGCGCGAGCTTCAAACCAGCCGGTCGCAACTGGATCGCCTGCTGGACCCGCGCAACGTGTCGGTCTCGTTGGACGCCATGGCACGCGCGGCCAGAGCGCTCGGCAAGAGCCTGGTGATTCGGATCGCAGACCGGAAGCCGGGCGCGGCGAGACCTCGCCACGCGGCACCCAAGCCGCAAGAACGGCCCGCCTAGATCGCCGTCTCGCCGCCCGCCGCCGCCGGGCGGGACTCCCGCACCACGCGGACCCGGAACTTGCTCCGGTCACCGCGGTGGCGCGCCACAAAGTACTCGAATCGTCTGCCGTCCGCCAGGAACCCGACGCCTTTCAGCAGCAGCAGCGGGCTGCCGGTCCTCACGCCCAGCAACTCCGCATGGGCTTGTTCGGCGGAGATGGCTTCAATGGTGCGGTAGCCCGACGCCATTTCCAGGCCGCACTTACCCTCTAATAACTCGTACAACGAATGCCGGGAGAAGTCTTCGTGAATCAACCCGGGGCAAAGCGACTCGGGCAAGTAGGTGACCTCGATGCCTTCCGGCTCGCCATCCAGATACCGCAGCCGGTTCAACGCGATCACGGGGTCTCCTTCGCGCAGTCCCAGGGCCTCGGCCACTTCGGGATTGGCCGGCCGGACCTCCAGGCCCAAAACGCTGGCTGCCGGCTTCTGGCCGCTCGCCACGGCATCTTCGTGGAACCCGCACAGCGATTGCATCAAGCCCACTTCGAACTTGGGAAAGGCCACCGTGCTGCGTTTGCCGTCGCGTTTTACGATAAGATGCTTGGACTCCAAGCTGGCCATTGCCTGGCGGACCACGGTGCGGCTCACGCCGAGATTGCGGCAAAACTTCTCTTCGCTCGGTAACATTTGGCCCGGAGCCCATTGTTTGGATGAGATCTTCTCCTCCATGTAGGCGGCCAATTGAAAATAGAGCGGCACCGGACTGCTTCGCTGGATGATCGCGGAGTCTAACTGCACACAACCCGGTTCCGGCCGCTTTGATTTGGAATCTTCCATCGCGCCATCGGGCTGGAATGCGGCCGCTACTTTCGTCATCATTACTATCTTATAGTACTATCTTACAACCGGGCCCGGGTTTTGGGAATCCGGAAGATGTGCCGTGGGTGCGCCATGGGGCAAACCGGGGAATATTCCCGGTGTCGTGCGGGAGGCACTCGGAGGGGTTTGTGGAACTGAAGGACAGGCCGGGGGGCCTGCCCATCGGGTTAATTGAAATGCGCTGCGTTTAGCTCGGCGAACCGGGAGAGATCGGCGGGAAGTTCCTCGAGCGTGTAAATAGAGTTGGTGGGGCAGACCGGTACGCACGCGCCGCAATCGATGCAATCAATGGGATTGACGAAAAGCTGCGAGGCTTCGGCGAACCCGCCTTCATCCTTCTTGGGATGGATGCAGTCCACCGGGCAGGCCTCAACGCACAACTCGTCCTTGGTACAGGTGTCCGTAATTACGTATGCCATACCCTTGAAACAGCAATTCCGCTGCCAGCCTGTTTTCACGCTATCTTGCACATAATACGAGGTGAAAACCCGCACTCGCCCACCCCGAAGTGGGTGAATGCACGCAGCGGCATAGGTGACTTCACCCGACAGGGTACACTGGGCAATTATGAGAATCGAAACCCGTGCGGTCCACGCGGGCCGGCACACCGACCCGGCAACGGGCGCGGTGAGCCAGCCCATCTGCCTGTCCACCACCTTCGAACGGAGTCCGGAGGGCGAGTACCCGCTGGGGTTCAGCTACTCGCGGGTGGACAATCCCAATCGCCAAGCGCTGGAGCAATGCCTGGCGGACCTGGAAGGCGGCGCCGAAGCGCTGATGTTCGCCTCCGGCCTGGCGGTAGCCACCGCGGTGGTGCAGGGGTTGCAACCGGGCGACCACATCCTGGCGCCGGACGACGTGTACTGGGGGCTGCGCAAGGTGATCGGCGACGTGTTCGGCAAGTGGAACCTGGAAGCCGGCTACGTGGACATGAGCGACCTCGGCGCGGTGCGCGCGGCGGTGCGGCCCAACACGCGGCTGATCTGGACGGAGACGCCCTCCAACCCGCTGATGAAAATCACCGACCTGGCGGGGATTGCGGCCATCGCGCGGGAGGCCGGTCCGCGGGTGACGACGCTGTGCGACGGCACGTTCGCCACGCCGGCCGTGCAGCGGCCGCTGGAGCACGGGATCGACCTGGTGGCGCATTCCACGACAAAATACCTGAACGGGCACGGCGATGCGGTGGGCGGTGTGCTGATTCGCGGGCGCGAAAACCCACTGTTCGAGCGGGCGCGGGTGTCGCAGACATACGGCGGGGGCGTGCCCTCGCCATTCGATTGCTGGCTGACGCTGCGCGGCATCGAGACGCTGCCCTACCGCATGCGGGGCCACACGGAGAACGCGGCGCTAGTGGCGGAGTTTCTGAAAGGGCACGCGGCGGTGGAGGCGGTATACTACCCGGGCCTGGCGGACCATCCCGGCCACGCCATTGCGGCGCGGCAGATGTCGGCGGGCGGCGGGATGCTGTCGTTCCAGGTGCCCGGCGGGCGGGAGGCGGCCATGCGGGTGGCGGCGCGATGCGAGCTGTTCACGCGCGCCACCAGTTTGGGGGGGACGCACAGCCTGATCGAGCACCGGGCGTCGATGGAGGGGCCGGCGTCGAAGACGCCGTGGAATCTGCTGCGGCTGTCGGTGGGGCTGGAGCATGCCGCCGACCTGATTGCCGATCTGCGGCAGGCGCTGGGGCAGCGCGCCGGAGAGGGCTAATCGCAGGCGACCGGCAGCGGGTTTTCCAACGCGACGGAGCCTTCGATGGGGCCGAAGCGGTCGATGCGGGCGCGTTCGGCTTCCAGGCGCCGGGCTTTTTCGGCGGCGCCGAGGAGCGGAGCGGACACGATCAGGCGGAGCGCTTCGTCGAAAACGGCGCGCGAGCGCTCGCGCGTGGCCAGGGCCTGGGTGATGCGGCAACCGGCGGCGTCGGGATGTCCCCAGGGCGCCAGCACGCCGGCGGCGTGCCGCGCCAAAGGTTCGGCTTCGGCGGGGTGGCCGGCTTCCAGACAGGCGCGGGCGAGCAGCCCTTCGGCGACGGCGATCTCGGTCCGGGGAGTTTTCGGTTCCGACTGCCAGAGGGCCAGCGGCGCGCGGGCATCGGCGGCGGCCTCCTGGGCGGGGCCGGCGATGGGCGACTGCGATTCCGATTGCCAGAGGGCCAGCGGCGCGCGGCCATCGGCGATGGCCTCCTGGGCCGGGCCGGCGATGGGCGGCTGCGATTCCGACTGCCAGAGGGCCAGCAGCGCGCGGGCATCGGCGGCGGCCTCCTGGGGATGGCCGGTGGCGAGGTGGAGTTCGGCGCGCTCGGCCAACAGGGAGCGGCGCGCGCCGGGCGGCAAGGTCTCTTCGCCGGGCAGCGTGTCCAGCGCTTCCGCGTGACGGCCCAGAGTGCGCAGGGCGGCGGCCAGTTTGATGCGGTACTGCGCGCCGGTGACGGCGGCGCCGCCTGACTCCAGATGAGTGACGGCCTGGCGCATCAGGTCGATGGCGGCGCCGGACTGGCCGGCCTTCCAGAGTTCCTCTCCGAGTTCGCCAAGTTCGTCGAAGGCGAGGTTGTGGCTCGGTTCGGGGATGTCGGCGGAACTCAGAATCGCGGCGGCTTCGCGGGCGGCTTCCAACCCACGGACGCCGGCGCCGAGGGACAAGTAGGCCTGCGCCTGAACGGAGAAGGCGGTGGCGCGAAGCATGAGGCGGTCACGGTTGCGCGGGAGGATGGCGAGGGCTTCGGCGGCCTCGGCGAGGGCGGCTTCGCACGCCCCGGCGCGCAGGTGGGCTTGCGCCAGCATGGTTCGGGTGACGGCCAGGCCGATGCCGTTGCGGTCCGGTTTGCGCTCTTCGATGGTCTTCACGGCGGCGGCGCCGGCGCGAGCCGCTGCGACAGGCCATTGCCGCTCGACGCAGGCTTTTTGCAGTCCCCACCAGGAGTTGGCCTTGAGGGGCGGATTGACGCCGCACTCGGTTTCGAACTCCAGACACTTCAGAAACTCGGTCTGGGCGCCAAGCCAGTCCTCGAAGGCCAGCAGGGCGTGTCCCAGGGCCTGGTGGCCGAGGGCGATGGCCATGGAGTTCGGCTCGCCGCCCTGCTGGGCAAGTTGGAGAGCCACCCGGCGGAATTCCACTTCCTTCGGGAAATCGGCGCGGGAGTGCGCGGCGTCGGCGGTTTCCTCAATCAGCGAGAGCTTGATGTGGTCGATCAACAGCCGGCCCGCCGGGGTGTCGCGAAGCAGATGGTAGAGCATGGCGCCGTCGGAATAGCCGAAGGGCAGGAGACTCATGACGGCGTAGCACAGGCCCAGCACGGCATTGAAGGCCAGGATCCACCACGCCGCTTCCCAGCCGGTGCCGGGCACGGCCAGGAAGGCCAACAGGAAAAGCGCTCCGGCAAGCAGCGAGAGCAGCGGGCCGCCGGCAACCACGGCAATCTGCTTGACGACGAGATCGTCTTCGGATACCGGCACGGCGCCCATGTAGCCGTTGGAATCGAGGAGACGCTTCCACTCGAGGCGGAACTGGTAGCCGTAGCCGTCATTCCAGAAGGTAAGGGGCCCGATGGCGACGACGCGCACCCGGAAGAAGACGGTCCAGGCCACGGCGGCGTGTCCCAGTTCGTGGAGGGCCGTCTGCACGGACAGGAAGAGGAAGAAATACACCCACCAGGTCCAGCCGGGATTCCAGGCGGGCATGCCGTTGCGTTGCGCGTACAGCGTGAGCAAGGCGAGTCCCTGAAAACCGGAGATCAGGGTGATGCCGGTAATGAAGGGCTGCGCCCTGGAGTCGCGTCCGGAGATCCAAAGACCGGTGGTGGCTTTCACGGGCGGGGGCGGCATGGACTGTGACTGGGGATCGGGAGGGCGCTGCTTGGCGAACAGCGCGTAGAGGCCCACAGCGCCAGCGGCGGTGAGCAGGGGGAATCCAAAGAGCAGGAGGGAGGATGCGGCGGCGCCGGTCCAGCGGCCCCAGGACTTACGGCGCTGGAGGCCGAAGAAGGCCGCCAGGCACAGAAGCGGAGTGAGGCCGGCGTACACATAGGCGGCGTCCATGAAGATCGTGTAGGAGTTGGGTTCGTCCGGGTAGAGGTGGGCGGCCCAATGAGGGGCGCGGAGGACGGAATGGACGATGAATTCCGGGAAAAACAATATGCCGATGCCGAGGGCCAGGAACATCCACCGCAGGAAGACGCGGCCGTCGGGGAGCGGAAGCATGCCAGTATGAATGTAACATCAACGGGCTCAACGACAAGCGCTAACGATAGTTATGGCCGGCATGGGCCACGGGGCCATCGGTGGGGGCTTGAGGCGGGGCGGCGTGGCGACCGGGTAGGTAACCGGGATGCTACCCATAGCGATGCCAAGGGCTGGAAGGAGTCCTCGAAGATGGAACTGCGGAAGAATGGAAGGTGTTGCAGAAGCTGAACCGTTGCGCGAAATCAAACCGGCGAAGGCGGCGCGGCACGAGATTCCAGCACTTGGAACGCGAGGTTCGCACGGACGCCGCCGTAGTTCAGGACACCGATGCCCCCGGTGCAAGATCCCTTCCGGACCAGTCGGGCGCGGCGCGGAGATGAAGGCCCCGATTCAGCGGGCTCAGGAGTGGCCAGAAACGGCTGTTGCCGGTAGAGCAGCAGTTTACCGATGGTCGGAGCGGGGCGATTTAAACGCCCGACCCCCTGCGCCCAGCAGGGAAGTGTGCCGGCTGGATGTGCCGGCTGCCCAGTTTGACGGTGTCGTTCCCAGCCGGGCCGCGCACATGTTGTTACGGCAGGCGGCCGGCGCCGGCGACAACGATCCGGTCACCCATGAGCCGGACCTCTGTGATCCCGCCGACATGGCCGAAGGACGGGGATGGGAGGACCGAGTTCGCATAACCTCCGCAATCACACGCAGGCAGGCAGAAGAATCCCTGGCCCGGGTTCGTCCGATTCCGCGCTAACCCTCACGAGGAGACCGAGCCGTGCCCGATCGACACAGTGAACTTCCCGGCAATCATCGGCCAAGTCACTGTGATCTGACTCACGCTCCGCTCAACCATTCCGCCTCCGGCAGAACCCGGCGGTCATTTATCGCTTTGCCGCCGACATGCGCGCGCAGTGCTCCAGCGTTCCGGGGTCTAAGCGTCCGGGTGGGAGAGGCGTTTGCGAAATGCGCGGAAAAGTCCGGACTTCGCGGTTTTGGGTGCGTTCAGATGGGCGGAACTGCCGTTCTGGACGCAGGCTGGGGGCTGCCCGGCCACGAAGACTCGCAACGGAAGGGATCGGCGTGAGGCAGTTCGGTATATACTACTTCCGACTTGGGAACAAAATGGAAACCCGGGATGAACACTAACGGCTTTGTAACCAGCGAGCAGTGGAGAGGCCACTCTAAGCGGAGTTGTACTGGAATCCTGAGCACCGGTCCTCGATCAGTTCGTAGCCAAAGGCCGCGATGCGCCTGAACGAAGGAACCGCACAGGTCGAAATGGACCTGGCGGGAAGAAAGATCATCGTGAGCTTCTACAGACTGGCGGGTGTAGATGACGTAACGAACCGGCGTTCGGAGTGGCGCCTTGGGCCAATCCGCCGCCAGTTTGTCCTCCCCGAATGTTGTTCGACTTCAGTCGCGCCACCACTCCATCATATTGCACGGCCCTGTTAACCAGGGAAGCCGGTTTCCGAAAGTGTCGGATCGTTTTGTCAGGTCGAGGAGAACCGGGCTGTTAACCCAACCTTCGCAGTTGGGCACAAAGTCCGCCGCGAAGCCGTTTGTTTTCAGCGGCGGCTCTGCCAAGGTCTGCACTACATGTTCAGTCGAGGCACGGCGTCCGCCGGAGCCATAACCAGGCGCGGCGGCGGTTGTTGGGGCAGCACAAGCCGGAGATGGTGCAGCAGGAGCGCCACGTCCGCGTCCGGCTCCGTGTAGCGCGGCATCACCAGACAGCGCCCGTCGGTGGTGGGCAGCCAAACATCCAGCGCCTGGATGGCCGCCAGTTTCTCCAGCACGGCCCTCGGGGTCAATCCGGGCGCATGCTCTTGCAAGCGGCCCTTCAGCGTCGCCGTCAAACAGTACGCCAGAAAGGCTACCAGGATGTGCGCCTCGACGCGATGCTCCAACTGATGGTGGATCGGCCGAATTCCCAGGTCGCTCTTCAGGCTCTTGAACGCCGCCTCCACCTGCACCAACTGCATGTAGCGATCCCACAGCACCGCCGGATCTTCCGCCACCAGATTCGTGCGCAGCAGATAGTGCCCGTCGCGCAGTTGCGCCTCCCGTAGCTTGACCTTGTCGACTTGGAAAGTGAACGTCTGGCGAGTTACTGCCTGCCCCGCCGGTGGCAGTTGAATCTTCACGTATCCGAATGCCCGGCCGGCTTCGGTTTTCGCCGCGCCCACACGCATGAGTAACTGGTCCCGCTTCGGACCGCTCCGCCGCATGGCGCGTAACCGCTCTCGATCGACCCGAGATTGATGATGTCGTAGCCGGGCACAAACTTGCGGCAGTTGCTGCACCGGGTTCCTTGCGTCTTCTTGCGCTCAGTGCGGCTCATTTCCATGAAGATAGCAGCCTGCCTGCATTAACGGGCAGTGAAACGGTCGGGGGTCGCCTTCAGTAAAGCCGGAGAGGCGGACCGGAGCCACCCTTTCATGTGATCACATCCCCCAAGGCTGGCCACTCGAAATTCTCCTTCAGTCCGCGAAGATACACGCACAAGGCAAATTGCTCCGCTTCGTTCCGGTTCTCGGCCGTCGCCGGGTAACCAAGGGTGGCAAGGATCTCATCCGGTCTGAAGTCGGCAACGCCATCCGAATCGACATAAATTCCGATGGCTATTCGCTGCAATGGTTTTATTGGAGCGCCCATCATTTTCCCCCTTCCCGCGGAGCAGGGTGCCGTTTTTCTTCGGCACGTGAATCAGCCTCGGCGAAACGATCGAGGGTCGCCTTCATCAATGCCGGAGAGCACCGGAAATTCGTTCTCCTGAGTCGGTCAATGGCCGCAGGGAGGTCAACCATCCCGCGCGCCGCGGCTTCACCCAGAATGCCGAGCGTGCCCGTGATCCGCATGCCGCGTTCGGCGGCAACGCGGCGCGCCGATTTTTCGTCGAGCAGGATCAATTCGGCACTGATCGATTCCGTCAACAGAATCGCGGCCTGCTCACCGGCCTGAAGTTTCTCCAAGCCTGCTGTGCTGCGAATTGGATTCTCCTGGACAGTAACCCATGGCGGGAGATTGGCCGCCCAGCCGCGGACTGCTTTCGGAGCGTCTTCGTGTAGCAGTTCGCTGATGACCGCCGCCGGAACCACTACCTTACAGAAGAGCTTTGGAAGGACGTCGACTTCATCAATGAGGATCAGGTAGCAGAGTGGCGAAGTGTCCGCGACCGCGATCATTGCGGGGAGGCGTCGCGAATTGCGGCGATGTCCCGTTCGAGGTCACCCATCGTGTAGTCGTGGTACGCTTCGGCGCGCCGCAGAAAGGATTCCGTCTGCCATCGCGAAGATAGCCCGAGCATCTGCTGCACCTGGGCCGGGGTAATCGTGCCCGACCGATATGCCTCGATGGCGACAGCTTCCAGTACGGCCCGCGAGACATCCCCTGCCTGGCCTGCGAGCACCCGCCCAATGTCGTCCGGAATTTCAATCGCGACGTTCACAACGCACTCCTTCCTATACTCTACCTGAAACCTGCCCATCGAGATCCTCTGCAGGACTTGCATCGGGCTGGAACTCGATCTTAATCCGACCTGTGTCAGCGCTGAACACCACACGCCGGATGGCCTCTCCGAGTGCAGCCTGTTCCTCCCTGAGACTGAGTCCCGTGCTTTCAAGCCCGACAGCCGATAGCACGGCCGTCTCGATCTCGCCGGCATTCACCAAGACGCCTTTGCACGGTTCACGGCCGCCCGCAGTCGCGCGGCAGCGGTAGTACCGGTAAATCAATGAACCGCGCCGCCGGCTGTGGGTGCTCAAGAGCCGGCCGCATTTCCCGCAATAAGCCAAGCCGAGCAGCGGCCATGGCAAGTGCGCGCTTACCCGACCGGGTTTTCGGGTGCGCCGGAGAGCGAGAATGTTCTGAACATCGTGGTAGAGGGATCGCGCGATCAGGGCTTCGTGGCAGCCCTCGCGAAAACCATAGCCGTCGACCACCAAGCCGGCGTAGACGTGGTTGGTGAGGGTGAAGAGGATTTGGCGAGCGGTCCAGGGATTTCCGGTCCTGGTGCGCCATCCCATAGCATTCGCATACGACGCGATCGTGGAAGGGCGCACCTTGCCAGCTGCCCACCGAAACATCGTCGAGACGATCTCGCCTTCCTCGGGAACGACAACTAACTGCTTTGTTCGCGGGTCGGCCGCATATCCAATTGGAACGGCGCCATCAATCCGCCGTCCCTTTGATTTCAAATATGCCCGCGCTTCCGCAATCCGCGTGGCCGTCATGTCCCTTTCGAACTCCGCGAACGGCGCCAGCACATTCAGCATCAGATTGTCTAGCGAGGCCACGCCGAGCGTTGGGGCGGCAACCACGTGCAGTTCGACGTTGTTGGCCCGGAATTCTTGGGCGAGGAAAACGAAATCCCGAAGACTGCGTGAGAGCCTATCGAGACGATGGATGACCACGCGGTCCACGGCGCCGCATCGGATCAACTTCAGCAAACCCTGAATGGCGGGCCGCCCAAGCGTCGTGCCGGAGTAGCCGTCATCATCGAACCGGCAACCGAACAGAACCCAGCCCAGCCCCTTTTGAGATTGAACGAACGCGCGGCACAGATCGAACTGGATCTGACAGGAAGAGAGGTCATCGTTCTGATCTACAGAGCGACGTGTGTAGATGGCGCAGCGAACGGGCGTTCGGAGCGGCACGGCGGGCCGGTCCGTTCGCAGATTCATCCTCCCGATTTCGGCGGTGTCACCACTCCATCATAGGGCACGGCGCCGTTAACCCGGCGTGGCGGTTTCGAAAGCGAAGGATCGTTGTGTCAGCCCTTCCGGGCTCCACGCTAGAGCGCCGGTTCGGCGGTTCGCGCCGGTTAGGGAGCAGTGCTCAAAGGAAATGCCCGCAAGTTTCGGAAAGCGCGCATCTTGTCGAGCAATCTGTGCGTCGACGTTAACCGCCGCGCGTTTCTCCGGCCGACTCGGGAGAAAAATGGCGCAGAACGCCGCCGGAACCCGCGCCGTCGCACTCACCGCGACTCTCCGAGTCCGCACCCGCCGAGAGGCACCGCGCCGCAAGTTGTTGGCTATGTAGAGGAAAGTACAACGGGTTCGCGCAGGCGCACCGAGAGCGCTGACGTAAACCACAGGGGAAAGCAAATCCGGGTAAAAATGATTTGGCTCCCCAAGTGAAACAAAGGGTATTTGGCGGTTCAGAGACACCGGCAAAGTCACTGATTCTAAATGGGCTACTCAAATTCGCCTGAAACCGCCATCTCCGTTTCGGACAGTCGCGCTTGGGCGCCAAGACTGGCGTCGAACTTCGTCCGGACCCGGCGGTCCCAAGTAAGGTATGGCCGGAACGGGACTTGTCCCACTCAACGTCGCTGGTGGACCACCCGCTCGTAAGCAGCGCCGGAGAATAGAGAAAGGGCGGGTTAACAGCCAGAGACGTGGGCAAACTCGCAAAGGGCCGATATTTTGGCTTCGGCGCTCTCCAGAACTGACCCACCTATACTCTCCAAAAGTGACCCAGGCATTCTGAGCTGACCG
>Ga0182027_10009304_pt1 | contig 14149 bp, 14 predicted proteins | sample 712E1DmetaG_FD_121300 | JGI IMG/M metagenome (GOLD analysis project Ga0182027, IMG submission 121300) | Permafrost microbial communities from Stordalen Mire, Sweden - 712E1D metaG (Illumina Assembly) | ecosystem: Environmental > Terrestrial > Soil > Wetlands > Permafrost | place: Sweden...
AAATGCAATAACAAGAAATGAAGTATGAAACTTACAGATTACCACGCCAAATACTTCGCTCATGAACTTACGAAACGTTTTTCCTCCGATAACATAGGCAAGCTTGCAGGTGCACTTGTCGACGCTCAAGTAGACTTGAATCCGCATCAGGTTGAGGCCGCGTTATTCGCATTTCAATCTCCACTCGCCCGCGGAGCTCTTCTCGCCGATGAAGTCGGCCTAGGAAAAACGATTGAGGCAGGACTCGTAATATCACAAAAATGGGCAGAACGAAAACGGCGTATATTGATTATTACCCCAGCAAATCTGCGCAAACAATGGCATCAGGAATTGCAGGAAAAGTTTTTTCTACCGTGCCGCATTTTTGAGACAAGGTCATACAATGCAGAAATTAAAAATGGAAATCTAAAACCATTCGATGGAATAGACGCGATTACAATATGCTCTTATCAATTTACTAAGTCCAAAGCTACGGATGTATTAAATAGTAATTGGGACCTCGTTGTTATTGATGAAGCACATCGCCTCCGTAATGTTTACAAACCTTCGAACGTCATTGCGAATACCTTGAAACTTGCTCTTGCAAATGTTCCCAATAAACTTCTGCTAACCGCAACGCCTCTTCAAAATTCCCTTCTTGAGCTTTTCGGTCTTGTCAGCTTTATTGACGAACGTGATGCGATAAAAAATGAAATTCTTGACTTAGAGAGCTTTCGCGAACTTGCGGTATCCATAACAAATAATGCAAAAGGCAGAGCCTTAATAGCTGCATTAGAACAAGCTTTTAGTGAAGCAGAGAGATTGGGTGCATCGCGTAAAGCAATAATATTTACAGAATCACGCAAAACGCAACTTTACCTCCTCAGGGTTCTTGGTGCTATTGAATCTGGTGTCGATTTCGAAAAACGGATTGCCACAATTTATCATAATTGCCGTACACCCGATGAAATTAAAACATGTTTTGATCAACTTCAATCTGAATTAAGTGCACAGATTAGTGATGCAATGACACGTACGAGAAAACAGCTCCTTGAAAACTTTGATGAGGAAGTCCACGAAAAGTTGCGTGTCAATATGGCAAGCAGCAAAGAATACCGATCGCGCTACGAGCAAATTCGACTGAAGTTTTCAAAATATGCTGGAGTCTTATATGAAATTGATTAATTCAAAGATCATTTTGCCGACGTCGGCAAAATGATCTTTGTTACCATCAAAATTGAATTATGTTTTACTGAAATAAATGCGACACAGAATCAGGAGGTTACATGCATATAGAAACAATTCGACTTAAAAACTTCCGGGCATTCAGGGATATCGAAATGCGTGGAATTCCAAAGATGTCCATAATTGTTGGAGCCAATGGCACAGGCAAGTCTACGCTCTTTAGCGTTTTTGGATTTTTAAAAGATGCGCTTAATGAAAATGTTCGTGTCGCCTTAACAAAACTTGGAGGGAGTCGCGGATTTAAAGAAGTTCGAAGTCGTGACTCACATGGGCCGATTGAAATTGAAATAAAATTCAGAGAAACAGCAAGTGATCCGCGGGTAACGTATTTGCTTTCAATAAACGAAATTGATGGCCAGCCTGTTGTCGAACGTGAAATACTTAAATATAGACGTGGTAGCAAAGGGTTGCCATGGCATTTTCTCGACTTTACAAACGGTGAAGGCTATGCTGTGACCAATGAACCCGACACCGTCTCGGAAGAAACCGAGCTGAAACGTGAAAAACAAACGCTGAAATCCCCGGATACACTGGCCATTAAAGGGCTTGCCCAGTTTAAAAAATTTCCTGCTGCAGTTGCATTGGGTGATCTGATCGGCAATTGGCATATTTCTGATTTTCATATTCAGCGAGCACGTCCGGAACAAGAAGCCGGATATGCGGAACATCTCTCAAAAGAAGGCGAAAACCTTTCGTTGGTTATGGAATATCTTTACACACAACACCGGCCAATATTCGACAAAGTCATTGACAAATTAAAAAAACGTGTTCCCGGTATAACAAAAGTTGATGCAAAAACCACAGAAGAAGGACGTGTCCTTTTAAGGTTTCAAGACGGGGCCTTTGAAGATCCTTTTCTTGCTCGTTATGTATCTGATGGAACTATTAAAATGTTTGCATATCTTGTTTTGCTTCATGACCCTAAACCGCATCCATTGCTTTGTATTGAAGAGCCTGAAAATCAGCTGTATCCCAAATTATTATATGAGTTAACGGAGGAATTTAGAGAATACACCAACAGAGGTGGACAGGTATTTATTTCCACGCACTCACCGGATTTGCTGAATGCCGCGAAGGTTGATGAAGTATTCTGGCTTATCAAAGATAAAGGATACACATTAATCAACAGAGCTTCGGAGGATGAGCAAATAAAAGCATACATGGATGATGGCGACCAGATGGGGTATCTCTGGAAGCAGGGCTTTTTTAAAGGGGCCGACCCCGTATGAGTGAACTGGTATTTTTTCTTGAGGAACCTTCTGCAGAAGCCATGCTCCAGGGGCTTTTGCCGCGTATTTTACCTCAAAACACAACTCCACGGTTTATTGTTTTTGAAGGAAAACAGGACCTTGAAAAGCAATTGGTTAAAAAAATACGCAACTATAAAGTGCCCGATGCCCAATTTATTATAATGCGCGACAAAGACGCAGGTGACTGTTGTCAAATTAAACGAAATCTGGTTGAAAAATGTATTGAGGCCGGGAAGCCGGATGCGCTGGTGAGAATAGCTTGTCACGAACTCGAAAGTTGGTACTTGGGCGATCTTGCTGCCATTGAGCGGGGGTTAGAAAAGTCGCGGCTCATTCATCTGCAAGATAAGCCGGTGTATGCGCACCCGGACGATCATCCATCACCATCACGCACGCTTCAAAAGTTAGTTCCTGAATACCAAAAAGTCGGTTGTTCGCGGGCTATTGGGCCGTATCTTGATCCGGAAAATACACGTTCAAACAGCTTTAAAGTTTTTATTGAAGGAATTCGAAAGGTCTGCGATTTACAATGACAAACAATAAAACAAAACTCGAACTCACCTGGATCGGGCCCCTCTGGTTCGTCAACCACGTGGAAGCCGTGTCCACCGTGGAGAGGGGAAGGAAAAAGCTCAATCGGATCTTTACAACCGTATTTGCACCATTCTGGAATCCGCTCGTACGAATATCGTCCGGTCAGTAAATTCCACACAGGTAGTTGCAAACTGGCTTGTCGGACGGGAAATTGTGGAAGAGGAGCAACACGGTAACCTTAAAGCCGAATATGGCAAAAGAGTTATTGTCGACCTTTCGGAACGGCTGCAAAAAGATTTCGGGAATGGTTATTCTGTCCAGAATCTTTTTTATATGCGGCAGTTTTATTCTGAATACCCAAACTTGGTAGAATACAAGCAGATTCTCCACGCACTGCGTGGAAAATCCGACGCGCTGCGTCGGAAATCACCTATAACGGATTACGGGGTTTCGGATGAATCCTGGAAACCCGGCCAGCTTAATCCAAATCTTTCGTGGACACAGTATAGGACATTATTAAAAGTCAAACAGAGTGAAGCACGATGTTTTTATGAAATTGAATCCGCTAAAAACGGATGGTCGGCGCGGCAACTCGAACGACAGATAGACTCCTTGCTCTTTGAGCGGTTGCTGAAAAGCCGTGATAAAAAAGGCGTTCTCGCTTTGTCCAACAAAGGTCTTATAATCAACAAACCGATTGATATAATCAAAGATCCGATCATCCTCGAATTTCTTGACCTTCCCGAATCGCACCGATTGGTTGAATCAAAACTCGAAACAGCTCTGATCTCAAAACTGAAAGACTTTCTCCTCGAACTTGGGAGCGGATTTGCCTATGTCGGTCGCCAAAAAAGATTGACCTCAAAACACGCAAATTGACTCATGGCGACCTCGGGCAGATGCTCATGTATGTCAATTATTTCGACAGGGAAATTAAAACCGCCAATGAAAACGATGCTGTGGCTGAATATGTTCTTGGTGAAAAACAGAAGCAGATTTTTACCAGCCGCTATCAGCATGAACTACCGACAGTCGAGGAACTCAAGCGGGAATTGCAGCGGGAAATGGAACTGCTTACGACCTCACCCCCGGCCCCTCTCCGCCGGGGTGAGGTCAAAAAAGAAAAGAGAACATCGAAATGAATAAATATGTCAACTCAATTTCAGGTCGTTTAAGTTTGCGTGCCCCGCAGCGGCATTCACTCGAAATACTTGACCGTATCCGATTTTGAACGTGAGTTTCCTTCTGTATGCTTTGCACTTGCTACCGGTGTCGGGAAAACAAGATTAATGGGAGCGTTTATCAGCTATTTGCACCTTGCCCATGGCATTAACAACTTTTTTGTTCTTGCTCCTAACTTGACAATTTACAATAAGCTGATAACTGATTTTACCCCAAATACACCGAAGTATGTATTTACAGGGATTGCAGAATTTGCAACTGAACCGCCGGTTATAGTTACCGGTGAGAATTACGATCAGGCGCATACGGTTGCTAATATATTCCCTACATGCCAGCCAATTATTGCAGCTCATTCAATCCGATTCATTTTTCGAAGGCCGATACAAAGAAAAGGTTATTCAGGTTGATTCGAGCAAAACAGGTGCAGAAGAAGATGAAATGATACTCCGGCTTCTTGCTGTTGAAAGCACCGAAGAACCTACTGAAATTGTAATTCATGTGAATATGCTCAAAGAAGGCTGGGATGTAACTAACCTTTATACGATTGTGCCCTTACGCGCTGCAAATGCGCGCACCCTCATTGAGCAATCTATCGGCCGCGGGCTTCGATTACCTTATGGAAAACGAACAGGAGTAATAGCGGTTGACAGATTGAACATCATTGCTCATGACAAATTTCAAGAAATTGTCGATGAAGCGAATAGACCGGATTCTACCATTCGTTTGCAACAAGTTATTCTATCGACCGAACAACTAGATCGAAAATTGGAATCAGTAGTTTCTCAATCAGCATTGTCTGTTCAGTTAGGAATCGGAACAACTCAGAGCCGGCAAATTTCACCTTCAAACAAGACGCAAACAAATATAGCACCGTTATATAGCAATCCAGAGGAACAAAAAATAGCGCAGTTGACTTATCAGGCAATTCAAAATCTGGCTAAGAAAACCACCATTTTGCCGTCGTCCTCGTATCTGTCAAATGTCGATGTGCAAAAATCTCTTGTTGAAGAAGTAATGAGCATGGCAACACCAAAGCAACATGGCTCGGTATTTATTTGCAGGTTTCTCACGGTGTCTTTATCAAGTTCAAAAATTTCATTCTGATAGCGAAAGAAAACTTGCAGTTATTCTTGAGAGAGAATCAACAAAATGGTTTCGTCCTGCAAAAACAGATGCGGCTGTCAAGTGGTGTAAAAATGCAACAAACCATTCAAAAACGTATAATGGCAAACCCTGGAAATACCTTTTGATGCCGCATGATAGTATCGCTGAAAATATGACGTTAAGTCTATTGTCAACACAGTTTGAAATCAAATAGCGCCTCCGCTCATCCTCCGCTTCGGCGCAAAGAATAAGAAGGGGGGGCGCAGAAAAGACCGAAGAGAAACGACGAAGACCGCCGCCGAAGAAAGACATTAAATTATGGTAGCAGACGGGCAGCACATCTTACAACAGCCCCTTTGATGCTGCGGGCAAGTGCGCTTGCCCTTGGCCTCTGGCAAATTGCCATCGTTATTCCTTGCATCACAGAGTACGGTCGCTTTCCCAAAAAGACCATGTTTCGATCAATCAGTTTGTTTCTACCGCCGTTGCTGAAAAGCTTTCTGCTCTTGAGACAGAGGATTATCTCAATGAACGAGCCAAACGGGGAAGCAAAGCAATTTTTCGAAAAGCCCTATCTATGATTCCAGACAGGGAGCCATTGGAATTTGATCGTCTAAAATAAGGCAAAAATCCGCGCGCCAGAATTAAACAAATACTGATTTGCAACTGCACATAGCAGCACGCTTCGTATTGATAGTCGCCCCCAGAAAAGACCACTATGGCATGACCTTTGCATCCTAAAAGGGACATAATCAACAAAATCTCTATTACAAGGAGGTCCAAATGAAAGCTGTAAAGTATTCAAAATTCGGTGGTGTTGATGTGCTCGATGTAGTCGACAATGCTGAAAAACCTGCCATTGGTGAGGGGCAAGTACTGGTGGAGGTTGAGGCTGTAAGTATCAATCCGATAGATTTTAAAATAAGGCTTGGATACATGAAAGATTTTATGCCGGTCAAATTTCCCGTTACGATTGGAAGCGACTTTGCCGGAATTGTGAAAGAAATTCACGGGGGAAATTCCCAATTTAGGAAAGGTGACAAAGTTTTTGGAAATGCCATTGTGCTTAATGGTGGATCCGGATCATTTTCGGAATTCGTTGCAGCCAATGTTGCCAATACTGCTTTTGCACCGAAAACAATTGATTTGCAAAAAGCAGCGGCTTTCCCTTTGGCTGGTGCGAGCGCAATTCAAGCAATTGAGGATGGAATAAAATTGCAAAAAGGCCAAAAGATTTTAATTCATGGCGGCGCCGGAGGTATAGGAATCATTGCAATACAATTGGCAAAGCTCATCGGCGCGGAAGTAGCCACGACCGTTAGCGAGCGGGACATGTCGTTTGTGAAGGAACTGGGCGCGGACACGGTCCTTGATTATCATAAAGGGGATTTTGATACGGTCCTGAGCAATTACGACGCTGTTCTCGATCTGGTTGGCGGGGACACCTTGACAAAGTCGTATGCGGTGCTTAAAAAAGGCGGTGTTCTTGTGACCCTTACGGGGCGCCCTGATGAAGAACTTGCCAAAAAAATCGGCATCACGGCAATGGGGCAGATGACTGCTACCGACACGAAACATTTGAACCGCGTTGCCGAACTTGTTGACAAAAAAGCTATGAAGATTAATGTCGACAAGGTCTTCACGATCAACCAGTCCCGGGAGGCGTTTACCCATGCCGAGCAGAAGCATCCGCGAGGCAAAGTGGTCCTCACAATGAAATAGGCAATTGCATACTATTGCCAAAATCGCAGTGCAAGGTGCGTGGTATCCGGAAGAGCTGGAGAAAAAACAGGACTTGATACATGCAACTCATTTAACAGCCATTGAGGAAAAAATGAAAAAGGATAATACCACAGACGGACATGTTACCCGTCGCAATTTTATTAAGACAAGCGCAATAACAATTGGGGCTTTAAGTATTTCCGATGTCATAGGCTTTGCGACCCCTGCAGCAGCGGAACAGAATAAAGCAAAAGTGTTTTTTACCAAGGATATCAGTGCTGACGGATTGCTGCAAATTTATGCCCAGATCAATAAAGGCATTTCCGGCCGAATAGGGATCAAACTGCATACAGGAGAACCACATGGTCCCAATATTCTGCCGCGTGATATGGTGAAAGCCTTGCAGCAGCATATTCCTAACAGTAATCTGGTGGAAACCAATACACTTTATAAAGGTAAAAGACACACAACTGCAGATCATCGTGAAACCATTAAAACCAATGGTTGGGATTTTTGTACGGTTGACATAATGGACGAGGACGGCGCAGTGATGATCCCCATTAAGGGTGGAATTCATTTCAAGGAAATGTCGGTTGGCAAACACATGCCAAATTACGACTCAATGGTAGTGTTAACTCATTTCAAAGGTCACGTCATGGGTGGTTTCGGTGGATCGCTTAAGAATATTGCCATTGGCTGCGCAGATGGGCTTATTGGCAAAAAAATGATCCACGCCGCACAAGATAACGATGATTATAAAAGCTGGCTGAAAGGCGAACCCTTCCAGGAAAATATGGTGGAATCTGCAAAAGCAACCATAGACCATTTTGGCAAGAAGATCGTTTATATAAATATGTTGCGTAATATGTCTGTAGACTGTGACTGCGTCGGAGTATCTGCCGAGCCGGTCAAGGCGCGTGATCTGGGCATACTGGCTTCCACCGATCTTTTAGCCGTAGATCAGGCTTCCATTGACATGGTATACAAGTTGCCCGAAGCGGAACTTCACGACCTTAAGGAGCGCATTGAGTCCCGTAAAGGCCTGCGTCAGTTATCGTACATGAAAGAGTTGAAAATGGGTAATGACCAATACGAGCTTATTACGATTTAGAGAAATTTATCTGTCAACACCAAGGCAATTAGCCTTGGCAACTTTTTTGAATATACTATTGGAGAATCGATTCTGGATCTTGAGAATGCGGTGTATGGCGAAAAAAAACCGGCAATCCGCCCTAAAATGACCGACCGGCTGGAAAAAACTATATTATCTCCGACAATCGCTTTCTTATCAACAACCAAAGGAGAGCCGTATGAAATGGTATCATTATATCGCATGCTTTTTTGCCGGCGCTTTTCTTGCAAATGCAGTCCCGCATTTTGTGCATGGCATTTCCGGTGACTGTTTTCCGAGTCCTTTTGCGAATCCGCCCGGCAGGGGGCTTTCGTCTCCGATGGTCAATGTGTTGTGGGGGCTTGGAAACCTGGTAGCCGGCTATGTACTGTTCCGTGCGGGAAAGGTATTCAAGGCGAACATCTGGGGCTTGCTCGTGTTTTTCGCCGGCATCGCGTTCATCAGTATCACGTGTGCGCACACGTTTGCATTGAAAGCGCATTAGTACCTATATATCGATTATATACTCGGTAAGCCTCTTTCGGCGCAACCCTAACGGGCAAGCATATCAGACATTCGTTTCAACAATTTTGGACACCTACGCGAAACATCTCTGATTTGTTTGGGGGTTCACGGCGATTGCCGCCGACCCCTGTATTTACTTTTTAAACTGTTCGATCCACGCAGGCTGCTTTGGGGAATCGTTTCCCAAAATCGTGAGCCATTCCGCATCGGTCTTCCTGGCCATGGGCGAAACATTGTACTGATAAAAACTCGACACCGGACCCGCAAAAAGAGTACCGCACGAATCGTTTGTCGAGCACATGATGATCATCGTATACGCCGTGCCGGTACCGGCATGAAGAACAATATCGCTTGGTGTAATTTCACTTGGCGGTATCGTGTGTACATCAGCAATGCACGGCTTGGCTTGACTACAGCCCGACCAGCCGGTTGAATACAAACTCGTATACCAGCCTTTGTACGGAGGGCTGCCGCACATTCCAATCGGATTGGCGATAAGCATTCTATTAAGGAAAGCCAGATTTTCTGCAGAGATCGCCTCGCCTCTGAGTTCCTGTTCCGAAATGAGCGCCAGCGTATCGGTAATTCCTTTCCAGGCGTCAAAATTGACGGTTTGGTAACCGGCGGTAACCGATTTCATGGCATTGCCCAAAGCAGTCATCAGGGCGCCGACCTTGCGGTAAAACCGGGGATAGGGTTCCACATATCCGGTTGGATAAAAGCATGACGCGCTCATCGTATACGATTGCTTTGCATACAGGAGCGTATTGTGCCGCAACTCTGCCCATGAAGCAAGCTGTGTGTTCATCTGTTTTATCTGCCAATTTGCCGATTGCATCACTGCCGGGACTTCGTTCGGAAGAGGATTGGACAATTCGCGAAGCGCATCAAGCCAATTGGTGTATAAATTGTGAGACCAATAAGGATATTGGTCGAACAACGTGCGCATGGCGCCAAGCCTGGAAGAAAGCGGCTTGCAATCACCCTGAACGCTGGTATAGGCGGTCAAATCCGGGCCTACAACGCCCAGGCCTGCGTTGTTACCCAAACAAAACGCGACTTCTTCAAGCTTCGGAACGTTCCGCCCCTTGACATATGCTTCTACGGTATGGCCCAGCAGGTATGAGTCGAGGATGAACCGCTGGCCCGAAATCTGGGCAATGGACGGCAGAGCCGGCCGGGAAGCGTCAGGGTCTTTCCACATGGCCTGGGAAAGGATGAATTGGTTGCCGCATCCGTCAAGCAGGAGTGATTTCTTGAAATTCAAAGCAACCTGATCGATGGCAATAAGGGAATCCAGCGCAGGGCAAGGGCCGGCCTGTTTTTCAAATGCCGTGACGCCTTCGGCGCCCAATCCGTCCATGTCGCCTACGAAAAAGGTTATGACTGAGTTGAAATCTGCAAGTTCGGGCAAAACACCGGCCTTGTCCATGCAGTCGTAGACAAGCATGAAATCCTTGAATTGACGAAGGGAATCGATCACAAACGCGCAGTCTGCCCGGCCCAGCCACATCATGCATTTGAAATAATCTGCCAGAGGGCACGGCGTCGCAGAGCCGGGAGGGTCGCATGTGTAATGCCCGCGCGGAACGAACTGGGTAAAATCCATGGGCTTGGCAAGGCCGAAAAGCGAGAACCCGAATTGAAATTCCTGGCCCTTGATCGCTGCAATGATTCTATTGACATTATTTACTACGGCCTGGTCGCTTGAGACGGGCGCGATTTCGTTGAGCAATGTGCTTGCAACGCTCAAGTACACCTCTGCATCGAGAAGCGTACTGTCCCATGCAGCCTGATTTTTATGCAGCGATTTCACGATCTGCAATTGCGCCATTGTCTTTTGAAGAATATCATGCATGGCAGGTATCAATTTCCCGGTTTCCATATTTTTCAACATGTCGTCGTAGGTCCTGTACAAAGGATCGAGAAGCGCATCGGCAGTAAAAAATACCGGCAAATCGTGTTTGAGAACATTCTGAAATGTAAGGCCAAACCCCGAGTAAACATCGGCTGCGGCATTTTTCTGAATGACGAAGCCATTGGCTTTCAAGGCAACGAGCTGGTCGGCGCTCATTGAAAACGTAGAAACCATTGTATCGTAGTACAGGCAATTTTTGGGGTCGATTTTTGCGGTATAGGCTTTGTTTGGAGGATACATTGCAATAAATTGCTGGGGCGACATGTTATCGAATTGAGCGCACATGTCTTCATACCGGCTCAGGTATGCGCGTTCGTCCTGGTTGATCTGCGGATTAGTCGGCAGATTGCCGGTAGGATCCATCCACAATCCGCCGATTTGCTGATGCAATCGCATTGCATCGAGTATGGTAACTGTTTTGTCGCCATCAACATCAGCGTCGGCAAGAGGCAACTGTGCGGCTGTACCTGCAGCCACGGCAGCGGCGATCGCCTTACAATCATCAAGCGTAATTTTCCCGTCTTTGTTCACGTCGCCCAGGGACGCGAAAAGCAGCCGGCTGAAACAGATGACAAGCAGTAATGCGAAGCGTTTCATCGGGTCACCCCCAGTTTATATGTCCTTGTGCTGTGCGGCGTTTGAATGTTGACAACATAAATACCCGTTGACAACCGGGTGTCCAGCGGAACGGCATGGGTCCCGGCAGCGATTGCCGTGCCGTTGAAAAACGAAGCGATCTTCTTTCCCGACATGGAAAAAAGATTGAGACGGATTTTTTCTTCCGACTGCGTTGAAAAAATTAGGTATCCTTTTTGCAATCGCACATTCATGAAATCAATAGTGTTTGTCGAATGATTAAACGTCCGAATCAACGCATTCCCCGTGACCTGCATTTGCAAAGGCAACGGTTTGGCGTCGGTTTGAAACACCGATTCGGAAATCCAACCGAACGTGGCCGAATCAACGATTGTTGCGGCAATAGGTTTAAATACCAAAACAGCCAGAACCGTATTTTGCGAGTTTCCTTGCGTTTGTACACCCTGAAACCCGGCAACTGTCAACGTGTCTTTGGAGGCTTGGACTGCAGGGGCAATGGCAAACGGCCCGTTTTGCGCAGCCATTGCGCGCGAATACGCAAGCAGTGTCGAATTAAATCGTAACAAAATGGAAAACGCACCGGGCAATGCAGCGCTGTTTTGAACGCTAAGAGATGCCCAAACTTCCTCGCCTGCGGCGTAACTCTTCGGGTAAAAGCCCAATTGGATCGATGCCGGAGTATCGGCAAATCCGGCTGTAAAAAATGCACATACAAATGCAAAGAATACAAAATGTTTTATCATGGGGAAACGCCTCCTTTTTGATAATGAAAGGGCGATTAATTATTTATTTACTTATTATAGTATAAATGAAATTATACGAAAGGGCAATGTGCCGATAAAGAAACCGTTTTCTTCCAGAAAACACCTGCATGGTTAATGGTCGCAGTTTATAATTGACGGGTTCAAAAATATTTTTGAACAAATTGGGGCCGAAGGTTCAGTTCGTTGGCGAGACTCTGTTCAATTGCGGTTTGTTGAACCTTTTTGTTCTGTTGAACGACTGTTTCAATGCTCAGGAGAAGAAAATATGAAAAATAGTTTGTTGGCTATTCTATTTATGATTTCTTTTGCTTTTTGTAATAAGCAATCTCAATTTAATTGCCAGGTTTATAATGGAAGCAAATTGTTAAATTTAAATGATACGATCGTTTTAAATTCTCCAAATGATTTTGCAACAATTTACTGCATTGCCTATGATAGCTTAGTACCTATATCTGAATTATCTACGCTTTATGCGTAGATAATATATAAAGTAAACTTATCCCATGCGAAGCATGGGGTTGGGTAATAAAATAGGTAGAATAAATGCAAATTGGATAACCACTGGAACATTAAATCCATTCCGAAGCGGGAATTATTCACAAATATTTATTGATTCTGAAAACGAATTAAATAATTCGAAAGGGAATGTAATTGTCAAATTGGATTCAGTTACAATTTTCCAATTTTATGTAATCATCAACGTTCCATTGAAAATTATTTGCAATTTAAACAATAAGAATTTAAATAATAGTGTAAATCAACATGGTGAAATGTGCAAGTTTGATTTTAACGGGAGAAGACTAAGCAACTATACGAATTATAAAAGCAAACTCGTAATAATCAATGGCAAAAAGGCATTTTTAAAATAAGGGAACCTCTAAAAATTGTCTTTTTATCGAAATCCATTTTTAGCGCCCTCCCAACCTCTCCCTCTTCAGGGACTTCCAAGGGTCGTCGCAGGGAGGCTTATAAGGAGTTGATATTATTATAATTACAAAAGCACTATTTAAGTCCCCCTACGGGGGATTTAGGGGGCGTTGACAAATACTGGCAATTTATAGAGGTGCCCATAATATAAAGTCTGACCCACAACACCCTCCCTTCTCCGCTTACGGAGAAGGGAGGGTGTTCACGAACCCTCACGTCGCGAGATTCAGATTATTTATCGGTCATGCTTCTGTGCCCGGCCTTTCCGTTGTTCCACAGCATAGGTTGGGGCAGTTCGATTGTAAGGGCGCTTCTGACAACGTCCTCGATCGTATCGACCAGGATGAACTCCAGCGTCTCAGAAACCTCCTTCGGGATTTCCTTCAGGTCCTCTTCATTTTCGCGGGAGAGAATGATTTTCTTGATTCCGGCGCGTTGAGCTGCGAGAACCTTTTCCTTGATTCCCCCTACGGGCAGAACCGAGCCGCGAAGCGTGATCTCCCCGGTCATCGCGAGCGTCGGATCAACACGCTTGTTCGTTAGGAGCGACGCCAGAGACGTGAAGAGCGTGATACCGGCGGAGGGTCCATCCTTGGGAATTGCACCCGCAGGGACATGGATGTGGATATTGTTGCGCGTGAATTTGAATTGCGGAATCAGGTATGCCAGACGCGATTCGATCAAGCTCATGGATATCCGGGCCGACTCCTTCATTACGTCACCAAGTTGACCAGTAAGAATCAGTTCGCCCCGTCCGGGCATTACCGAGGCTTCGACGAAGAGAATATCGCCTCCCACCGGAGTCCAGGCCAGGCCGGTGACAACGCCGGGTGCATTGCTTTTCAGGACATCATCCAGTTTTACTTTGGGTTTGCCAAGTATTTCTCTTATTGCTGCTTCGTCAACGACAAAAGGGTTAGGCGCATTACTGGAGAGCACCTTTTCGGAGACCGCACGCATAATTGATGCAAGCTCCTTTTTGAGCCCGCGTACGCCGGCCTCGCGCGTATAGCCGGCAATCAGCGCATTGAGCGCGCTTTCCTCAATGTTCACCTGCAGCGGGGTCAGACCCGCATCCTCAATCACCACGGGAACAATGTGCTTTGTCGCGATCTGCATCTTCTCCCTGAGTGTGTATCCTGTCAACTCGATGACCTCCATGCGGTCGAGGAGCGGTGCTGGGATCGTGGCCGTGGTGTTTGCGGTTGCGATGAAGAAGACCTCCGATAGATCGTAGGGCACCTCCAGATAGTGATCGGTAAAGGTGTTGTTCTGTTCCGGGTCCAGAACC
>Ga0182027_10009305_pt1 | contig 14149 bp, 10 predicted proteins | sample 712E1DmetaG_FD_121300 | JGI IMG/M metagenome (GOLD analysis project Ga0182027, IMG submission 121300) | Permafrost microbial communities from Stordalen Mire, Sweden - 712E1D metaG (Illumina Assembly) | ecosystem: Environmental > Terrestrial > Soil > Wetlands > Permafrost | place: Sweden...
TACCGCGCTTGCCTCTGCCCGCGCGTTTGGCGCCAACAACACCATTCGCGTCGGAGTCATCGGTGCCGGCAGCCGCATGGGTGGCCTGCTCAATGCCGCCGATAAAGCCGGCCCTTACCAGATCGCCGCCGTTAGTGACGTTTATGCCCCGCACCGCGATGCCGTCAAGGAGCGCTCCAACGGCTTGGCCACCACCCACCTGGATTATCGCGAAGTTCTCGCGCAGGATATCGATGCCGTAATCATTGCGTCGCCTGACCACTGGCATGTTCGCATGGCCGCCGACGCCCTGGCCGCCGGCAAAGACGTCTACCTCGAGAAGCCCGTCAGCCACACCATTGAAGAGGGCGTCGCCCTCACCCGCGCCGTCCGTTCCAGCAAGCGGATTTTGCAGTGCGGCATGCAGCAGCGCAGTTGGACTCACTTCCGCGATGCGGTCGATCTCATTCAGGCAGGCAGCCTGGGGCGCATTACGCAGGTCAGAACCTATTGGTGGCAGAACTACGGACGGTTCCGCGAGTCGAAGCCCACTGACACCCAGGCCCTCGATTGGAAGCTTTGGCTCGGCTCCGCTCCCGACCAGCCGTTCACCGAGGAAAAGTTCAACCACTGGCGCTGGTTCTGGAACTTTGGCGGCGGCGCCATGACCGATCTATTCTCCCACTGGATCGACGTAGCCCACTGGGCCATGAAATCTGACCAGCCCCGCACCGCGCAAATGTTGGCCGACAAATATGTTTTCGACCAGTGGGATTGCCCTGATACCGTCCAGGCGGCATTCCGCTATCCCGGCTTCGATGTGGTCTACGAGGGCATGATGAGCTCCTCCATCGATGACGGCGGTCTTGAGTTTCGCGGGACTGAAGCCACATTGAAGATCAATCGCAGCGGCTTCGGCGTGTATCGCGAGGGCGCGCAAAACGATCAGAATCCCGTCCTCGCCGAAAAGAGCTTCCGCGACGGGACCATCGACCATATGGAGAATTTCTTTGCCTGCGTCAAATCGCGCAAAGAGCCTAACGCCCCCGTCGAAGCCGGGGTCGCCGCCGCTCGCGCAGGCCACATCGGCAACCTGGCCTACCAGCACGGAGGCCAGATCGCATGGCCGCCGAAGAGCTGAACTCGGAGAGTGTTTCATGAACCCGCTTTGTATCCGGGCACGACAACACGCTTTGTATCAGGGCACGACTTCAGTCGTGCCGCAAACTGGCGGGCAGAGAGCTCGGAGGGAGCAGGGGCCTTCAGGCCCCTGAATACAGCAAATCAATGGGAGGGCCTTCAGGCCCGGGCCTTTCCCTCCCGCTGCCGCATTTTCTGCTTCCCTCATTGCAGAAAATAACTCTCCAACGGCGCACAATGGAATATGAATGGCGAGTCGAAAAGCAACGCCGATGTGGAATCTCCCCGGTTCAATATGTCAGGCATGTGACCGGTCCGTACCACCCAGGTACCCCCCACCCCCTCCCCCCTTTTCCCGTAAGATAAAGAAACAAAATATGTTAGTTGTTATTTGCCGTGAACAAAAGGCGAAAGTGTCGATTCCGGCTCCGGATTGCACCAGACCCTCTGGTAACCGCTAAATGTTAGCCGTGAAACTGTGAAGCCATCTAACCAAAGCAGAATCAATTGGTTAACTTGAAAAACAGCGGAGATATACAGAATATGTGAGACTGTAAAGTCCCATAACGCATTTAAAATAAACGATCTGCATAGACCGCCAAAACCGCCCGCAGCAGTTGTGTTCCCATAAAACTGTGGACCTGATGAACGCAACTAAATGTCGAGGTTCTTCACGTCCAGCGCATTGTCCTCGATGAACTTCCGCCGCTTTTCCACGTCCTCGCCCATCAAAGTGGTGAAGATTTCGTTGGTCTCAACGAGGTCTTCCAGCTTCACCTGCAGCAGGGTGCGGCGCTCTGGGTCCATGGTGGTCTCCCAAAGCTGCGTGCTGGTCATCTCGCCCAGGCCCTTGTAGCGCTGCACCGAATATTCCTTCTTGCCCTGCTCCACGATGTAAGCGAACAGCTCGCGCGCCGTCTGCTTCTCCACCGGCTCGCGCACAATGCGTGCCGGGCGCCGAGGCTGTTTGCCTCCCGCTTTGGATTCAGCAACTTCCTCCACGCCTTCGCCTTCGGCGGTTTCGGCGTCCTCGTCGTGCGCCTCCACGGCGGCGGCCTTCACGGCGTACTCGATCAGAAACGGCGGCTCCAGAAATTCCTTGATGAGCATGTACTTCGCCATCATCTGTTTGAATTCCGGGCTCGAGGCCAGCGCCCAGTCGATGCAGCGCGTGGCTCCCTGCGCATCGGTAAAGCAAACGGACCACGTGTGGTGTTCCTCATCCTCGACTGGCTCGTGTACCTTGAATTGAAACTCGTCCGCCATCTCGGTCAGTTGGGCGTGCAGCAGAGCCAGCTTTTCAGGAACCTCGCTTTCGGCCTTTGAGGCAAAGTCGGCGCGGTGCAGCAACTCCGCGCGCGCCAGCATCTCCGTGAGTTTCTCGTTGCGGATGCGCCTGTCGACCCTATCGACAAAGCCGAGGTACTCATTCACGATGCCCATGAAGCGGATCAGGGCGGGGCCTTCGATGCGGCTGGCCGCCTCGCCGTGGCGCACGATCATCCCCTCCGATGCGCGGTTCACCATCACCTTTACAAACTCGCGCTCGTCCTTGATGTACTGCTCGAAGCGGCCCTTCTTGATCTTGAACAGTGGCGGCTGGGCGATGTAAATGTTGTCGCGCTTGATCAGCTCCGTCATGTGACGGAAGAAAAAGGTGAGCAGCAGCGTGCGAATGTGCGAGCCGTCCACGTCCGCGTCCGTCATCAGGATGATCTTGCTGTAGCGGATCTTGGCCGCGTCAAAGTCGTCCTTGCCGATGCCGCAGCCGAGCGCGGTAATCAGGCAGCGGATTTCCTCGTGGCCCAGCATCTTGTCGTAGCGCGCCTTTTCCACGTTCAGAATCTTGCCCTTCAGCGGCAGAATGGCCTGGAACCGCCTGTCGCGGCCCTGCTTGGCGGTGCCGCCGGCGCTCTCGCCCTCCACCAGGTAGAGCTCGCAGCGCTCCGGGTTTCGCTCGCTGCAGTCGGCCAGCTTGCCCGGCAATCCGGCGCCATCCATCACGCCCTTGCGCCGCGTCAGGTCGCGGGCCTTGCGGGCGGCCTCGCGGGCGCGCGAGGCCTCGATTGCCTTGTTGATGATGCGCTTCGCAATAGGCGGATTCTGCTCTAGGAACATGCCCAGCCGCTCGTTGACAAAGGCCTGCACTGTGCCCGCGATGTCGGAGTTGAGCTTGCCCTTGGTCTGCCCCTCAAACTGCGGCTGCGACAGCTTCACGCTGACCACGGCCACCAGGCCCTCGCGCACGTCGTCGCCGCTCAGGTTTTCCTTCATATCTTTGAAGAGGCCCAACTGCTGCCCAATGGCGTTGATGGTGCGGGTGAGCGAGGTGCGGAAGCCGGACAGATGCGAGCCGCCGTCCACCGTGTTGATGTTGTTGGCAAAGCTGAACACGTTCTCTGAATAGCTGTCGTTGTACTGCAGCGCGATCTCGATCTCCACGTTGTCGCGCATCGCCTCCATCATGATCGGCTTGTCGTGCAGCACGGTCTTGCCGCGGTTCAGATGCTTCACAAACTCGGCAATGCCGCCGGCGTAGCGGAACTCAGCCCGCCGGGCTTCGCCTGTCTTAGCGTCGGCGGTGCGCTCGTCGGTGAGCGTGATCTCCAGGCCCTTGTTCAGGAAGGCCATCTCGCGCAATCTCTGGGCCAGGGTATCGTAGTTGAACTCGGTGGCGGTAAAGATGCTCTTGTCGGGCAAAAAATGGACTTTAGTCCCGCGCCTCTTGCTCGTCCCCGCCTGACGCAGGTCGCTGGTCGGAGCGCCGCAACTGAAATCCATCTCCCAGGTGTGGCCGTCGCGCCAGATCTCCACGTTCAGCTCCTGCGAGAGCGCATTCACGCAGCTCACGCCCACGCCGTGCAGGCCGCCGGAGACCTTGTATGTCGAAGCGTCGAACTTGCCGCCCGCATGGAGCTTGGTCAGTACCACCTGCACGGCCGACATCATCTGGCCGTTGGCCAGCGGCATCATGTCCACCGGGATACCCCGGCCATCGTCGACCACCGTGATCGAGTTGTCCACGTGAATCACAACGTCGATCTTCTTGCAGTACCCGGCCAACGCCTCGTCCACGGAGTTGTCCACCACCTCATAAACAAGATGATGCAGCCCCATCTCGCCGGTCGAACCAATGTACATGGCCGGCCGCAGGCGTACCGCCTCCAGGCCCTCCAGAATCTTGATGTTTTCGCCGGTATAGCTGCCGTTATTTTCGCTTTCGACGGGGGTGGGCATCTCGCTGGTTACTTCATTCGACATAGGATTCCGCTCGCAAGGCCTTGAATTTCATTTGCAGAACTTAATTTTCGTTCGCATAACCTTCGCTTCTAGCCCCCACACCGGACGCGTCTTCCAAAATTGCGATTCCGAACTCACGTTCCATCACTAACCGCTTGAAAGACTGGGGCTTTACGCGAAGATGCCAACTTCAATTTTAGCACGCCGGGATATGTGAAAAAACGCCCGTGTAACAGAATGGGAATCGATTACCAGAGTTAGATAACTAATGGTGTAGAGTGACGTTAGTAACCACGCCTATTACTTGTTGTGCATATACATGAAATAACTGGACTTATCTCCAATTCTTATCTAATATTCTTGTGTGCAGAAAAAACACAATCTGCGAATCCAAATTCTCAAGGGGTTACTAACTATGAAACTCGCCATCCGCATTTTTGCTCTCCTCGTTGTCGTCGCCGGCGGCGCCGCCGCTACCTCCTCTACTACCAGCAAATTCGTAAGCCACCAGTCGGCTACTGCCGCTGCGCCAGGGCCGTATTGCGGACCCGGAATGCCCTATTGCCCTCCACCTCCTCCGCCTCCCAGCAACTAAAGGGGCGCGGTAATGACACGAAAGTGCCAGAGATAAAGCGGTTTTTTAGTTGAGCGGCAGGGCATACGGCGCTATTCTGAGTAAGTTCTCAGGATGGCGGTGGGTTCCTTATGCCCATAAATTTCGCAATGTCCGCAATGTGCGTGGCGGAGTTCGCCCTCTGGGCCGTCCTCGGATTCCTCTTTTGGAAGAAGATGCTGCACCATCGTTTCCCAGCCATGGGATACTATCTGGTCCTGCGCGTGGTCTCGCAGCCTGTGATACTGGCTCTTCTCTATGCTCAATCGCAGCCATGGGGCCGCAGTACAACTCCGGCCTATTTTACTTATTTCTGCTTCTACTTTTACGTCTACTGGGCGGTGTACATTGCCAGTGCAATTCTGCTCTTTTTCGTTTGCACAGAGATATTCAGCTCCGCGCTGTCGGCGTTACCTGGGTTGCTGAAATTCGGGTCCGTGATTTTCCGCTGGGCGGTACTGGCTTCGGTCATCGTTAGCTTATCTACTGTCAATTTTGAGCACGGTAACATTCTTATGATTCCCGCAATCGCCTACAGGTTAATGCGTTCGGTAAGCATCGTCGAACTATGTTTGCTGGCCTTCCTATGCCTGAGCATGAATGCGTTGCATCTCTCTGTGCGTGACATAACTTTTGGAATTGCCTTGGGCTTTGGCGTCATGTCCTCCAGTGACTTTATTCTCGCCTCCTTGATCTCCAGCAGAACATCGCTGTCCGACCCGGTACAGTACGTCAGTGAAGCGATAATTCTGCTTTCGTTGGGAATTTGGGTCACCTATAGTGCCCTGCCCGAGCCGGCCCGCAAGCCCATAGTGATGCCGGTGAACTCGACCATCTATCGCTGGAACGAGATCGCCACGGCGCTCGGCCACGCCGGAACCCAGGTTGCCGTGCCCCAGCCGGCCAACAGCTTCTTCCTCACCGACGTAGAGAGTGTGGTGGATAAGGTCCTGAGCAAGAACCTGAAGAGCCGCCAGTCGGAGATATAAAGCCGCTCTGCAGATATAAATCAACACTGCAGATAGAAAGCAGCCCCACAATTGCTCTGCCCGGAAACCGCCGTTAAGGCCTGCGGAAAAACTCGTTCCGGAGGGAGCAGGGGCCTTTACAAGCTGCGGAAAAACTCATTCGGAGCCGCGAGAAGTGTCAAGGCATGGCTTCAGCCGTGCCATCAATGCAACAAGATAAAGGCTGGGCTTTAGCCCCTGAGGGATGCCATCTAATAGCCTCTCTCATTGCAGGCTTGCGTGTAGAGCCCTGAATGTCACCGGAGGGAGCAGGGGCCTTCAGGCCCGGGCTTTTCTCTCATGCTTCCTCCGCAAAGGCAGGCCGCATTTTGCCCCTCCCTCTTTGCAGAAATTATCTCTCTCTCGGCGCACAATGTTGAATAGAGGTCTGAGAATGAAAGAGGCTGGGCAAGGGTCGTGCGCGCGACATGTAGAGCGGCAACAGGAAGGCTCTGGATCTCCATCCCGGTTCGCTCTGTCAGGTATGTGCCCGGTTTATACCCCAAATACACCCACCCCTCCCCCCGAAAAGCCTCTTTTCCAACCCGCAACTGTCAGCAAGTCTTTATAAATCATCTATTTATAAAATACACCTATTAACTAATCGGTAAACAGAACTGGCGATTTTTGCCCTGTTTTGAGCCTGTTTTGAGCAAAAGAAACGTTTTCTCGCGCCAAATCGCCGTATTTCCGCGCCTTCATTCGCCGTAGCCACTGGCGCGCGCACACAAGAAAAGGCCACGGCATCGCCGTGGCCTTTCTCATCGAGATTGAGTTTTCTTACTCGGCTGCAACCGGCTCGACGGAAGCAAAGCGTCCGCGGTTGCCATGGTCGCTAAACTTCACCCGGCCGGTGACCTTGGCGAAGAGCGTATCGTCGGAGCCGATGCCCACGTTGAGGCCCGGCTTGATGCGTGTGCCGCGCTGGCGCATGATGATCGAGCCGCCGGTGATCAGTTCGCCGGCAAAGGCCTTTACGCCCAGCCGCTGTGCATTCGAGTCGCGTCCGTTTGTGGAGCTGCCTCCACCCTTTTTATGTGCCATTGCCTTGATCCCTTCTTGAGTTTCTGCGCTGCCTTACTTGGCGGCGGTGTAGGTCACGCCGTCGGCTTCGATGGCCTTGATGCGCACCTCGGTAAAATTCTGCCGATGCCCCTGCAGCTTCTTGTACTGCTTCTTCCGCTTCAGGTGGAAGACCAGGATCTTGTCGCCGCGGCCCTCGCCGAGCACTTCCGCGGTCACTTTGGCCGTGACCGGCTTGGCCATGGTTCCCGGCTCGCCGCTGACAGCCAGCACGTCGCTGAATTCGACGGTCTTGTCCTCTGAAATTACGCTCTCGATCTTCACCACGTCGCCTGGAGCGACCCGGTACTGCTTACCTCCGGTGCGAATCACTGCGTACATAACAAACCCTCCAGCGCTCCGGTAATAAAACGAGGCGCATTCAATATCGGATACCGTGTGCTCGATTGGGGCGCATACAAAGAGCGACTGCATCGGGTGGTGGGCCGCGCACACGCCTGAATTCCAGCGGTGATCCCAACCTGGCCCAGCACATCCTCAAACGGGTGCATCGCCAAACTCTACAATTCTATCGTTAAACCTCGAATCCGGTCAATTTGCCCGGCCGCTGCCGCAACCTGCGCCTCTATACTTGGCCCATGCAACCTGTTGCCATCATTGCCACCGTCCTCAATGAGGTCGATGAGATCGCCAGGTTCGTTCCCAGCCTGCTCGGGCAGATTCCTCCGCCGGACGAGGTCATTATCGTGGACGGCGGCTCGACGGACGGCACCTGGGAGTGGCTTGTCGACTCCGCCCGGCAACACTCCAATCTCCGGCCCATCCACGACGACTCCTGCAATCTGAAGCGCTCTCCCGGTCCCATCTCGAGGGGCCGGAATGTAGCCATCGCCGCCGCCAACTCCCAGATCATCGCCTGCGCCGACGCCGGCTGCACCTATCCGCCAGACTGGCTGGCCCGCCTCACCGCCCCCCTGCTCGCCTCCACCGCCCGGTACGCCCTGGGCGGCTCTTGCCTCGATCCCGCCGATCCAACCGTCTGGGACCTGGCCTCAGCCCCCTACTTCGGCGTCAAGCTCTCCCCCTCCACCCCCTCCAAATCCTGTACCGCCCGCTCCATGGCTTTTCACAAACAGCTTTGGGAGCGCATCGGCGGCTTTCCTGAGAAGGTCTTCTTCGGCGAAGATACGTTGTTCGACCTTGAGGCGCGCCGCTTGGCCCCACCCACCTTTGTCGACCGCGCCAAGGCCCTCTATCGCCCCCAATACACCTTCCGGTCAGCCTGCCGGCAGCTTGCCAGCTACGCCGTCAGTGACGGCATCCTCGGCGTCCGCACGGCTCGCCTCCTCCGCAACGCCGCCCGCTGCATCGTGGAAGTCCTGGCCCTGCTCTGCCTACCCTGGACAGTCCTCCCGTTCCTGGCAGTCCTGGCGCTTGCGGTCTGGTTTGCCTTCTCACCCGACTGGCGCTTCATTCGCCGCACCGGACCGCGCGTTCTCCTCGCCCGCTTCTCATTCTCAGTTTTCGTTCCCTGGATCGTTGCCATCTACCACATACGCGGCAGGCTTACCAAGCGCAACCTTCCTAACCGCCAGAACCTGAGACCTGACCACTGACCACTGTTCACTGACCACTGTTTAAGTGCGCGGCGGGACCACGTAGAAAAGAATGGCAAAGTAGTGGGCCACGCTCCCGGCCAGCACAAACAAATGCCAGGTGGCATGGAAGTAGCGCAGCCGGTCGAGGGCGAAGAAGACGATGCCCAGCGTGTACGCCAGCCCCCCCGCACCCATCCACAGGATTCCATGCCAGCCGATGGCATGGAGCAGCGGCTGGGCCACCACAACCACAAACCAGCCCTGAAACAGGTAGACGAATGCCGACGCCACCTGGAAACGGCCCACGGCGAAGCTCTTGAAGACCACCCCGGCCACGGCCAGCGTCCATTCAACACCAAAAACGAACCAGCCAATTGGTCCATGCAGCGAGATCAGCGTGAAAGGCGTGTAGGTGCCCGCGATCAGCAGGTAGATGGAGGAGTGGTCAAGCACGTGAAACACATGCCGTGCCCGCGTGCGCACCAGCGAATGGTAGAGCGTAGAGCACATGTAGACCAGCACCAGGGTGCAGGCGAAGACCGTGCAACTGACCACCAGCCGTACTGTCCCCCGCGTAGATGCGGCAATCAGGTAAACGGCTCCCAAAATGGCCAGAACGGCCCCGATCCCGTGCGTGATGGCGTTGGCAAGAATATCGCCCAGCTTGTAGTGGGTTTGCACAGGTTGATCATAATAGCCGTTTCCGCCGATTGACCCGCATGCTGAATGCCCTTGGCGAATATTTGGCGCAGATAGGCCACCTGGCCCGCCTTGAAAAGAGCACAATGTGTCCTGCTACACTTTGTATGTTTGCTCCCAGGTAGTATGCTTATTCGAAAGATTAGGTCCAGAAAATTTGAGCGGTAAAAGTGAGTGCAACGGATCTATTCGATATTCTTGAACGGCACGCACTCTGCACGTAGTGCCTAGACGAAGCCCGAATTGGACGCGCAAGGCAGAGCGCCAATAAACGCAGGTGGCATGACAGAATTTGGAAAGTACGGCGGTAGGGACTGACATTCGTTTTATCTCGTGGAAATCAATCAGGAGGAGTAGTTATGAAGCAATTTGAAAGCAGAAATCTGTTTATTCTGCCGTACCTTCTCATCTTTGGCGCAGCGATCCTGCGCCTTATGGTGAGCCATCCTTATAACTTTATTCCTATCTTCGCCTGCCTTCTCTTTTTTGGAGCGAACCGGCCCAAGCGGGAGTTTGCCATACCATTGCTCGTTCTCGTCGGGGTAGATATTTTCCTTACCACGCACTGGTACGATTACCCCCTTACTGGCGGACATATCGTGACCTGGTTGGGGTACCTGGCGGCGGCGATGCTTGGCGCCGGAATGCTGCGCAACTCTCCATCTGTTGGGCGCGCGGCTACGGCTTCACTGCTGGTATCGGTGGGGTTCTTCCTGGCCAGCAACTTCACGGTCTGGGCTGAATGGGGCATGTATGCAAAGACCTTCAGTGGCCTCGGAGCCTGCTATATCGCTGCTCTGCCCTTCTTCCGCAACAGTGTGGTTTCAGAGACTTTTTTCAGCGTGCTGATTTTTGGCATCAGCGGATACTACCGCGTATTCTTGCCTGCCAGGCGCATGCAGAATGCCTGATCTTGATTTCAATGACAATTTGAGGTGTAGAAATATGGCGCAATCGAAGGAACTCTACGACGCAATTCTCAACGGCGACGCTAAGAAGGCGCATGCTGCCACTGAGGCCGCGCTCGCGGCGGGTGTTGTGCCGCTGCAACTGATCTCCGAGTCCATGGTGCCGGCCATGGACGAAGTTGGCCGCCTGTTCGAGGCTGAAGAATACTTCGTCCCCGAGCTTTTGCTGGCGGGCCGCGCCATGCGCAGCGCGTTGGATCTGCTTCGCCCGCTCATGACAGCTTCCGGCGAAAAGCTCTCCACCAGGGTAGTCATCGGAACGGTCAAGGGTGACCTGCACGATATCGGCAAGAACATTGTCGGGTCCATGCTTGAAGGCAGCGGCTTCGAGGTGATCGATCTCGGCAGCGATGTTTCGCCGGAGAAGTTTGTGGCCGCCGTTGAGGAGCGTAAGCCTCAGATTGTGTGCATGTCGGCGCTGCTCACTGTAACCATGCCGGCCATGAAGACCACCATCGACGCGTTATCGGCCGCAGGGCTCAGAACCAAGGTGAAGGTGCTCATAGGCGGCGCGCCGGTGACGATGCAGTATGCCAAAGAGATCGGCGCGGACGGCTATAGCGAAAACGCGAGCGGCGCCGTCGGCTTGGTGCGAAACCTTCTTGCTGTAGCGTGAGACGATGACGGGGCCGATTCTGCAACGGGCGGCATTGCCGGCCTTGCCTGGAATCGTGCGGGAGCAGCTTGATGGATCGTAAATTTTATCTAGATCTGGCGGCCCGCGGGCTGCGTATGCCTATCGGTACTGACCTGGTCATGCACGAAGAGGGCGAGCCTGAAAAGGTTCGCAACCACGGCGGCTCACTTGCACGCGTCATTGGACGGGCGGCAAGGCGTTGGGGAACCCCGCTTGCGGTTCCGCTCATGGACCTGCGCCTGGAAAAGATCGATCTGCTGGCGTTGGCTGGTATTTCTGAGAGTGACGCGGAGCGCTATCACTTTTCATCGCCTCTCGACGAAGCAACGCTCGCAACTTTGTGCGGCGAACAAACCGTTCCACTTTGCCCGGGAAGCGTTGCCCGCAATGAAGCCCTTGCCTCAATCGCAACACAGCAGGATCTGGTTCCGGTGGGAATGGCCATTGGTCCGTTCTCGCTGACCACGCGGCTATTGGCAGACCCCATTACATTGGCCGCGTTGGCGGGCTCGGGGGTCGAAGCGGTAGACTCCGCCGAGGTGCGGCTGCTTTGGCAATGCCTGCGCGTATCGGAGGCCGCGGTTCTGCGTTCCGTGCGCAGCCAGGTCCGCAACGGCGCCAAGGCAATCATGATCTGTGAACCCACAGCATCCATTGCGTTCATCTCGCCCCGTCAACTCAAGGCAGGTTCAAATCTCTTTGAGCGCTTGGTAATGGAGCCGAACCTGCGCTTGAAAGCCGCGCTCGAGGAGGCTGGCTGCGACCTGATCTTCCACGACTGCGGCGAACTGATCGATCCAATGGTGGAAGCCTTTGCCCACCGGCTTCATCCCATGATCCTCAGTCTGGGCAGTTCGCGAAAGCTTTGGGAAGATGCTCATCTTGTGCCCAGCGACGTGGTTCTCTACGGCAACCTGCCGTCCAAGTCCTTCTACTCCGACGGCGCCATGCCGGTGGAAGAAGTGGTCCGCCGCACCGAGGAGTTGGTTGCGAAGATGAAAGCCTGCGGCCATCCCTATATTGTGGGCTCAGAGTGTGACGTCCTGTTTGTGCCCGAAGCGCAGGATGCGATCAGGAAAAAAGTCGATGCGATGATGTTCGGAGCGGTTGCGGTCTGATCGTTTGTGCAGCATAGCGAGGCAGACCGCTGAATAGTTATAACCGTAAAGGCGCTGATCGATTACGCGCAAGTGAAAATACTGCAAGCCCGGAACGACAAGCGCTGAAGGGAAGTTACTCCGTCGGCGCGGCAAGGAATCACCTTCAAGGAGCATGAGACGATGATTGAGCAAGCAAGCCGGAACTATTCCACACTTGCGATTCCGAGCCAGGATCAGTTGTTGTATGGCATCAGCCCGCACCCACTAGCCTGCGGACTTGGGTTGACCATTGGCGGCGGCCAGGTATTCCCCGAGGTTAACTTTACCTTGCCGCCGATGAATATCGAAGACGGCACGTGGGCCGAAGTAGTGGCTCACTACGAGCAGATGGCAGAGCAGATTCTGCGCCGAGCGGTTGCGCTGTCCACGCCTGGAATCGTGCTCGAGTTTGAGCTTCTCCCTGCCATGACCGAGCGGCCGGAGTGGGGCGCCGAAATCACCGCCCTGCTGAAACGGCGCCTGACGGCGGCCCACGAAAAGCATCGTCTGCCCTGCGCTCTGCGCGTCACCCCCACCGATATGCGCGATCAGATGAAGCCGCCGCAATTGAGGATGGGGCCTGGATGGGAGAGCCTGAAGCGATCATTTGAACTTTGTGCGGAAGCAGGCGCCGACATTCTTTCAGTCGAATCCGTGGGAGGCAAGGAAGTTCACGACCAGGCGCTGATGTATGGGGACTTCCCTGGCATCGTCTTCGCCCTCGGAGTGCTTGCGCCCAGGGATATGTCCTGGCTGTGGGGTGAGATTGGCAAAATCTGTGTCGTGCATCCGGGCGTGATTCCCGGCGGCGATTCGGCCTGTGGATTTGCCAACACCGCCATGCAACTCGCCCATCAAAAAATGCTCCCCGAAGTTCTGGCGGCGGTGGTCAGAGCCATGAGCGCCGTGCGCAGCTTGGCCGCGTTCGAGCAGGGCGCCGTGGGCCCATCGAAGGATTGCGCCTACGAGGGCCCGGTCCTCAAGGCCATCACCGGTTACCCGATTGCGATGGAAGGGAAGTCAGCCAGTTGCGCGCACTTCAGTCCGCTGGGCAACATTGCCGCCGCCATGTGCGACCTGTGGAGCAATGAGTCGGTACAAAATGTGCGCCTGCTCTCAGGCAACGCTCCTGAAGTATTTACGGAACTGCTTGCCTATGACTGCCGGCTGATGAATACTGCGGCCGCCGGCAAAGGCGGCGCGCTGCAAATGAGAAACTGGATGACCGAATCCGACGAATGGCTGAGTCCGCAGGCAGCGGTGCTGTCGCCGGAGGCCACCATCAAGATCGCAACCGCCATCGTCGGCGCGGACACTCCCTATCACCGGACCATTGCCGCGGGCCGTGCCGCCGTTAAGATTTTGAACGACGGCATTGCACAGGAGAAGCTACGCATCTCGCGCAAGGAGCAGCAGTGGTTGACGCGCATCGACGAATCGTTGGACTCTTTTCCAAAGGACGAAGAAGTCCTGATGCGCGACCTGGAGGCCCAATATGGAAGCCTCTACGATCGAACAAGCTATGGTTTATAGTTGAGTCCGGCCGGTTCTTGCGGCAAATCCGCACCAAGCATCGGAGATCTTCACCAGTGACGTCATGCGCCTTAAGCTGATCAGTTGCGAGGTTCTCACGCGGGAGATGGACAGCGTCGTCTCACGGTCTTCGCACGCCATCGAGCCGGAGACGTTGCCGATGGGCCTGCACGATCTGGGCGCGTCCATGCTTCCACATATACAGGAGCGGATCGATGCTCTGGATGGGGATGGGTACGACGCCATTCTCTTGGGATACGCGCTCTGCGGTAGGGGAACCGAAGGCCTGCGCGCTGGAAAGACGCAGCTTGTTCTCCCTCGCGCACACGACTGCATCGGGTTGCTGATGGGCAGCCGCCTCGCCTATCAGGCTTATTTCGAGAACCATCCCGGCGTCTACTATCGTTCTCCAGGTTGGATTGAGTATCAAAAGCCGGGCCAGACGCTCGTGCCGGCATTCCCTTCCGCAAAAAATACCATTGGAGAGCGGCGCAGCCGCGAAGAACTCATCGCTCAATATGGCGAGGAGAATGGAAACTATCTTTATGAGCAATTCGGCGCATTTCGCAGCCA
>Ga0182027_10009306_pt1 | contig 14148 bp, 16 predicted proteins | sample 712E1DmetaG_FD_121300 | JGI IMG/M metagenome (GOLD analysis project Ga0182027, IMG submission 121300) | Permafrost microbial communities from Stordalen Mire, Sweden - 712E1D metaG (Illumina Assembly) | ecosystem: Environmental > Terrestrial > Soil > Wetlands > Permafrost | place: Sweden...
CACGCAGATTTTGATTCGGCGCGGGTTGAGCGCGCGGATTTTGGGCAGCACGCGGCTCATCGTCTTGCCGGTGTCGAGAATGTCGTCAATCAGCAGCACGTCACGCCCGCGCACGTCGAGGCGCAGTTCCTTCGTGAAGACCAAATCGCCGGATTCCACGCCGGGGCCATAGCTGGAAACGCCGATAAAGTCCAGGCGCAGCGGCAAATTGAGGCGCCGGATTAAATCCGCCAGAAACATGACCGTGCCGTTGAGCAGCGACACCACGACGAATTCGCGTCCGCAAAAATCACGTTCGATTTCCCGGGCCAGCCCGCGGACGCGCCGGGCAATCTGCTGGTCGGTGATAAGGATGCGTTCCACTTCCTTGCGCCAGCGCGGCGGGACGGTTTGAGTAGCACGAGCCATCGGCGTTAAATATGTTTCGAGTCGTCCTCGTCTTTTTTCGTGTAGCCGGTTTCCTGCCGTTTGAAATTCACCTCGTTCTTTTTCACGTAGGCGGCGAACACGTCATCCGCGCTCATGCCCAGCACCTGCGCCAGGCTGATGAGGAAATGGAACAGGTCCACCACCTCGACGCGCGCGTTCTGTTCGTCGAACTTCTGGTACTTGGCCCACCATTTCCACGGCACGCTGTCGGTCAACTCGGCGATTTCCTGCGTCATCGCGCGACAGTAGTTCAATATCCATTTCGTTTTTTCCGCCTCGCTCATGCCCTCGGTTTGGACGCCGATGCGCTCGTTCAGTGCCTTTTGCATGCGGAACAATTCGCGGAACTGGTCGGTTTTTTCCATGCCGGAGAGAATACCGCAGCCGGAAGCCGGAAGCCAGAATTTTGCGGTCGGCAAGAATTTGCGGCGTTGGCGTGGCGCATTTCCCACATTCAGGATGCCGGATTCCGCCGCTGGCGCAAAATTTGCGCTTTGAACTTTGCCCGCCGAATCTTATAACAACACTATGACGCCAAATTTATTGACCAACGGTGGTTCGATGCTCTGGGTGATTCTGTTCGCCGGCGCGATCGCCATCGTGGTGTTCATTGAGCGGTTCCTCCACTGCCACCGCGCGCAGATTAACTCGACCGAGTTCCTCAACGGCGTCCGCATCGTGCTCAAGCGCGACAACGTCGTCGAGGCGATCTCGATTTGCGATGCCACGCCCGGACCGGTGGCGCGCCTCGTCAAGACCGCCATTCTCAACCGTGACCACGGCCGTGAACGCGTGCGCGAGGCGCTCGAAGAAGCCGGCCTGGCCGAGGTGCCGCGGCTGGAGGAAAAGTTGAATTTGCTGGCGACCATCGCGCAACTGGCGCCGCTGCTGGGGCTGCTGGGCACGGTGCTGGGTTTCATCCACGTCTTCACGCAATTGCAGGCCGCCGGGCTTTACGCGCACGTGGGCCTGCTCTCCCGGGGCGTATGGCAGGCGCTGATTTGTTCCGCGGCGGGGCTGGCGGTGGCCATTCCGGCGCAGGCGGGCTACAATTACCTCGTCAGCCGTGTCAACTCCATCGTGCTCGACATGGAGCGCGCGGCGACGGAAATCGTCCGCATCGTCACCGACACCGCCGTCGCCAAGGCCCCATGAAATTCCCCCGCAACGCCCGCATCTTCCGGGGTCAGCTTGACGCGGCGCCGTTCGCGACGGTTTTTTTTCTGCTCTTAATCTTCGTGGTGCTCGGTTCGTTGGTTTATACCCCCGGTGTGCGGATTCTACCGCCGGCGGCGGACAATCTGCCCGGTACGGACCAGCCGACCGTGACCGTCGCCGTGGACGCCGGCAACCGGCTCTATTTCGCCAACCAGATTATTAACGAAGCAGACTTGAAAGCGCGCCTGCACGAGGCGCACGAGGCCGCCGTGAAAAATGCCGCCCAACCACTCACGCTCCTCATTCGCGCCGACAAAGCCGTGTCCTGCGAAAATCTGGTGCATCTGACGCTGCTCGCGCGTGGCGCGGGCATCACCAATGCGCTGCTCGCCACACTGCCGCGCGCGATTGACACGCCGCCGGAACGCGCGAAAACCAAGCCATGAACGCCGCGCTGACGGAACCGCGCCCGTGGCCGCGCCGCCGCTGGTGGCTGCTGGTCGCGCTGGTCTTCGCCGCGCACCTCGGGTTGATTTTTGCGCTGGGCGACCGCCGCCCGATTCTGCCGCGCCGGCCGGCTGCGGTTCCCATGTTGCGGCTGGCGGGCGAGCGAGACGAGTTGCTGGCACTTGAAACGTACGGGTTCATTGCCGGCACCAATGAGTTGCGGCTGGCGAGCGAGAGGGACGAGTTGCTGGCGCTGAATGACCCCACGCTGTTCGCCTTGCCACATCGAATGGGTTTTGCCGGCGCGGCGTGGCTGCAAATCCCACCAGTTCCCTTTCACGCGTTTGCCTGGGCTGAACCGCCACACTGGCTGGCATTGCCGGCGGACCAATTGGGCGTTTTCTTTGCGCGCTTCATGGAGACGAATCGCTTCGCCCCGTTTCAACCGGCCCTGAAGCCGCCGGTGGAATTGACCGTGCCGGAACTCGCGCCGGAAACCGCCCCGGCGGCGGACTCTGAATTGCGAATTGAAGGCGACCTTGCGCGGCGGCGGCTGCTCAACCCGATGGTGCTGCCTTTGCAACCAAGTCCGAACATCTTGACTACGGACATCCTGACCAACAGTGTGGTGCAAGTGGTCGTGGATGCGGCGGGACGCGTGTTTTCCTGCACGCTGCCGGCCAGCAGCGGTTCGACGAACGCCGACCGGTGCGCGCTGGATTTGGCGAGGAACGCGCGGTTTGAGCCGCTTGCCCGCGACGGCGCCAGCGGCGCCGCCAATCCAGCGGCGGGCTTGAGTTGGGGCCGAATGATTTTTGAGTGGCGCACGACGCCGTTGCCCGCAACCCCCGCCCCGGCCGCCGCCCCGTGACATGTCGATTCCCGCGCTCATCCTGGCCTACGTGGTGGTGCTGCTGGCGGCGCTGTGTGGCATTGGAGTTTATTCGGAATTTCGCCGCCGGCGCTTTGAGCCGACGCCGAGTGAGGACAAAATTTTCCGCTGTAAAAATTGTGGTTTCGTTTACACCGACGATCCGGACGTGGACCGCTCGCGCTGTTCGCAGTGCGGCAAGCTGAACGCAGCGATTGAGTTTTAGAAACAATCGCGGGCGCATGGATTTTATTTGTTATGCCCGACGAGGATGGTCTTGAAGATGCCATGCGCCGTTCTTCGCGTCGCGTTACAACATCGCCCCGTGCCAGCAAGCCCCGGTGATTGTTTTGGAGAATTTCCAGCCCATGATGAAAATGATGCGCTGGGGATTGATTCCATCGTTGGCAAAAAACGAGAGCATACCGCGCCGTGCCCGGCCGCAGCTTTTACGGGTTTGCGCGAACAATTCCGTTTCCACCATGCCCGTCAGTCCCCCAACGTGAGAGGTGGTCTTCGGCGCGGCGCCCGGGCATGGCCAACGCGGGCTTACAACTGGGACACGGTAGAGGGGATGCTCTCGGGTCTGTGATTTTCGTCTAGCTCAAGGCGCAGATAGTCGTAAACAACGCCGGTGGTGAGTTCGCCGGCGGGGACGGTGAGCTGCATTTCATTTTCGCCCGCCTGTAGCAGCGCGGCGTCGAACGTCTGGGTGTATTCACGCCAAACGCCCCTGTCGGTGTTGTAGCGGAGGGCGTTGGTGGCGATGGTTCGGATGGTGCCGACGCTCGTGCCGTTGACGGTCACAGCCAGTCCGCCGTTGCCGTCGGAGCCGGCCAGCGCCACGCGCAGGGTCGCCTGGCCCTTCGATGTTTTGGCCAGGTTGAATTTGATGGTCCAGGTCGTCGCGCGGCCCCGGCCAATGGTGCGCCACATATCCTCCCCGGATGTCCCGGCCTTAACCCAGCCGAAGCGTTGGTTGGCGGGATCCTTCGCGTCGGGATTCAGCCAGGCGGTGGATTCGCCGTGCGGCACCTGCTCGAAGAACCAGTCCTTGTGGTAATCGCTTTTACCGATAGTGAAGGTGATGTCGTTCGGGAACAGGAGCGGATAGCGCACGCACCAGCCCCAGAGCCAGTAATTCGCGCCGTCGCCCTTGTAAAACTTGCCGCCGGTGCGGTCGGGGTAGCCAATCTCCCAGACTTGTTTGCCGTGGCGCACTGGCTTCCAGTCCAGCTTGCCCAAGTTCACCGGCTTGCCCGCTTCAACAACAATGTTGGACTGGGCAAATTCACCCAGCACCCCGTCGGCAAACGCATGCAGCGTGTAGGTGCCGGGGCGGACGTTGGGCATGGTGAATTTGCCGTTCGCGCTGCCATCGGTCCAGAACTGGTAGTAATTGCCGTCATGCGCCCAAGTGATCAAATTGCCGTTGCCCGACCGCAGAACAAACGCGCTGGCTCTGCCGGTGTAATCCGGGTGAGCCAGACCAACGGTCAGATGGGGCAGCTTGGTGGTGGCCGCCTGCGGGTCGTTGAGCACAAGTTGGCCGGTCACGGTGCCGCGCTCATTTTTGTGCGGGTAGTCCACGCCGTTGACCCAACCGTAGGGCCACGCGGCCTTTACCAACTTGGCTTTGCCCAGCGCATCCTGCCAAAGGGCCATCGCATTGTCATGCCAGACGGCTGGCACGGTCGGATTGCCGGCGGTGGCCGCCAGAGTGTCCAGATCAGTCTTGGACGGATCCTTGGGATCCGCCAGGGCGTTGCAATAGACAAAAATCGGGCCGATGACCTTCTTCCATGATTCCCCAGCGGGGATGTTGCAACCCGCACCGCCGGCATAATGGCCGGAGGTCCAGTAATCCAAGAGAGTGGCCCCCATGTGGCACACCAAATCCAGCTTGGCCGCGCCCCCGCCAATATATTCGGTGCTTGGGTTAATGAAAAAAACGCCGATATGGTTTTTGGTGCTGGACCAGCCGTAGGCAGGAAGCCTGTACATCTCGGCACAGTAACTGTATTTGTGTTCGACTGAGTTCTTATAAATGCCGGTGCTCAGGATGCGCTGCTCCTTGGCATGAATGACAACGCCGGCGCGCAAATCTTGATTGTCGCACATCAGCATGTTGCGGTCGGCATCCACCGACAGCCAATCAAAGGTCGGGTTCATCTGGAGGATGAAGCGGCTTTCGCCCTCGCCCGCGGCGGGATAAGCCGCCGCGTGGGAAAACTCGGCGTACGTGTAAAAACCGCTGACGCCGCGTTCCAAGACATAGCGCACTTCAATGTCCATCCGGCCGTTCACCCCCTTCAGGGCCAACTCGGCCCGGGCGCCGCCGTTTGTTGCGGGATCAATGGTCAGAGACTGGGTCACCCGGCCGGAAGGCGTTTGTTCCCAGATACCGCCCGGACCCATGATGTTGACACCGTGATAAACGAGCGACGTCATGTGGCTGTTGCCCTTGTTGATGGTGGCCTTGACAATGCCGTTGTCCATTGTCCAGGTTGCGCCGTTGTCGGTGACGGTCACGGGGGCGTTGACGGCGGGTTTGGCGATGGCCGGCAGGCCATCGGCGGCGCGCAACGCCGGCACGGCCAGGGCCATGGAAATAAAGGCAGACACAAGGAGGCCGTGCAGGGCGGCAGACAGGAGTGTTTTCATGGGAAATAATTGAATCACAGGGTCTAACTGATCAGCATTTGCATTTTGCCCCACCGCCGATTTTTTTCTTGCTGCGCGGGTGAGGGAGCATTGGTTTCCACCCTCACTCATGTGGCCCATGATGTCAAGACCGTCCGGCAGCCGGATTATATCCTTCCTTCGGACTGGGGCCGCACTCTTTGACGCGGGCCTTGAAAGCTTCGCGGCCGCCGGCAGCTAGGTCAGGCCGCCAACGTCCATCCGGCCGAAGGCAATAATGTTGTGCGCGGGAGAAGTTGGTCGGTATCGCCGGTTTTCGTTCCGGGAGAATGGCTATCGCAAGCGGGTTCGCTGTTTGGCCGGACTGACGCCTTTGACCTTCAGCACGGTCGTGGCGAAATCATCCTTGGCGTCGTCGTCAGCCAGGTTCTCCGGGATGAAAATGACCGGGCCATCCGCACCGAGCAGAAACAGCGCCGGCGGCACGCGCCCGAAGTTGCGCATGGAATAATTCGCGTAGTGTTCGGCCTGCGCGAGCAGGTCGTCGAGCGTTTGCAGTTGCCGGGGCATTTGCACCGGTGGCAGGGTGTGGAATAACCACCTGTTTGTAAAATGATTCGCGCGGACAAATCCATTCAATTGAGCCAGCCCACCCCCGAACGCTCCACCACCCCGCCGGCCTGATTTCATAGAATTGCGCTTGCCGGTCCTGGCAATGAGCGTAAGGTGCTGCAATGGGTCTTGTGAATGCTCGAATTCAATTAAGGAATGCAAAAAATCCGAAGCTGAAATCAGTTGAAGTGGATGCGCGGGCGGATTCGGGGACGGTGCATCTTTGCATTCCCGAGCACATCCGTTTCCAACTCCAGCTCGAGGAGCAGGACAAGAAGGAAGTCACCCTGGCCGACGGCAGCAAACGGCTGGTTCCTTATGTTGGTCCGCTCGAACTTCGGTTCAAAAACCGCGTTGATTTTGCCGGCGCACTGGTGATGGGCGAACAGGTTCTGCTCGGCGCGATTCCGATGGAAGACATGGACCTGGTGATTGTGCCCAAGGAAATGCGTCTGGATGTAAATTCGGAAAATCCAAACATCGCCTGCACCATTGCCAAGTGATCCGGACCACTGGCTTGATCTCCCATCCTTTTTGTAGAAATTCAACTTTTTTTCGCCAGTGTTGAGCTTTCACCCTGCCGAAAACATATTTGAAGCGGCGGGGGCAACGCGGCCTCGCTCGACTCCGGCTTTCGGACTTGATGGTTTTCAAAAAGAAATTCGTGCCAGATTGCCAGTTTCGTGTCTTCATTATCCGCCGATGAACATTGAATGTCCCGAAATCAGCGTCGTCGTCCCCTGCCACAACGAGCAGGACAACCTGCGCGCGCTCGTCGCCGCGATCCGCGAGGCGGTGGCCCCGCTGCCGTTGTCCTACGAAATCGTCATTACCGACGATTGCAGCTCGGACCAGTCGTGGGCGGTGCTGAAGGAGCTGGCGGGGGGCGACCCGCGCGTGCGGGGACAGCGGTTCGCGTTCAACTGCGGGCAGTCGGCGGCCCTGTGGGCGGGCATGAAGGCGGCGCGCGGCCGGCACATCGTCACGCTGGACGCCGACCTGCAAAACGATCCACGGGACGTGCCGAAATTGCTGGCGGCGCTCAAGCGGTACGACTGCGCTTGCGGCACACGCGTCGAGGCGCGGAGCCAAGGCGACAATTTTGTCCGCATCACCTCGTCGCGCATCGCCAACTGGGTGCGCAACCGGCTTTCCGGCGAAACCATCAGCGACGCCGGCTGCTGTTTCCGCGCCTTCAAACGCGAGTGTATTGACAACCTGAAATTCTTCAAGGGCATGCATCGGTTTCTGCCGACGCTGTTCAAGATCGAGGGATTTACGGTGACGGAGATTCCGGTCCGGCACAATCCGCGCAGCGCGGGCCAGACTCATTACGGGGTGTGGAACCGGCTGTTCGCCTCGTTTTACGATTTGCTTGCCGTGCGCTGGATGAAGCGGCGCATGTTTCGCTATCAGATTGCGGAGCGCGTGAATTGATTTTGGGGCGTCCTCGGCTCGCCGCTATTCATCTCCGCCGACACTTACCGCAGCGCCAGAAAAACGATTTTCCGCGCAAACGTTCAGGGCGCCGGCGTCGGATCCGTTCCAGATTCGGCGGCGGAGGTGGAATCCGGTTCCGGCCGCAAGGCCTGCCGGCGGGCTTCCAGCGCGTTCAACTGTTCAAACGTTTGATCCACGACGCGCTGTAAAATGCGATTAGGCTGTCGGTTTGCGGAATGAGTGGATCCCGCCTGTTCGCGCCGCTGCAGGTACGTCGCGAGGACCCGGTGATATTCATCCACCAGCCCGGCCAGTTCTTTTGGCACGCGCAAACGGGCCGATTCCAAATCATGCAGTTTGCTCTGGAGCGTTTGCGTTTGGGAGGCGCTGTCCCAATCGCGGACGACGGTAGGGAGCGGCACGTCGGCGTGGACAGGCAGTTCGCCGGCTGATGCGCGGACCTGCACCGGCGTGCCAAGGATTTCGTCCAGTTTGTTCCAGCTTTCTTCCAGGGTCCAGGTCTGGCCGTGTTCGCGGCCGGTGAAATGCGCCACCTGCAACGCCCACCATTTTTCCACGTCAAGCAGCCGCTCGAAATGCGGCCGGAAGGCGCGCAGAAAGGCGGTTTGCCAGTTGTAACACTGCGGCAATTCTTCGAGCATCGCGCGCAGGCAGGCGCGTCCGTTTTTCAGTTGCAGCAATTCGTCCACGAACAGTTGCGCGCTGGCGCGATACGTATCGCCCGCCACCCCGGTCAGCGGCTCTTCCGGCCAGCTCAATTGTTCCAGCGTCAGCGGCGGCTGCTCGCGCAATTGCTGGCGCGCGGGTTCGAGGGGGTCGGGCTTCCGTCCCTGGAAGATGGCGTGGCTGACGGCGAGGCCGTTCACTGTCCGGCGCGGCGGCGTCAGGACCAGTTCGATTTCGGGGGAGGCTGCCAGTTGTTGCGACAGGCCTGCGGCGAGCCAGGCGGGAATTTCCGCCGGATGCGCTCCGGCGTTGCGATTGGCATATTCGAGCAGCAACACCTGCACCACGGTGCGAATGAACCGCGCGCGTTCGACGGTATCCGGAAGTTCGATCCGATAATTCCAGCCGTCCGTAAAGCCAGTGGAGACGACCGTGATGGTTTCGGCGGCGGATTGCGCCGGATGCAGAACGAGATCAATTCTCCCGCGCCACGGAGCAACGGCGCCGAGTTCGCGCCACAGCGCCTGTTTGATGCGCTCGCAGGAGACGGCCAGCAGCGCCGACTCAAAATGCAGCCATTGGGCGTTGGTGGCGAGGTCCGGGACGGAGTCAACCGGCAAAGTCTGCCGTGGGCTGTAAACAACGAACTGGCCGGACACGCTGCGCGTCGCGGCCACATCCGTCGGGGCGAACTGCGCGCTCGCGGCGGCACCCAGGGCGCACAGCCAAACGGTGGCCGAAATTATTTTCATGGTGGCGCGGCCGCGGCCGCCGGCGCGCGGTCAGGTCTTGGCTGGCGTTGCTTGGCCGGCCTTCGCCTCCGGTTTCGCCGGTTTGCTGTCGCTGCCCGAGGCGGGAGCCGATTTGCCGTTCCCGCCGGAAGGCGTGGTCGCGCTGCTTTCTTTTTTGGCGGCGGCCTTGTATTTCTCGCTGCGATAATCCGTGGTGTAGAAACCGCTGCCTTTGAAAATCAGGCCGCCGCCCGCGCTGATTTTCCGTTTAACCCGGCCCCGCCCCCATTTCTTCCGGCCGCAGAGGGCTTCCGGGCATGTGCGCAATGGTTTGTCCGCGATGGACTGGACCTTTTCAAACTCATGTCCGCACTTCCCACAGACATATTCGTAGGTCGGCATAGTCGCTTTTTGATTTAGGATTTGAGATTCCGCCGCCAGCGGTGAACCGAGACGATGGCCGTGGCCGCGATTAAATCCTGGTCGCGGTTCCGGCGGACAATCCAACATCGAAAACGGCAGCGACCGGCAAGGCTTGCCCGCGGATCGCTCGATATTCGTTGTCGCGAAACGACGAACGGTCGGCCCCATTCATTTCGGGGCGGGCGGGTTCGTCGCGGCCGGACTGTTGGTCAGCGGTGGAATCACCTTGACGGAACCGTCGGTGTGGACTTCCACGTTCAGATCGTAATGCTGCGCTGGTCGCGCCGCCGTGGCGGGAGCCGCCGGACCGTGTTGAATCAATTGCTGGGCGCCTTTCTGTTCGCCAGCGGCGGACAGGCCCCGGCGCATCCAGTCCAGCCGGCGGGAGATGGTCAAGTCCTGTTTCAGCTTGGCCACCTGCGCGCGCAAAATGGCCAGGTCGTTGAACTGGCGCTCCAGTTCCACTTTCTCGGCCATGAGACGCTTAAGCTCTTTTGCGAGGAAGGTCTTGTCGCCTTCGGACGCGGCGAGCTTTTTCTTCGTGTCGTCAATTTGCCCGGTCAGGTTGGTGATGGACCGGTTGAGTTCGAGCGCACGCTGATCGAGCGTGGCGTTCTGGGCTTCAAGCTCGGCGATCCTGGCGTCGCGCTTGGCCATTTCGTCCTGGGCGGATTTGAGCGAGACTTCGCTTCTCGTCAGCGCGGTGGAAACCTTTTCCAGCTCGCCGGCCATTTCGGCGAATTTGTTCGTCAGCACGGCAATTTCCACGTTGCGGATGGAAATGTCGTTGGTGAGCACTCCGTTGACCTGCTGTTGATCGAGGAGATTGCTGGTGGTTTTCACCACTTTGTTTGACAGATCATTAATTTTGTCAACGGCCTCAACGGCCTTGTGTCTGTCTTCGGCAGCCTGTTTCCTGGTGGCGAGCAACGCAACCGCCAGGACGATGCAAACTAGGACCAAGACCACGACCCCGAATCTATTTTTCATAGTGGCCGTACGATGCCGCAGCGGAGCGGGTTTGGCAAGTACCTATCTCCATCTTGCCAACGGGGCGGATTTTCTTAAAATCAGGGCATGAAAGAAAGTGAACAACCCGCCGGGGGCGGGGATTTTTCCGGGGCCAGTCGCGAGGACCTCCAGTCGGCGCTGTTTGCGCAAATGGTGATGCAGCAGGCGAACCTGGCGATGATGCTGCTGGGCAAGGTGCCGCACCCGGAGAGCGGCCACGCGGTGCGCGACCTTGACACCGCCAAGCTGTTCATTGACCAGTTGGAGATGCTGGAAGTGAAAACCCGGGGCAATCTGACCAAGCCCGAGGAGGCATTTCTCAAACAGAGCCTCATGTCGTTGCGCCTGGCGTTCGTGGAAGCGGTGGAATCGCCCGAACCGCCGGTGCCACCGCGCGATGAGCCAAAGGCGGACCCGGCCGCGGCTTCGACGAATCCGGCCGGCGCCGGTCCGGTTGAGCCGCAAAACAAAACCGCACCCGCAGAAGACACGGGCGCGGCGAGTGAGACAGAATCGCGGAAACGGTTCTCGAAAAAGTTTTCGCTTTAGAGCCGCTGGCGGATGGCCTGGTTACTTCCCGGCCGCCGGCTTTTTCGCTTCGGCTTTTTCGCTCTTCATGGGTTCAACCGGGGCCAGGCTGGGCACAATTACCGCCTTCAGCTTTTCGTCCAGGATTTCCACGGCGGCGTCCTTTTTCAATTTCTCCATGTAGTCGGGAAGCAGCTTCTGCATTTCCTGCTGGCGCAACGCTTCCTTCAGTTCGTCCGCGACCTTGGCCAGCTCGATTTTTTTGGCCGGAAGCTTTTCGCTGAGTTTGATGATATGATAGCCGAACGGGGTGGTGACGACGTCGCTGACTTGGTTGGTGTTCAGCGCAAACGCGGCGGCTTCGAATTCCGCCGGTATGCCTTGATTGCCGCGCGGGAAAGTAATTTCGCCGCCCTTGTCTTTGGATCCGGGATCTTCGGAATATTCCTTGGCCAGCTTCGCAAAATCTTCACCGGCCCGCGCGCGTTTGAGCAGATCGTCAATTTGCTTGCGTTTGGCCTTTTGCTGTTCGTCGGACAACGGCGCATGCGTCGTCGGATCCTGCGTCATCAGCAGAATATGGCTGGCGCGGACCATCTCCGGCTGCTCGAATTTCGCGGGATTATCCGCATAAAACTTGCTGGCGTCCGCGTCGGTCACGTTGATTTTCAACTCGCGTTCGGCGACCGCCTCGGCGGTGGCCTGTTCGACCATTTTGGCGCGCAACGCCTCCTCGGTCATGCCGAGCATCTTCAATTGCCGGCTTAGGGCGTCGTCGGAACCGGCGCGCGTCTTGACCGTGTCAAAACGTTTGTCGGCGACTTCCTTGGCCTTCACTTTGTCGGCGTCGGTGGCCTTGTTTAGGAGAATCTGGACGCTAATCAAGTCGTCGAGCACCCGCCGTTCGATCTGATTCAATTGGTCGGGCGAATAGACCTGGCCGCGGGCCGAGAACGAGGCCTTGATGTTGACCATGGCCGAGTCCAATTGGCGGCGCTTGATTTCAATTCCCTTGCCTTTCGCAACGGCAGTATCGCCGAACAGTTCGTCAATTTTATCGCCAGCCTTGGCCGGCGCGCTGGCGTTCGTTTGCGCGGTGGCGGTGGCGGCCAGCAGGGCGGCGCCGAGCGTGGCGGTAAAAAGTTTGGTCGTTATGTTAGTCATGTTTTTGTGCGTTTGCTGTGTTTATAGTTTAATCACTTTCACATTGCTGATATCCGGGTCTTTCTGAAGTTCGGCCAGCACGGCCGGCGGCGGCGCGCTGTCGAGATTCAACACCATCAACGCCAGTCCGCCGGCAATGTCGCGCGTCAGACTCATGTTGGCGATGTTGACCTTGTGTTTGCCAAGCAGCGTGCCGAGGTGGCCGACAATACCGGGCCGGTCCTTGTTGTTCAACAGCAGCAACGTGCCGCTGATGGGGATTTCCACTGGCGTGCTGAACAGCCGCACGATGCGGGGATTGTTCGGCGAGCCGAAAAACGTCCCGCCCGCCGAAATCAGCTTTTTCCCGTTGCTGAAAACCTGCACGTGCAGCCATTCGTTGAACGTGACCGGCTCGTCGGATTTCTTTTCCTCGACAGTGATGCCGATGCTCGCGGCGACGGAGCGGACGTTGACGTTATTCACGTCCTTGACCGCGCTGCTTTCCAAATAGCCGCGCAAAATCGAGCGTGTCACCGGATCGGTGTTCGGCAACTGCCGCGCGTGGCCGCCATAAGTGATGTAAATGCGATCGGCGCCCGCCGGCGCAAGCTGCGCGAGCAATTTGCCGAGCGCCTCGCCCAGCGGCAGGTAGGGTTTCACCAACTCGTAGGTCTTCGCGTCGAGGTACGGCAAATTCACCGCGTTGCGGACTTCGCCCGTGAGTAGATAACCCGCGATGACTTCGGCAACCTCGATCCCGCATTTTTCCTGCGCCTCCTCCGTGCTGGCACCGAGGTGCGGCGTCAAAATCAAATTCGCCTGCTGGCGATAGGGATGGTCGGCGGGCAGCGGTTCGGTGGCATAAACGTCCAGCGCCGCGCCGGCGACTTTCTTCGATTCCAGCGCCGCAATCAAATCCGCCTCGGCGATGATTTCGCCGCGGGCGCAATTCACGATGCGCACACCAGGCTTCATTTTAGCGAACGCGGCGGCGTTCAGCATGTGCTTGGTTTCCGGCGTCACCGGCATGTGGACGGTGATAAAATCCGCCAAGCGATAAACTTCATCCACACTGTCGGCAAATTCCGCGCCGATGGCCTTCGCGCGGTCCTCGGTGAGATACGGGTCGTAGGCGATGACGCGCATGCCGAAGGCGATGGCGCGTTTGGCGACTTCCGTGCCGATGCGGCCCATGCCGAGCACGCCGAGGGTTTTGCCCATGAGTTCGGCGCCCTGGAAAAGTTTGCGGTCCCACTTGCCCGCGACCATCGAGGCGTGCGCCTGCGGCACTTTGCGGGCGAGCGAGAGCAGCATGGCGAAGCTCAATTCGGCGGTGGTCACGGTATTGCCGCCGGGGGTGTTCATTACCACGGTGCCATGCTGCGTGGCGGCTTCAATGTCCACGTTGTCCACGCCGACACCGGCGCGGCCCACCACGCGCAATTTCGGCGCGGCTTCGATGATTTTGCGCGTTACCTTGGTCTCAGACCGCACGACGAGGGCCACGGCGTCGGCCACCATGGGCAGCAATTCCGCCTCGGGAAGCCGCTTGGGCAGCACCACCACCTGGAACTCCGGGCGTTGTTGCAACAGGGCAATCCCTTTGGGCGAAACCGGGTCACAAATAAGTATTTTCATAAAATTGACTTTCAGTTTAGGAAAAGCCGGCGCCGGGGTCAAATACTCAAATGAGATTAAACCCGGTGCCCGGGGCAACTGCGACGAAACGAGCCGCCGCGCCGGAGCGCGTTCGGCGGGCCCGGGAGAGTGTTAGCCGCGAGACGCACTTGCTGAAACGGCCGGCTTTTTTTCGATGTGTGTTTTTTTCGATGTGTGGTAAATTACGCCGTCAGGCTGCCGTGGATGAAGCGCAGGTTCACTTCACCTGACAGTTCAGAGTTGGGAATGTTAAGCTGCCTGCTGGCGGATGCCCGATTTCGAGGCGTTGTCGCGTTAATATTCTAGGAACGAAAGGAATCTTATGACCGGAATGACGCTTAAATCATTGCACGCCTACCTTAG
>Ga0182027_10009308_pt1 | contig 14147 bp, 11 predicted proteins | sample 712E1DmetaG_FD_121300 | JGI IMG/M metagenome (GOLD analysis project Ga0182027, IMG submission 121300) | Permafrost microbial communities from Stordalen Mire, Sweden - 712E1D metaG (Illumina Assembly) | ecosystem: Environmental > Terrestrial > Soil > Wetlands > Permafrost | place: Sweden...
CGGTCTGACGCTGTGCCAGGATGTCGTGCAAGGCATGGGCGCCGAATGCGCCCAGCGCCACGCCGAGAAGCCCCGACAGCCCGGCGTAAAAGAGTAATCTTTTTGGTGACATGCTCAAAATGGGCGGTGTTTGCCAGCCTGAGCGCGGGCCATCGTTTTGTTTCCGTTGAGGATGGATCACGTGTAGCCGCGAGCGCCAGCGAGTGGATTCAGCCCAAGATCGCTGGAATTCGCCTCCGCTGCAACGTTGGATGTCCGCCGTGGCACGCACGTGCATCCTACCCGTGGGTTTTTTCAGGCCGTCGGTCATGGGCAAGATGCCCTTGCCACTAGCGCCGCTGACAATCGGAAGAAGCGCTGCCCTTGGCCATGGTCCTTTGTTTTTGAACGAGCGTATGGGCGGGACGCCCATGCCACGTGGCACGGGCGTCTCGCCCGTGGGATCGCGCGACGGCTCCTCCGAACAGAAAGGACCATGTCTGCCCTGGCACAACTTTCCATCTAAAGGGTTGACACGCTCCTGCGAAAACCTACCTATGGGACCCTTTCTGCACATGAAATCCTTTCTCGCCAAGAAGGGGGCGGTCAAACCTCAGTGGCATCTGATCGATGCCGATGGGGTCGTCTTGGGCCGCCTCGCCGTCAAAGTCGCCAACCTGCTGCGGGGCCGTAACAAGCCTACCTACACCCCGCAAACCGACACGGGAGACTTCGTCGTTGTCGTCAATGCGGCCAAGGTTGCGCTGACCGGCAAGAAGGAGGAGCAGAATCGCTACATGACCTTCTCCGGCTACGTCGGCGGTGAGATTTATCGCACGGTTCCCCAGATGCGGGCGCGGAATCCCGAGTTCATCATCCTGCACGCAGTCAAAGGCATGCTGCCGAAAAACCGTCTTGCGGCCAAGATGCTGACGAAGCTGAAGGTATTCCCCGGCGCCACCCATACGCACGAGGCCCAGAACCCCATCAAGATCTCAATCTGATCCATTCATGAGCGCTGAATCCGCCGTTTTTTCCGCCACCGGCCGCCGCAAGTCGGCCACCGCCCGAGTCCGCATTGTTGAAGGCACCGGCAAGCTTGTTGCCAACGGCCGCGAATTCGAAGATTACTTCAGTCACGAGAATTTTGCCAAGCAAGCCTACTCGCCCCTCCTTACCGTCGAGATGCGCGAGAAGTTCGATGTCACGGTTAATGTGAGCGGTGGCGGGATCAGTGGCCAGGCCGGTGCCGTGGCGCACGGCATTGCCCGGGCTCTTCAGAAATTCAATCCCGAGCTTCGCGCCGCCCTGAAGAAGGCCGGCCACATTACGCGCGATCCGCGCGAGAAGGAACGCAAGAAGGCCGGCCAGCCGGGCGCCCGCAAGCGCTTCCAGTTCTCGAAGCGCTAGGTTTCCGCTTGCGGCGGAAACCTAAGGGCTTTGCTTCGCAAGGCTCGGCCGGTTGTTTGTTGGAGTTTTTTCGCCTGCGGAGAAAACTAGGTTTTGGCGTCTGCCAAAACCTCTGGATTCTCGCTGGTTAATCCTCAATCCTCGGTGAAATGAAAGTCGGTGTCGTCGGTGCGTCCGGATATTCCGGCGAAACGCTGGTCAAACTCCTCCTCAACCATTCCCAGGTCACGCTGGGTGCGGTGACGTCGCGCCAGCACGCGGGCAAACCACTGGCGCAGGTGATTCCCGCCCTGCGCGGAGCCGACCGCGGCCTGCGGTTTGTCGAATCCGATGCCGCGGCCCTCGCTGCGGGAGATATCGACCTGTTCTTCCTGGCGTTGCCGCATGGCGCTGCGGCGGCGTATGCCCGGTCGTTCATCGCCGCGGGCAAGAAGGTCATCGACCTCAGCGCCGATTTCCGGATCGCCGACCTCGCCACGTACATCCGGTACTACGGCGAGCATCACGCACCGGAATTGCTGGCGCAGGCGCGCTTCGTCCTGCCGGAACTCGCCCCGAGCGACTGGAAGCAGTTTCCTCTCATCGCGGCGCCCGGCTGCTATCCCACCAGCGTGCTGCTGCCGCTGGTGCCGCTCCTGCGTGACGGCGTAGTTTCACGCAGGCACATCGTGGCCAATGCGTACAGCGGCGTCAGCGGCGCCGGCCGCAAATTGGATGAGATGTACCTTTATGTCGAACGGGCGGAGAGCACGAAAGCCTACGGGCTGACGAAGCACCGTCACCTGGCGGAGATTGAAGAACAACTCGCGCTCCAAACCGGTGCGACGACGATCATCCAGTTCAATCCGCATCTCGCCCCGATGCGGCGTGGGATCGCGACGACCATCACCGTCCCCGCGATGCCCGGCGCCAGCATCGACACCCTTTACGCCGTGTGGCACCAAGCCTACGACGGCCGGCCGTTCGTCCAACTGCTTCCCAGCGGCGAGACCCCCGACACGGCCTTCGTCACCGGCACCAACCGCGCCGATTTGTCGGCCGTGCTGGATCTGCGCACGGGCAATTTCGTGATCACCTCGGCCATCGACAATCTGGTGAAGGGCGCCAGCGGCCAGGCGGTGCAGATCATGAACCTCTGGTTCGGCTTCCCGGAAACCGCGGGCTTGGTGTAACGGCTGTTCCTCTTACGTAGGGGCGCAGCTTGCCTGCGCCCGTGAGCCGGCCGCACGTTGCGGGCGCACGCCAGGTGCGCCCCTACCGGCTGGAAACCGGGCGGCCCAATCGAGGAGGATGCCGGTTGGCCCTGAAAACTCTTGCACTCGCGCGCGATTCAAACTGGGTTCATCCGGAAGAATCGATGAGCTAGACCGGCCGTGTCTTGGCTGGATTCTCCGCTCCGACCTTCGCAAGCAACCGACCGAAATCATGATCGAATTCACCAATAAAATCCTCTTCGTGGGCTATGGCGCCGTGGCCGAGTGCACACTCCCCATCATCTTCAAGCACATCAAGGTGCCGGCGAAGAATGTCACGGTCATGGATTTCGAGAATCGGGCGGAGAAGCTCAAGAAGTGGACGGCGAAGGGCGTGAATTTCGTCCAGGACCGCGTCACTCGCGAGAATTTGGGTGCGCTGCTGGGCAGGTACGTTTCTGCCGGCGACATCATCATCGACCTCGCCTGGAACATCGATGCGCTCGAGATCCTCCAGTGGTGCCACGACCGCGGCGTGCGCTACATCAATACGTCCACCGAGCTGTGGGATCCCTACCAGGGTTTGCCGGACAACAAGCCGACTACCAAGACTCTTTACTGGCGCCAGTTGAATCTGCGCCGCCTGCTTGCGAAGTGGCCGGTCAAGGGTCCGACGGCGGTCATTGAACATGGCGCCAATCCCGGCCTCATCTCGCATTTCACCAAGCAGGGCCTGATTGACATCGGCCAGAGTTTGCTCGCCGACAAGAAACTCAAGGGCCGGAAGGCGGAGGAAGTCGCCCAGCTGATTGTCGACCGCAAATTCAACGTTCTGGCGCAGAAGATCGGCGTCAAGGTCATCCATTGCAGTGAGCGCGACACCCAGATCTCCGATGTGCCGAAGCAAGTCGACGAATTCGTCAACACCTGGAGCATCGAGGGCTTCCGCGAGGAGGGCACGACCACTTCCGAGATGGGCTGGGGCACGCATGAGAAAGAGCTGCCGGCTTTTGCCTACCAGCACAAGGAAGGCCCGAAGAACCAGATTTGCCTCGCTCGCATGGGCATCAACACCTGGGTCCGTTCCTGGGTGCCCGACTACACCATCCACGGCATGGTCGTCCGCCACGGCGAGTCGTTCTCGATCTCCGACCAGCTGACGGTCTGGGAGAAGGGCAAGGCCGTCTACCGTCCGACAATGCACTACGCTTACTGCCCCTGCGACAATGCGATCATCTCGCTGCAGGAACTCCGCGGTTACGATTACAAGCTGCAGGTGAACCAGCGCATCATGAACGATGAGATCACCAGCGGCTCCGACATCCTGGGCGCGCTGCTGATGGGGCACGACTACAACTCGTGGTGGATTGGCAGCGACCTGAGCATTGAGGAATCCCGGCGCCTGGTCCCGCACCAGAACGCCACGACGATGCAGGTTGCCATCTCCGTCGTCGCTGCGACGATGTGGATGATTGAGAATCCCGAGTCTGGCGTCGTCGTTCCCGATGACCTGCCGCACGACTACGTCCTCGACATTTCGAAACCCTATCTGGGCCGGTGGATCTCCCGGTCTTCCGACTGGACGCCGCTGCGCGACTACCAGAACACGTTTGCGGGCTACAACCGGCCCGATCTCGACCTCAAGGATCCGTGGCAGTTCAAGAACTTTCTGGTCAAGGACGGCCGGTGATGCGAGGAATGGGGCGCGTTCGCACGCAGGCGAAATGGCAGACAATTTTCTGATAAAGACAGAAACACACAGTCTGCGTCACATTCAGACGTAGGGGCGCAGGCTTGCTGCGCCCTGCGGGGGGGCGCGACAAGATCGCGCCCCTACGGTTCAAGAACCAAGGCCCGGCCCAACCAACACGGATAAGGACACTCATGATCTCACCGACCCGGCTGCAAAAGCTCGCGAAGGAACACGGCACGCCCCTGTTTGTGATCGATCACGACGCGCTCCGGAAGAACTACCGGCAGTTCCGGCGCTACCTGCCGCGCATCCAGATCTATTACGCGGTCAAGGCCAACCCGGACCCTGCCATTGTCCGCACGCTGTATCAGGAAGGAGCGAGCTTTGACGTCGCCTCGATGCCCGAGTTCATGATCGTTCACGAGAACATCAAGGACCTCCCGGCCCAGGGGCGGCAGGACTGGATCTGGGACAAGATCATCTACGCCAATCCGACGAAGGCCACCGAGACCCTTGAGCAGCTCAACCAATACAAGCCGCTGGTCACCTTCGACAACCTGGAGGAGATCCGGAAGATCAAGCAGCACGCGCCCAACGCGGGGCTGGCGCTGCGCCTCAAAGTGCCGAACACCGGCGCAATGGTCGAGCTGTCGTCGAAGTCTGGCGCCTCGCCCGGCGAAGCCGTTGATCTGATCCTGGCCGCCGACAAGGCCGGCCTGGTCGTCGAAGGCATCAGCTTCCACGTCGGCAGCCAGACGACCAATTTTGAGAACTACGTGCAGGCGCTGAGCCTGACCGCGTCGGTCTTCAGGGAGGCGCAGGACCGGGGCTACACCAAGATGAACCTGGTCGACATCGGCGGCGGCTTCCCGGCGCCGTACGATTCCAGCGTCCGACCGCTTCGCGAGCTGGCCAAGGTGATCAACACCGAGCTCGACCGCCTCTTCCCGAAAAACATCCAGATTCTCGCCGAGCCCGGCCGCTTCATGGTGGCGACCGCCGGCCTCGCGGTTTCGAAGGTCATCGGCAAGGCGGTGCGTGACGGCAAGACCTGCTACTACATCAACGACGGCGTCTACCACACCTATTCCGGCATCATCTTCGACCACTGCAAATATCCGGTCAAAGCGTTCAAGAAGGGACCGACGAGCCTTTGTTCCGTCTTTGGTCCGACTTGCGATGCGCTCGATGTGGTGTCGATGGCGGAGAATCTGCCCGAGCTGGAACGCGACGACTTCGTTTACAGCGAGAACATCGGCGCCTACAGCCACGCCTCCTCGACCTACTTCAACGGCTTCCCGCCCGCGACGGTGGTTCATGTTTCGGCTGCGCCGAAACATTGATTTCCGGCTGCGCCGGAAATGGTCGGGCGATTCAGACCATTTGCCGACGTAGGGCCGCCGCTCGCCGGCGGGCCTCTGGGATGCATGAGCCTGCTTGTCCGCGCCGGGACGGCGGGGTTTGCAGGCGATTCGATGCTCGCGTAGAGAGCTTCACTACTTGAATTCTCCTTTTTCATTTCCTTCAGGCATGAAACCACGACGACTCTTCTGTTGGCTGACGGTGGCCAGTCTCCTGTTCGTGCTCGGGTTGGTGGCCGGCAACGTGGTCGACTACGTCCGGTTTCACCATGCGATCGCGCGAGCGAGAGGTCTGACTGAGGCCCAGTTGCGCGCGATTGGGGATCGGGGCCGGGCAGTGTCAAAGCCGGGTCGAATCGACGGCAGCGAGGCACCAGCGGAGTTCCGACCGCTCAAACCACATCGCGGCAGCTTGTATCCGGTTAGCGGGGAGGAGCACTTCTATTTCGCTGCGGCGATTCCGCGGCCGGTGGCGGCCCAATAAATGCCGCCGTAGAGATGGTCGAGAAAGGTCTTGTCCCGGTACAGCTCGGGCATGTGGCCCAGGGCGGTCACGAAACTGCGGCCGCCTTCGAAAGCGTGGTACCAGGCGATTGGATGAAACGCTCCCATGCCCTCGGCGTGTTGCCCCGCCCAGATCTTGGCGGGATCGTACGTGGACTCGTCGACGGTCATGACGACGTGGAGATCGGGAGCCAGCGGGGCGTCGAATTCGTACCATTCGTCCGTCCAGATCCATCGGTCGGGCAGGGGCATTGTCGCGGGGAAATTCCGATCGATGACCTGCAGCACGGCCGTCTGGACGTAGGGATGGATGCGAAACGAGCGTCCGACCAGCTGCTCGTACCAGGGCCATTCGCGCTTTGTGGCGATCCCCATGTGCACCCCCACGAAGCCGCCGCCGGCATGGATGTAATCCTGGAAATGGTTCCGTTGCTCTTCGTTCAACGCCTCGCTGGGGGTGTTTAGGAAGACAATGGCGGCGAACTTCTTGAGGTCGCCATCCAGCACCGCCGCGTCCGCCGCCCAGGTCAGACCGAACTGGTGATGCCGGGCCATTTGCTGAAAAGATTCCTTCGCGACGGGGATGCAGTCGCGGTGCCATTGCTCGGGGACGGCGACTACGAGCACCTCGAACTGGGTTTGACCGTGCGCCGGCCGGGCCAGGAAGGCGGAGGCGGCCAGCAGGGGAAAGAGCAAGGTTTTCATTTGCGATGGGTTCGATACCCCGAGGATTGCTTCGGCTTGGTTGGAGTGTAGGAGCCTGCTTGCAGGCGATTTGGAGCACGCTTCTTTCATTTTGCCGGCGACAACGTAGGGCAGCGCCGTGGTCCTATTGTATGAGCGTCTCAGGCTTTTCGGCCGCGCAATGCCACCCAGGCGCCGACGGCGATCAACAGGCCGCCGCCCGTGTAATAGACGACATAATTCGGGTGGCGGATCCGGCCGTCAAACGCGTCGGCGATGTCCTTGCTGGTTCTTTCGGCGATGCCGGCGATTGAGCCGGAGCGACGGTGACCCCCGTAGATCAAACAGGCGCCCGCGGCGATGAGAATGGCGGCGATGACGTACTTCATGCGGCCAAGCATCTCCCGGCCTGGCTCCGCGGCCAGCCGAATCTCGCGCCCTGAAATGGGTTGGGCGCATCTCCGAATTGTCGTTCGTCCGATGTGGCATGGGCCTCTTGCCCATGGCGGGAGAGCTCCGAACCACGGGCTGGGACCCAGCCTTCGGCCGGGCGCTACGGCTGGCAGGCTGCCCGTGCCACTATTGCCTATCAGCATTGTTATTCCGTCGCTCAAGGATTTGCCCCCTAAGCCGTTTCCATTCAATAAACTTGGACCTCACTCGTGGCGAATGATGTCATCAGTTGATTGGTGTAGGAAGCCTGCTTGCAGGCGATTTTCACTGTGGCCGAGAACGCGAACGTAGCTGCGAGCGCCAGCGAGCGGATGGTTCGTCCACTCGCTGGCGCTCGCGGTTACACTTTTGCTGAAACCGCGCTAAGGCTGGGATGACACCGGCAGGCCGGGCGCGAAATCCTTCGAGGTCTCGAAGCGAAGTTCCTGTTCAATATACTCTTTACCAAAGTTTAGCGCTTTCCGCTATTGAATAACGGTGAAATCTGGCGATCTTCATAACCGCAAGAATCAGTCCGCGTCTGCCAAGGGCTGAGTGCTTTGTGGTTGTGGTTTTGGGGTAATGCGACGCCGCCGTGCCGCCCAGTTGCGACCGGCGGCGCTTTTCTTTTCTGGATCGCTGCGACTGAAACCGGCGTTAGGAGGGATTGTTTCTGCCGAGCAGGCCGGCGAGGGCGCGGACCAGATCGTCACCCTTGAATGGCTTCGCGATCATCACGCAGCGTGGCAGGTTCTTCAGAGCGTCGGCGCCGTAGCCGGTGATGATCACGGCGGGCAGGTTGGCGCCGGCGGCGCGACATTGCTCAATTAGCTCCTCGCCAGTGAGTCCGGGCATGGTGAGGTCGGTGACGATCGCCTGAAAACGCCGCGGGGTCGCGACCACCGCGGCGAGCGCGGCGCGCGGGTCGGAGAAAACGGTGGGACGATACCCCAGTTGATTGAGCCTTTGCTCCACGAACATGACGACCGACCGCTCGTCGTCCACGACCAGGATCTCCTCGCCCTGACCCAGGGGTGCGGCGTCGGCGGGCGATGGCACAACCGTGCTGGCGGTGGTGACGGGGAAGAAAAGTTCGAAGGTGGTGCCGCTGTCGGGCATGCTGTGGACGCGCACTCCGCCTTGGTGACCGCGGACGATCCCCTGGACGATGGCAAGTCCGAGGCCGGTGCCCTCGCCGGGCGGTTTGGTGGTGAAAAAGGGATCGAAGATCCGCTCCAACAGCGCCGCGTCCATGCCCGAGCCGGTGTCTGCGATCATCAGGCGCATGGCGGACCCGGGCTGCAGGTGGGGAACCTCGGCCGCGAGACTGGGCGTGACCTCCATGCGGTCGAGGGAGATTTCGAGGCGGCCAGGGCGGTTGCGCATGGCGTGGGCCGCGTTGTTGCAAAGGTTGACGACGACCTGGTGGATCTGAGTTGCGTCGGCCCTGACGATGCCGCTGGTGAGCCGGACGACGATCTCGATGGTGGCGGGCATGGAGGCGCGGACGAGCTTGAGCGCCTCGGCAACGGGTTCCGAGAGGTCAATCGGCACCAGGGTGACATTGTGCTGGCGGGAGAACGTGAGGATTTGCGCCACGAGGTCCCGTGCCCGCAGACCGGCGGTGCGGATCTCTTGCAGGTCAGCCTGAAGGTCGGTGTTGTCGCCCGCAGAGATGCCAGCGAGTTCACAATAGCCGAGGATGCTGGTGAGCAGGTTGTTGAAGTCGTGGGCGATGCCGCCCGCGAGTGTGCCGAGGCTCTCCAATTTCTGCGACTGCTGAAGCTGTGCCTCCAGACGGCGCCGGCGTTCGATGCCGGCGTTAAGCTCCTGCGTGCGTTCCTCGACGAGGCGTTCGAGCCGGACCTTCTCGCGGTGTTCCAGATACAACGTGACGCGGGCGATCAACACCAACAGGCCGGCCACGCCAATCACGTAGCCGACGTAGGCCCACGGCGCCCGGAACCACGGCGGCAAGACCGTGAACGCGAGCGTCGCCTCCTCGCCGGTTTCGCCCGCCGCGCGCGGTCGCACGTGCAAAACATAGCGACCTTCCTTCAGGTGGTTGAAAACGGTGGACCCGGCGGCGCCCGCCGCGGCCCAGCGCGAGTCCGCCCCCTCCAGCTTCACCTCGAAATCGACCGACACACCGAACGGGCAGTTTGGCGCGACGAAATGCACCGCGAACGAACCATCGTCAAATTCGATCGGCGGCAGTTCCCGCCCGAAGGAGAACTCCGTGCGTCCGCTGTTTGAAAAACTCAGGTCGGTGATGAGTGCGTGAAAAGGCAGTGACGGCGCCGGCGGCAGCGACGGATCGAAGCGCGCCAGCCGGCGGTCGGAGTGCATCCACACCACGCCGTTGCTTTCGCAGGTGAAGTAATAGGGCTGGAATCCAGGCGGCATCGTCTCGCCGAGATTGCGCCAATGGCCGCGCTCGCCGGCGAGGACCTGCACCGAGCCGTTGGCGGTGATCCAAACGCGTCCCAAGGCGTCGCGGATGGGGCGGCCGCCGATGTTAGTCAGTCCGGGAAAGTCGCGCGCGAACTGCTCGTCCGGCTCGAAGCGGCGCGTCGCCTCCACGAAGCGGAGAATCTGGTTATCCACGCTGAAGCCCACGTGGCCGTCGAGCAAGAACACCTGGATCCAGCCTTCGGGAACGCCGTCCTGATGGCCAAACGTCTCGACCGTGGGTCGGTCGCCGGTCACGCGGACCCGCGCGAGCCGCGCATTGCCCTGCTCGATCCAGATCGATCCGTCGTCGCCAGTCTCGACATTGTAGGGGCTGTCGAGGTCCGGCGCGGGGAAACGCTCGACGGCGATGCCGTCGGAGGTCGGCCGCAACCAGCCGAGTTCGCGCGCCGCCGCGTACAGCCAGCGTCCGTTGCGCGGCGCCGCCTCGAGGATGCGCAGATTGCTCGAATCCTGCGCGAACGGGATCCAGCCGCGCTCCGTGCGCGTGTAGGCGCCGTGCTCGGTGGTGACGACCGGCGCGCCGAACACGGTGTAAAACGCGAACGCGAAGCGGCCGGGTGGCGAATCGACTTCGAATCCACTCAGGCGCCCGAAGGGATCGTAAACGCCGCGGTTCATGGTGCCGTCGGCCATCAGCCAGAGCCGGCCGGCGAACCGATACGGATGGGCCGTGGACAGCCGCGTCTCCGCCAACGACTCGAAGTACGACACGCGCGACGGAAACTCAACCCGGACGATGCCCTCGCCGAGCAGCCCGACGATAGCGCCGCCGGTGGTGCACAAACGCTGGATGTGGTTGAGCTGCCGGTCCAGCGAGTGATCGATCACCTCCACCGTTCGGCCGAGCCGGTCGAAGAACACGAGGCCGTAACTCTCAACTGCCGCGGCATAAAGGCCGCCGGCAGTTTCGCAGAGCGCGTTGATCCGTGCGCCTTCGTTCAAGTGGCCCGTGTTTGGAAAGGGCAGCATGAGAGCGCCGTCGAACAGCTTCAATCCACGACCATACGTGCCGACCAGCAATTGATCCGGGCCGAGCGTCACCGCACTGGTCACCGTGTCGCGTGCCGAGATGTCGGCACTAAAATTGACCGGTTCCGCCGACGGTCCGGCGAGCCGCCACAGACGACCGTTGGTGCGGTCGCTCATATAGAATGCGTCCCGCCACCGGAAAACGTGCTCGATCGTATTGGCGTCCCCGGTTACCCGTGCGGTTTGGCCTGGACGCCACGCGACCAGCGCGCCGCTGTCCCCGTGCCAGAACCAGTCGTTGCCGATCTGGACCACGGTGTTCAGGAAGGCCACCCGACCGGATTCGGCGATCGTGCACGGCGCAACGACGTGCAGGCGCCAGCGAGCATCGGACCCGAATATGACCCGGGCGAATCCGCCGACCACAGCCCGGTAAATCGCGCCGTCACCATCGACGGCGACCGTTGTTGCAGGCGGCGATGGGTCGTCAGCCGACTGTTGAAAACGTTCCCAACGCACGCCGTCGCCGATGGCAATCTGCCGCCCGGCGACTAATAACAGCCGGCCGTCAGGCAATACGTGCAAGTCGGTGGGAGGCGCGTCGAGTCCGAGCGTCTGGTAGGTGCGAACCTCAAAGTGCGGCGCGCCGGCTTCAATCAGCCCCGGAGCCGCGTTGTCGATCCGGTGGGCCTGGGCCTGCGCCACCACAGCGCTCACCATCCCGAGCGCCAGCCGAATCAGCGGACGCCATGGTGTCCGGCTCAACCAAGGGACGCGACGCCGGGGCCGGAACAACCAGATGGGAGCGGGAGAGTTCGCGGCGGTGGCAAGACGGGAATCCAAATGGGACTGGGTTGGGGCGTCGACGCAATCGATGGTGGCGGAAACAGGAGCGTTGGCAATTCTCCGCTTGGGCGACGGGTCGGGTTGATTTCGCACTGCTATGCATAAGTCCGTCCCAAATGGCGCCAGCCATTTGACAAGGAGCACGGAGGACGAAGTCCGACGAGCTCCTAACTGCGATAGTCCGCGTTTTCGCTCACGTATTCGTGGGTGAAATCGCCGCCGAGCACGGTGGCGCTCGCATCGCCGAGCCCAAGATCAACCTCGATTTCCACGCAGCGCTCGTGCGTGGGGTAATCCACCGGCGGAAGGAACACCCCGTTCTTCGGCGGCGCGCTGGCGTAGAGCTCTGCCTCCTTGAGATGCTTCGACAGCGCCACCTCCTTTTCTGGATCGAGTTGAAAAACGCCCTGGGCAAAAATCTCGATGCCGCCGATGCGCGCCCGGAGTCGCGTCAGATCAAGCCCCGGCTGGTTTGCCCCCACGTGGCGACCGATGGCCTGGATCAGCCGGCCGACATTGGGGTCGTTCCCGGCCACCGCGCACTTGAAGAGCGGGGCATTCACGATCGCCTTGCCGAGCGAGCGGGCCAGCTCGGGCGTGGATGCGCCGGCCACCCGCACGCGCATGACGTGATGAACACCCTCGCCATTGCGCACGACGTCTTCTGCCAGGTCGCGGCACACGGTCGTCAGGGCGGATTCGAACTCGGCCAAATCCGGACAGGGCACCTGACCCGATGAAACCGCCACCGCGGTGTCCGACGTGCTGGTGTCGCTGTCGACGGAGATGCAATTGAAAGAAACGTTGACCGCCCGGGTGAGCATGGCGCGCAACGCGTCGCGCGGCACCGCCAGGTCGGTCAGAATGTACACCAGCATGGTGGCGAGATTGGGCTCGATCATGCCGGCTCCTTTGGCGATGCCGACCACATGCCCGCCGGCGAGCGCGACGCCGCGGATCTTGGGAAAAAGATCGGTCGTCACGATACTCTCGGCCGCCGGAAGGATCGAATCGGCTCGGAGGGCCGCCACCGCCCGGGGCAGGGCGGAGAGCATTTCATCCACCGGCAGCCGCCAGCCGATCACCCCCGTCGAACTCGGCAGAACCTCGCGCGGCTGCTGGTGAAGGAGGCGCGCGGTTTCCGCACACACCTGCTCGGCGGCCTCGACGCCGCCGGCCACGCAGACGTTGGAAATCTTGTTGTTCACCAGAATCGCGCCGAGAACCTTTTCCGCCAGGCGGGCGCGGCCGATTACCACGGGTGCGCCAGGAAACGCGTTGCGGGTGAACACGGCGGCGAAATCGGGCGACGGCCGGTCGAGCGCAATCAGGGTCAGCGTCATCTCCGCCGGGCGGGGCATTTCGCGCGGGGTGAAGGCGAAACGGGTGATGCCGATGCGAAAGCCGGCCGGCAATCTGGCCTGGGTGGCGAGCCAGGCGCGGTGAACGGCACGGGACGAAAAGATGTTGGCGGAACTGGGCACAATCGACAAGTGGGGCGGAGTCGCGTCGGTGTGAAGCGGAAACTGACGCGCGATTTCCCGAAGTTTTTTATGGATATGCGCCGGGCAAGTGTTGTATGCACTTCGCAACGCCAAGCCCAAGTGCACGCCGCCACCCTCATCACCCCCACCGGTTTCGCAATCGCCGCCACGGCCAGTCATGGTTCTGGCGGCCACGCTTTTTGACCGTCGATGGATATCGCCGAGATCACAGCCAAGGCGCGGGTGTTGCTGGAAGCGATGCCGTACATCCAGGATTTCCACGGCTCCACTTTCGTGGTGAAGTACGGCGGGAGCTTCATGGATGACGCGGATCCGGCGGTGCGGACGCGGGTGGCGTACGACATCGCTTTTTTCGCCGCGGTCGGCATCAATGTGGTGGTGGTGCATGGCGGCGGCAAAGCCATCACGAAGGCGATGGAGGCCGCGGGCTTGAACGCGAGTTTTGTCAATGGTCTGCGCATCACGGACGAAGCGGCGATGGCGGTCGTGAAGCGGACGCTCAACGAGGTGGTGAACAAGGAAGTGTGTGACGCCATCGCCACCGCGAACGCGCGGCCCAAGAGCCTGCCGGGCGACTCCGTGCTCGTCTGCCAGAAGCTCGCCGTCGACGATGACGGCAATCCGGTTGATCTGGGCTATGTCGGCGAAGTGACCGAGGTGAAGGTCAAGCTCATCAAGAAAGAAATCGCCGACGGCTTTGTCCCCGTCATCTCGCCGGTGGCCGAGGCCATCGACGGCAAGCCCTACAACGTGAACGCCGACCTGGTCGCGGGCCGGGTGGCCAGCGCCTTGCGGGCGCGCCGGCTCGTCTACATGAGCGACGTGCCCGGCTTGCTGGCGAACGCCGCCGATCCGGCCTCGCTCATCTCCACGCTGAAGATCAGCCAGGTCGACGAGCTGAAGAAGAAGGGCGTGATCGACAAGGGCATGCGCCCGAAGGTGGCCAGCGCGATCCGCGCCTTGCAGGAGGGCGTGCAGCGCGTCCATTTCATCGATGGCCGCCTCCCGCACAGTCTGCTGCTGGAGATCTTCACCGACCAAGGCATCGGCACGGAGATTGTCAGCTAGCCGCGCGTCGTCCTTCGTCCTCCGTGCC
>Ga0182027_10009309_pt1 | contig 14141 bp, 10 predicted proteins | sample 712E1DmetaG_FD_121300 | JGI IMG/M metagenome (GOLD analysis project Ga0182027, IMG submission 121300) | Permafrost microbial communities from Stordalen Mire, Sweden - 712E1D metaG (Illumina Assembly) | ecosystem: Environmental > Terrestrial > Soil > Wetlands > Permafrost | place: Sweden...
AAGAAAACGAACCTACTCCCTAGAAAAACTGCAGCCGCCGCTCTCGAAACTCATGAACCGCCTCCTTATTGCGCAACAAGCTCGCCAAGGTGCATCGAATGGCTTATTCTAGCGCCTATGGGGCTGGGGGTGAGGGGGTCCAATTGGGAATGGTGAGCTTAAGCGAACAGTATTGGAATTTCTCAGAACGATCGGACATTCTCAGGGTGCAGCCGGAAGGGCGGGTCCCTCCCTGCGGGACCCGCCGAAGGTGCGGATTCCGGCATCTGTGTCAGTACTCGATGGCAACTTGTTTGCCTGAGCGGCTCGATTCTCCCATGGCGGCAATAATCACAGAGACCCGATAACCGTCTTCGAATGTCGCAAGGCAGGGGTCCAGGTCGGCGCCGCTCGCCAGGGCGCCGAGAAAATGGGCCTTTTCGATAATATGGGCGTGCTCCCAACCCAGCGTATGGCCTGACGGCCACCAAGCCTTAGCGTAGGGATGCTCGTCATCGGTCACGGAAATCTCCGTGAAACCCGAAAGCGAACGTTCTCCCACGCCTTCGAGGCAGGCCAGCAGGCTGTTGGGGTATTCTAGATTCCAGCGCAGCGAGCCTTGCGAACCATTGATCTCCCAGGAGAGGACGTTCTTCCTGCCGGTCGCCAGGGCGGTTGCCACCATGACGCCCATGGCGCCATTTTCGAATTCCAGGATGGCTGCCGTGGCTTCGTCGACATGCCCTTCCTTACACCCCGCGCCAGGGACCGATCTGGCGGCATTAAACGTACCAACCCGCGCCATAACGCTCTTCACTTCCCCAATTAAAAACCGGCACTGATCGATCGCATGGCTGCCGATCCCCTGAAGAACACCCGAGCACGGCCAGGCGGAGTACCAGACTTGCTCGGGTGGAAGTGTAGGATCATGCCCCGCCATTTGCATGTAGTTCACCCGCATGTGGTAGAGCTTGCCCAATCTTCCAGAGGCAATGAGGTCTCGGGCGAGGCGGACGGCGGGGAAAAAGCGGTAATTGAAAACACACATCGCTTTGCCGGTGGCCTTCTTTGCCGCGTCTCGCATTTTGCGCGCGTCGTCAACAGACACCGCCAGCGGTTTCTCACAGATGACGTGTTTTCCGTGCTCGAGGGCCGCTATGCAAGGTTCGGGATGAAGGGGATCAGGGCCACAGTTATCGAAAATATCGATTCGCCGATCCCTCACCACATCGCCCCAATCCGTGCAGTACTCCTTAAAACCATACCGCGCCGCTGCACGCCCTACCTTCTCCTCATTCCTGCCGCACAGAAGCAGCAGGCGCGGGAGGATGTCGAGCTCGGGATACATGTACGGAATCACCTTGAAGGCATGGGAGTGGCATTTCCCCATGAACCCATGCCCCAGTACACCGATGCGAAGTTCTTTTCTGTTACCCGCTTCAACCTTTTTTGTGGTCATGCTCGCCTCCCCGTACTGGTGTCATTTGTCAGACATGGCCGTCTCAGGTCGCGGTCATTCCCGCTTTCGCGGGAATGACTGGCGCTTCGAAAGGGAGCCCATCCGAAATGAGACCAACACTCGCATCCCATACTCGTTGACAGAACAAAGGTTGTTTCCTCTATTCCCTGGATCCACTAAAGGAATTCCATTCGGCGTCCAACTGGTCTTTAGTTTCTCGCCCCGGGTGGATGAGGATACGATAGCTAACCGTCAGGGTCTTTCCCGCCTGGAGGGTAAAGGGCTCGGCCCACAGGGGTGCGGGGCTGAAATAGCCGAAGGGGATTTGGTCATTTATAATGTTGTGCCATTGTGTGGGGTAGCGGAAAGTGGAAGGGTGCTGGAGGATGGCAATGCCGCCTATTTCACTCGTGGCGTTGTCAACCACGGAGAAATCCATCCAGCGAGCCTTTTGACCATGAGTATTCTTCGCTGTGAATCCACCTGGCAGGTCCACTCGGCCTTCGCTGTCGATCAGTCGCCAGTCTTTGGTGGCCTGCGAAATGCGGACTGACATGCCTGCGTATCCGCCGCCCGCCGTTCCTCCCTGGAGCAGCACATCCTTTCCACCCGCAGTAAACACGCCCGCCCAATCGATCCGATAGCGGCCCTCCCTGTCTGGCGCGCTCACGGTGATCTTCCGCTTCTCCGTGAGCAGCGGTGGCCCACCAGGCGTGTGATAAGTCAAAGTCAAAAAAATGGTGGCTGAGTAATTCTTGCCAGGGATGACTTTCGCCTTCAGCACTTCGGTGCTGCCGTCGGGCAGCCCCGTCTTCGGGTCTTCCTCCCAGTAGTTGACGCCGTTGAGCATCTTCCACGAAAACCAGAGCGCCCGGTGCCAAGGGTGATCGTGCGGGCTGAGACAGGTCAGCACAGTGCCATCGATCAGGGCCACCGGGTGGAAGTAGGGCTTGCGTGTGTCTTTGCCGTAGTTGAACTGCCAGACAGTATGGTGATGGTTGAGCAGGGCGATGGAACTGTCGCTCTGTTGCCACTTGTAATCCGGACGCTGGCTCACTTGCTCTGCGCTAAAACCTACATTGTTCCCCAAGGACTCGACCAAGCCGAATATAACGCACAGGGCCAGACCCAGCATGGCTAAGGCCCCGCGAAGATTAATTGCCGTTCCTTTCCATGATGTATCCATCGGGTCACCTCTTCACACGATTTGTTTCCAGTATGCCGTCCCGGCTAAACGAATTGGGAATGTAGCGCGGGCGTCTCGCCCGTTTTACATTTTGCCCTCTCCCTTGGGGAGAGGGTGCCCCGCTACCGGCGCTTTCACCAGCCGGAGCCCCGCACCGTCCGGTGCAGGGCGGAGCGGGACGGGCCTACGCCCGCCGAAGGGGAACCGGCGAGCCGTAAACAACATCGGCTTCGGCCCGCAGGCGGGGGAGGGGTCGGTTGCACAGTGAGACTTTGCGTCCTTTTCGGCCTTGCGTGAGTGGCTTTTGCTCTTCCAAGTATTTGTTCCCAGCTTGTGCACGTTCGCTTTGGCGGACAACTACGCCTCATACCGCCAGGGGCTGCGCAAGGTGCGCTTCATAAGCCGATTGGCGTCGGGATCGTTGGGGAATATTTCCTTTTCCGGATCCCATTTCAGTTTGCGCTGCTGGAGCTTGAACGTAATCCAGGCAAGCTGGCAGACGGTCTCCGACCGCACGGCGACCTCGACGGGGCAAATCGTGCGGCCTCGAGACTTCACGCACTCGATGAAGTTCTTTTCGTGCAGATCGCTGACCGGCAGGTGGAGCTCGTTGGGACCGATCTTGGATTCCAGTAAGGATTTGGGTTGTGTCTCCAGAACGCCCCGATTGACGAACACCCAACCATCCGGTCCTTCAAACGTGATGCCGTGCTTCACCCCCTCGAAGCCCGGGCCGGAGCCGGTGTAGTGCACCTTCACACCGTTGGCATAATCGTAATTGACGTCCCAGCTTGTGGGGTTGTCGCAAAGGGCATCATCGTGCGGCCACACTGCCGTGCCGGTGACTTCGAGTGGACCCGTCAGCTCGGTGCCGTTGCCCCATTGGGCAATGTCAATATGATGGATTCCCCATCCGGAGACATAGCCAAGCGAATAATCACTGATATGAAACCAGTGCGGATAGGTGAGGCGGGCTGTGGTATAGGGCGCCGAGGGCGCCGGCCCCAGCCACATCTCGTAATCCAGCCAGTCGGGGACGGGCTCCGGCTCGACCTTCTTCAGGCCGGCCCTCTCGTTATCCCCCTCGGGCCAGTGTCGGCCGCCCGATGCCCCGGAGTGGACTCCAACCTTGATCGTTTGCACCTTCCCGATACGGCCGTTAAGCACGAGTTCGCAGGCGAACCGAAATTCCTTGGACGACCGCTGCTGGGTGCCGAATTGAAATACACGCGCGCGCCGGTTCACTTCTTCCCGCAACAGCTTGATCTCGTCGATGCTCATGCCGAGCGGCTTTTGGACGTAGAGGTCTTTGCCTGCCCGCACCGCAGCCAGCGCGTGCAGCACGTGCCAGGAGTCCAAGGAAGCGATGCAGACGGCATCAATGTCGGGCCGCGCCACTAGCTCGCGGAAATCGTTGTACGCAGCGCAGACTTGTTTGCTGTATTCTCCGTTCACGATATGTTGCGCTTGTTCCCGCCGCCAACGGTTCGGATCGCACACCGCGACCACCTGCACATCCGGTTGGTTGATAAACGGACGCAACTGGCCTTGACCCATATTTCCAACACCGATGAACCCCACCGTGACACGGCCGCTCGGGGCAACGGCGCCCCCCAGGCCCAGCGCCGAAGAAGGCACGATATAAGGGAACGCCAACGAAGCGCCGGCAACCCCAGCCGCCCTTCTCAAAAACTGGCGTCGATTTGTTTGCGATTTTTTGCGCATGAATTCGCCTCCGAAAAAGTGAACATTAAGGAGCCTTGTGGATTAAAGGCCGTAATGAAAGCGGCCGCCGAATAGATCAGACGCTACCTGATGCGCCGCGATGGCCCAGGCATCGATTTCAACATCCGGCCCAATGCCGGCGCGAGCCTCATAATAGCCATTTCGGACAGCGGGTGCTCGCGGCATGTGGCCTCAGCGGCGGGGTAGATCATAGTCTTCCAGTGTTTCGGAATCAAGAAGTTAGGGAGATCGGCGCAGCCCGGCCCTTGGCCCCAACCCAAGAGGAGACTCACCACAGAGGCCACAGAGTTCGCAGAGAAGACTCGTGCCTGGTTGCATTGGTAATCGTCATTGTTCATGACTCGCGGAAGGGCAGGGCTTTAGCCCCTCCGCCTTTGGGCGTGAGGTTGAACGGGCCTTTAGGCCCTGAAGCCACGTTACTTCAGGGGCTAAACAGGCTGCGGAAAAACCCCTTGGAGGAGGCTAAATAGGGCATCGATATACTTGACTGACACAGGGACAAAATCTCAGGGGGATTACCACAGCATCAACAACACGGTCTGCTAGGGGGACGACTCGCGCTGTTCTTGAAATACGCCTTGAAGATGCACAGGAAGTTCTCGGCGTGATGTGGCTTCAGCACTCTAACTTCTTCACACAAATCCTCCTGCCGAACCCACTTCACCCACTTCTGCCCTACTCTTGTTTTCCTAAGATATGCATGGCTCGAACAGATGGCACACAGGTTCTTGTAGCCCTCCATAGTCCCCGCATGGAGATAGACAACCTTGGGCCATCTGTCCAGCTTCGCCCCAATTCTCAGTGCGGTATCGTAGAGGGCCACCTGGCCGAACCCGTCAAGGGGTCTCGTTGCAGACTCAATGCGCTGGAGCAACTCGTCAAAGCCCCGGCATTGTTTGATTTCCTCCAGATTGGCCAGCAGTTCATCGCTTGCCCTCTTCAAGATGTCTGCCCCAAGTCGCCGCTGGTGGGGGTAAATCTTTTCCCTCTGATCCTCCGGGTCCTTGTACTTGTACAGGTTGACGAACCGGAGGACGGTTTTTAGGGAATCAAGTTGGTGGTAGCGGTCTAAACACCTGTCGAGTATAGGCTCATACGTGACTCCGTAGATGCTAACCAATTTGTGGAGAAGAAGCCACTGACTCCCTTGGGTAAGTTGGCGAAGGTTACACATCAGGCGGTCGGTTAGCGGTTGGTCACCTGGGTGCGCTTTGAGGTGCTCGAAACACTGCCCGACTTTCAAGGACGGGTTCTTGATTTCATCCGTCGTCATGATTGCTCCTTAGTCTTGCCTGTGTCATAATTTTACTATGCCTACACGCTCATTTGTGCTGGAATTTGTGGACAGCTAGCCAAGGGCCTAGATGTGTCCGAACGCTTTGCGTTTTTTCCTAAAAAAGGATTGGATGTGCCCAAAGTAAGGTGGGACGTGGATAGCGCAGATAAATTGATGCTGTTTATCGGTTCTGCCATCGGCCTTGCTGCCCTAACTACGGTCGTTGAGAAGTACTGGCCCCGTTTCGGCTGGCTTGTGATTCCCGTTGTGTTAACCATTATCGTCCTAGCATGGGGGGCTAGGGACTCGGAGTTTGAAAACTGGCGACAGCGCTACCACCGTGCTAAGAAAAAGCTGGAGGCGCGCAAGGCTCATCAAGACTGACCCCCAAGAACGCAATGACCAGCCGACTTCTTGGGCTTGGGTCTGATGCGCCTGACCCGGACGTGGCGGTTTTCTCCCCGTGTCAGTCAAGTATATCAATGCCCTAAATAGCTCTTCCCGGTTTCCGCAAGTCATTGATTCCACGTCTGTGCACATGCGGGTTGGGTCGCTTTTTGGTGCTCAAAACGCCTTTTTCCGCAGCCTGTAAAGCCCCGCCCTTCCGCCCCCGATATATAGTGTCGCTAACTTCCGCAACTTAGCACTAGAAGTGTTTTCTCTGTGGTCTTTATACTACTAATCCCGAATTTCTTTTCGCACCGCGAAGATTTCTCCTCGTGTCAGCAGTGCCTCCGCCCTGTAGCATCCAGTGCGGGGCTCTGTGTCCTCAGTGGCCCGAAGAGTCCCGCAGGCGCGGGATCACCTGAGATGCTCCGTGTGCTCTGTGTTAAGGCTTGAAAAGAACGGAGGACACAGAGAGTCCCGTTTTGGTTGCGGTTACCGGGCCGCGCTGTGTTTCTTGACAGAGGGAAAACGATAGGCTAGGATAGTATGTGGGTCTGGGGAAATGCCGAATGCTGAATTGTGAATTCTGAATTATGGTTTGTGAGTTGCACTATTATTTTTCGCCACTGCGAATTGCCTACCACTTGCTGCCAACTGCCTACTGCCTACTGCATTCGAAGGAGGCGGGATGGAAAGGGCTCTTGGCAGGCATGGAAGAGTAGGACAAGATGTCACTGCTGACAGGGAAAGAAACAGCGAGCAACTTTAAAAAGTGAAGGAACGATACGGGAATGTCTATGAAAACAAAGGGTTGGTCTTTCTGAGGAGAGGGCAAAGCGGGCATGTTATAGAAAACACAGATAGTTACGCGTTGAGAGCGGGAATGTTGGTGAAAACTCAGGTAGTTAGCATTTGGATAAGTCGTCGGTGATAGGCGGGAGAAATCAGGTGGTGTCAGAGCCAAAATTGGATTCAGGAGTCACGAGTCACGAGTCAGAACGAAGAGCATCTACTCTCCGCCGACTGCCTACTGCCTTCTGCTTACTGCCTATTTCCCGGTAAAACGGCGTCCATAGGCAATCCCCGGTAGAAGCGCGCCAACGCCGCAATGTTCCGGTCATTGGCGCTAATCCGATTTCTTCCTGTGAACGCACCGATGGGTTTACCGAGGTACTCTGCGATGGGCAGTGGCAGCGAGTTATCCCGCGGTTCGGCAAAGCCGTAAAAATCAAGGTCACGGTTGTTGGGGTCAGCCAGGAATTTCGCGGCGTCGTGCGCGGCCCAGCCCACAAGGTTCTGGAGCATTCGAGTCCGCCTCCCCGCCATGCGCCGGCCGGCTTGGTAAAGCTTGGGGTCCGGCGATTCGTTCATCGCCCAGTCGACTTCCTTCAGCAGGGGTGAGTTCTCGATGGTGGGGTCAGCCATATTGCTGACGGAGAGCCATAGGACGCATTTGGGGTTGGCGTTATCGCGAGCCTCTTTGATGCGTGCCCAGCAGCGGTTGATGGCCTTCCGCTCGTATTCCAGCTTGTCTTCCTTGGCCGGCGGTCCACTCGTGGGGAACGCCTTGCCGGTCAATTGGGTAAACAGTTTCTGCTCCGCCGGCAACCAACCCTTCTGCCGCAGCCTGTCAGCGGGGTTCCAGACCCAGTCAAGCATGGTGCCGTCCATGCCGGTCTTCTGCATCGCATCACCCATGGAGTGTGACAGGTAATCCAGATATTCATCAGTGAGTGGGATGTGAATGTCGGAAGGCGCGCCGTAACTCAGGTCGGGATGGTCTTTGCCCCACTTTGAGTTGGCGCCTATGCAGAAATAGCCCATCACCAGCATCCGTTTCTTATGGGCAAGCTTGACGACTTCGGTAAGGAAATCGTGTTCCAGACCCGGCTGCGGGGGCACAAAGCCGCCCTTGTACCAGGCGTAGCCGTTGCAGGAGACAGCAAACGTCTGAATCACGTTGGCTCCAAGCTCCTCATACCACCGCACATGCTCTTCCGTAGAGGCCTCTGCCCAATGACCCGGCGGAGCGAAAAAAGTCCTTTCCTCCACGGCGGGCGCATTGCGGGCCTTGCTCGGCTGATTCACATGGGCCCAGTTGAAATCAATACAAAACGCCTTGATCTGCTTGGGGACGGTAAGTCCTTCTGCTTTCCCGGCCGCCATGATCGTGGCGCTCATCATTCCCGTGGCCCCTGCCGCAGCCGCGACATGTCCAAGGAAACTTCTCCTGGTCATCATCTCAATTCCTCCCTCAGATTGGTTGTGACTATACTACCTCAAATCAGTGCCGACCCCGCAAGGCAGTGTCTGCATTTTGGGGCTCTGCCGAGCTCAAGCCCGGCGGCCGAGTTGCTGCATTCTCCCCTCTCCCCCTTGGGGGAGAGGGGAAGTTGCGCTCGCTACAGACTCCTCAGGATTTTTTGTCAAAGTGTGCGACGTGAAGTATGCTATGTAGCTTTGGCCCAAATAGCCCTTGAGGGGGAGTCATGACCGAGCCCTTTTTGCAGGCTTCGAATTCAACACCAGCAAGCGCACCCCAGCCACAATTGCAGCGGCGGCTCGGGATCCTGAACGCCACCTCCATAAACATGTCGAACATGATCGGCATCGGGCCATTCATCACGGTTCCGCCCATCCTCGCCACGATGGGCGGTCCGCAGGCCCTTATCGCTTGGTTTGTAGGCGCTCTTCTCGCCATTTGCGACGGGCTGGTGGTTTCCGAACTCGGCGCTGCTTTGCCGGGAGCGGGCGGACCTTATCTATTTTTGCGCGATACCTTCGGTCGCGAGCGCTGGGGCAAGCTGATGGCCTGGATGTTCATCTGGCAGTTTCTCTTTTCGGGCACACTGGAAATCGCTTCGGGAAGTATCGGCATGGTGCAGTACCTGAGTTTCCTTTGGAAAGATCTCGCCCTGCATCCCTGGCGAATCAAGTTCCTGGCGGCGGGGATTTCAGCCTTGGTCATGTTCTCCTTATACCGAAAGATTCAGGACATCGCCCGGCTAATGATGATTCTCTGGATCACTACCCTGGTGACCACAGGCTGGGTGATCGTTTCCGGTCTTGCGAAGATGAACCTGCACCTGGCATTCGATTTCCCTCCCCACGCTTTCAGCATGAATTGGGCATTTCTGCTGGGGTTGGGAAATGGGACCGTCCTGGTGATTTACAACTATCTCGGGTACAACCAGGTCTGTTATCTCGGCGGGGAAGTGAAACGTCCGGAACGGACCATTCCCTACGCCGTAATTCTTTCCATATTGGCTGTCACCGTAATCGACTTTCTTCTCTCATTCAGTTTCGTGTCGGTGGTTCCGTGGCGCGAGATGGTGAAGGAGGGGTCGCTGGCCTACAACGCGGTGGCTTCGGTTTTCATGGGCAGAATCTACGGTCAGTGGGCGGCCTTTATGATCTCAGGGATGATCCTGTTTACTGCCTTTGCCTCCGTATTTGCCCTCATGCTGGGGTATTCAAGAGTGCCTTACGCGGCCGCGCAGGATGGGGCGTTCTTCCGTTATTTCGGAGTGCTTCACCCTCAAGGAGAGTTTCCCCATCGCTCGCTTGTCCTGGTGGGGCTACTGTGCATCGTCGCCAGTTTCTTTGGGTTGGTGCAGATCATCACCGCTTTGATACTGGCGCGAGTCCTGGTGGTTTTCGTTGGCCAGATCACCGGCTTGTTCATTATGCGCAGGTACCGTCATGAAATAAACCTGCCCTTCAAGATGTGGCTTTATCCTATCCCGGCGATTCTGGCGTTGATCGGCTGGGTCTTTGTGTTCGTGAGTCCTTTAAGCCAGCCTGGAGGATGGAGATATATGCTCTATGCCTTTGGGACCATCATTGCAGGATTAGCGGCATATCTCGCCTTGGCCTCCCAAAAGCGTGACTGGCCTTTCGCCCCTCGAGCCCAGGGCGTCCAGAGATGACTTCATGCTGTCCAAGCCTGTTACCCGCGGTCCTGCCTTGCCTAACGAGCAAGTCTTTCTGTGTCCGAGAGCCGGCGACGTATTATCCCGTGCCTTCTTTTGCTATAATGGAAGCATAGTGGAAGGGCGATCCGTTTCGGGTGATAGCAGCACGGCCACGCGTGAACATGGACGTTGGCCTCCTTGTGCTTCGCACATTGGGGCCGACCATAGCTCCGCATTCCCGGCACTCGACTCTAAGACCCTGTGTCCAGACTTAGGTCGTCACGAAGACTTCGGAGCTGTCCGACGTTTCAATCTGGGGGTATTTCAAGGAATTCTATGGCAACCACTCATGTTGAGCTGAAGGAAAGGGAATCGTCTGCCGAGCAGAAGAGAGTCGTAAATGATCTCAGTATTCAGGTCGCAACCGTAAACGGGTCGGGGAGCCAGACGGCAAACAGTGTCCTTTTGAGGGCCATTTTCCAGATGGGGATTCCCGTCTCCGGCAAGAACCTGTTCCCGTCGAACATCGCCGGCCTGCCCACTTGGTTTACGATTCGCGCCTCCAAGGACGGGTACATCGCCCGCCGGAGCGACAGCGAGTTTTTGGTGGCGATGAACCCTGAGAGCGCCGAAGAAGATGTATTAGCCCTGAAGCCCGGCGCCGCTTGTGTTTACGACGAGCGCCTGAATCTGGGACGGCTTCGCGATGATGTGGTGTTTTATCCGGTGCCTTTTGACCATCTCGTGGCGCCCGTCTGCCCCGATGCCAGGTTGCGCAAGTTAGTCCGAAACATGATTTACGACGGCGTGCTCGCCAGGCTGCTGGGTATCGAAATGGAAGAGATCCAGATCGCCCTGCGCAAGCAGTTCAAGAAGAAGGCCAAGGCTGCGGACCTGAACTTCAATGCAGCTCAGGCCGGCCACGACTACGCCGCGAGGACTTTCCAGAAGCAAGATCCTTTCTATTTCGAGCGCATGGACGCGACGCGCGGGAAGATCATTGTGGACGGCAACTCGGCTTGCGCGCTGGGGGCGATGTTCGCCGGGGTTACCGTGGTGACCTGGTATCCCATCACTCCTTCTTCGTCAGTCTGTGAAACGTTGATCGCGTATATGAAGCGGTACCGCGTGGACAAGGAAACCGGGAAGGCGACGTTCGCCATCGTCCAGGCAGAAGACGAATTGGCAGCCATCGGAATGGTGATGGGCGCCGGTTGGGCAGGTGCGCGGGCCATGACGGCTACCTCCGGTCCCGGCATTTCCCTCATGGCAGAGTTCACCGGCTTCGGCTACTACGCAGAAATTCCGGCTGTCATATACGACATCCAGCGGGTGGGACCCTCGACGGGTTTGCCGACGCGCACCGCCCAAGGTGATATGCTGAAGAATGCCTTCCTCTCCCACGGTGACACGAAGCACATCATGTTGATTCCTTGCTCCGTCGAAGAGTGTTTCACGTTATCGATCGACGCATTCGACTTGGCGGAAGAGTTCCAGACTCCGGTGTTCGTCATGAGCGACCTCGACCTCGGGATGAATAACTGGATGGCTGATCCTTTCACATATCCCGAGAAGCCCATGATGCGCGGGAAGGTGCTCAGCAGCGAAGATGTCCGCCGCCTGGGCGGGTTCGCTCGTTACAAGGATGTGGATGGCGACGGGATTGGCTACCGGACCCTCCCCGGCACGCCCGAACCCATGGCCGGTTACTTCACGCGTGGGAGCGGCCACAACGAGAAGGCCATCTACAGCGAACGCCCCAACGATTATGTTGACAACATGGACCGCCTGGCGCGGAAGCTCGAGACGGCCCGCGCGAAGGTCCCCAAGCCGGTGATCCGGGAAGATGGCAGGCATGAGATGGGCATCATCGCTTATGGCACAAGCCACTGGGCGGTGCTGGAAGCCCTCGATCAACTAAAGGGAGAGCAGGATATTGAAGCCGGCTATTGCCGCCTGCGTGCTTACCCGTTCTCTCTGGAAGTCCGCGACTTCATCCGCCGGTACGATCGAGTTTATGTAGTGGACCAGAATCGCGACGCCCAAATGCTGGGCCTCTTGCGGCTGGAACTGGAAGTAGAAGACATCAAGAAGTTGCGCAGCGTGCGGCATTACGACGGCTTGCCCATTGACGCGCGCAGCATCACGGACGAGATTGTTTCCCAGGAGGCACAGAGCTGACATGGCAACCACCACCGTTCCTCCGGCTTCGCCGGCTAAAGTTAACCGCCTCGGCCTCGAGATGGCCAGCTACAAGGGCAACAAGAGCACCCTCTGCGCCGGGTGCGGTCATAACGCTATCTCCGAGCGCATCATCGAGGCCTGCTACGATATGGGCATTGAACCGCATCGTGTGGCCAAGCTTTCAGGCATTGGCTGCTCCTCGAAAAGCCCGGCCTATTTTCTGCGCACCGCTTATGGTGTGAATTCGCTCCACGGACGGATGCCCTCAATTGCCACGGGCGCCATGCTGGCGAACCGGAATTTGATTGCCCTGGGCGTAAGCGGCGACGGCGACACAGCTTCTATCGGGGTCGGCCAGTTCGTGCACCTGATGCGCCGGAACATGCCTCTGATCTACATCATCGAGGACAATGGCGTTTATGGGTTGACCAAGGGTCAGTTCTCCGCTACGGCCGACATCGGTTCCAAACTAAAGACGGGTGTGGCGAACGACCTGCCCCCCATCGACACCTGCGCGCTCGCCATCCAGCTCGGCGCCACTTACGTGGCTCGTTCATTCTCCGGCGACAAGAGGCAGTTATCCGCCTTGCTGAAAGGCGCGCTGGCCCACCGCGGAACTTCCATGTTGGACGTGATTTCGCCCTGTGTGACCTTTAACGATCACGAGGGATCGACCAAGAGCTATAGCTATGTGAAAGACCATGATGAGCCTTTGGCCGATGTGAGCTTTGTGCCCTACTTCGAAGATATCTCGGTGGATTACGACCCGGGCTCGACCCTGGACATCACCATGCACGACGGTTCGCATATCCTACTTCGCAAAATCGAGGAATCTTACGATCCCACCAATAAGATAGAGGCCCTTCGCTTGCTGACAGAATCCCACGACAAGGGGGAGATCATTACCGGCCTGTTCTACGTGAACACCAAGCAGGAGAATTTCCTCACCCTGCTCAATGTCGTGGATGAGCCCCTGGCGACATTGCCGGAATCGAGAGTGCGTCCGCCCAAAGAGATCCTCGAACAGGTTATGCAGGCGCTGATGTAAGGGCTGCCGACGTTACCTTAGCGGGGGAAAGATGCACTCTTCATTTCCTGCCTGAGTTTCGTCCATTTCCCAAGCTGAACCGGCTTTTCCCCGGCTCCGTTTCGCTGCGATTTCGTCACATTGCCTAACCGGCTAATCGAGAAGCACCAAATCCTTCAGGTGTGCGTAGTGTTTTGAGTTGTGAGTAACGAGCGGGGTGTCAAGGTAGCGGGCAGTAGCTGCGATCCAGGCATCAGGCGTGCTGATTGGATGGCCCTTTCGGTTTGATTCATGGGTGACCTCTGCCCACAAAGAGCAAAGTCCATCGTCGGGATAGCACACGGCGAATTCCGACAGATACTGCTTGAACAGATTGCGTTTGGGAACCCCCCAGTTCGCTTCCAATGCTCCGAACCGCATTTCCGCGAGAGTCGTGAACGAGATGACGGGTTCTTTGTCTGTCAGAAGGTCGACATAGTGACCGGCGAGGGGATGCCACTTGAAGATGTAGGAGATGACATCCGTATCAACAACGAGCTGTTTCATAGGGGGGCAGGGCGTTCGTGATCAAAGCGGCGCTGCTCATAGATAAGCTGCACAAATTCCTCGGCCTCAGTACTCGCACCTGGATCAATGTGCTTCAAAAGGGCGTCGACAGAAAAACGCTTCTTTCGTACGATATTTGCATGCGTTCTTTTCTTGGGGGCGGATTGGTTCCTTAGATCTTTCATTTTCCACTTTGCAGTCTAACACTCCCATCTTAACAAAGCCATTGGTTTGATGTTCCTGCCCGTCCGGTTGAGGCACACGCGACAGGTCCTCGCGACCGTAATCAGCCGATCGCCGAGCCTTCCCTAACGATCTACTGATGTTCGCAAAATACGGTGACAAACCTTCGTCGTAGCGCCGCCGTCCAGGCGGCATTCTGCGATGCCGGCAAGATGCCGGCGCTACCCCTGAGGTGTCACTATATTTTGCGAACT
>Ga0182027_10009310_pt1 | contig 14141 bp, 3 predicted proteins | sample 712E1DmetaG_FD_121300 | JGI IMG/M metagenome (GOLD analysis project Ga0182027, IMG submission 121300) | Permafrost microbial communities from Stordalen Mire, Sweden - 712E1D metaG (Illumina Assembly) | ecosystem: Environmental > Terrestrial > Soil > Wetlands > Permafrost | place: Sweden...
TGTCATGACTTTTAAATCTTTATATTTCTCTAGAAGTTTCTTATTCTTAGATACGAAAAATGCTGTTGCAAAGGCGTCAACAATTGCTAGGTCTTGGCCTACTACAGTGATTGATGCAATATCTAGGCCATTTAATATGTGAGACTTTTCAAAACTTCCAACATATTGATTATAGTCACCAGAAGTCGCTATTGCACAACTGCCTACCGTGATTTTGGATATTATCTCGTCTTGATTCCTAGGATGTTGAATACCTATGTTTTGGATAATATCGCCGAATATTCTAATGTCGCCTCGACCATCAACAAGTCCAGCAATGACGCCTTCATTCTCTAAAACTTTTACCATTCTTTCTACTATATAACCTTTGGCAACACTTCCTAAATCAATAATCACGTCATCATTATTAAGAGTTATGAAATTGTGATCCACAATAATATTTTTGAAATAACATTGAGCCGTTTCCTTCAAACCCTTCTTTCTTTGTTGAATAGATTTTCCTAAGCTAACATCATATTTGCCATCTGTTAATTCATAGAATTCTTTTGCAATGCTAAGCAACTCGATGAATTCATCAGAAACACACATCTTTCTATTCTTGTTTAATAATGATAACTCACTTTTTTCATCGTATAAATTAAATATCATACTGAGTCTCAAACCTTCTTCATATGCCTTCATGGCAACTTCTTCTGATAACATATCATCCATGTCATAAATAACTATTTCAACATCCTTGCCAAATAATGGTCTACTAAAGATATATTCATCCATAAAATAGGAAGATAATATTGATTTAAAAAGATATAGGTGTTTACATACGAAATATTTATAAAACGATTTTCCTTTCTATGATTTGATGAAGACACGTTTTAATTTGCAGTCAATAGATGTTATAAAAACTCTACTAACTTGTCTAATTATATTTGTTCTTGGGATGCTCGTCGTGTTTGCTCTTGTAAGATTCAAGATATGGACATTGATCGCTCCAGCAGACAAAATGTTTGTCGGACTTATATTCATTATATTATTCTCGACTATAGGCGTAAGACACAAAAAAGGCACAAAGAAATATAGAAAGTAATAGCTGGTATTTTCGTAATAACATTTATAAAACGATTTTCAATTCTTTTATTGTGAGAGCAAGAATTCTATTCATATTTTTGTACTCATGTAGATATGCTCCTGTAGTGTAGACCGGTCAATCATACCACCCTCTCACGGTGGTGACCCGGGTTCAAATCCCGGCGGGAGTACTTATTCTTTTTTTTACTAAAAAGATTATTTTATAACGATATGCGTAAATTTTTCGCTAATGTTTTTCCGAAATATTTAAATACTCCCTTACTAAGTAACGGTTATTATTAATTAGTGTTACTAAGTAAAATGAAGAAAGGGATAAATATAGATAAGAAAGCAGTAAAGGCAGATGATAAATTAAAAACATTCTTACTAGAGATTCCCGAAGATATATGGAATAAATGGAAAGAGACTGTTCCTCGTTCTATTTCTTTGAACAAGGCATTAATCGAACTCCTAGAAAAAGAAGGAGGTAAAAATGGAAAGTAGATTAAGGTTTATTAAAATACTCAGAGTATTCTTTGCCTTAGTCTTAGCCTTAATCTTTGTTTTAGTATTAATATCAAGTTTAGTTCAGGCAGCATCCATTACTACAAACGTCACAGAAACAAACATCAACTCATCAGTTGCAATCAACGGAACAGGATTTTCTCCAAACACGAATTATTCAATAGAATTATTATTAGAGAATAAAAGTTCTTGGTGGGATGGTTTTGATGAACAATGGCTGCCTACAGGCACTAATGCTACGATCTTAATAATAACAGATGCTAATGGAAATTTTTCATATATATGGAACATTCCAAATGATTGGAGAATTTCAGGAGGAAAAACACTATTCAAGATTGGACAACAAGTGGCTGGTTCTTTAATATGGTCTGCACAGGGAACGAACTGGGCAGGAGCATTGCCGACGAAAAATGGTGTCACAGGAGATTCTGACCCTAATGGATTTATTTTTACGGGAAGCAACGCTGCAGGAGCAAATCAGGGGGGAGTGGAAAAATTCTACAAAAGCAACGGCACTCTTGTATGTACATATAACCTTACGGTTGCTGCGAATATAAATGATTTGACAAATAATGGGACTCAAGTTTATGCTATAACTTCTGTAGCAACAAATAATTTAAGAGTAATTAATATGACTGACTGTGGAGCATACGCAAATATAACTACTGCTGGAGTGGTTTCCTGGTCGATAAATGTTGCTCCGAATAATAAGTTTGTAATAATAACGTATGCTGCAAATACTGCTCCAAGAATGTATAATATAACAAATTCTACTCCTTTCAATATAGCTGCATTTGCTGCAGCACCAATTAATTCAATTGCATATGACTCATGCATATCTCCAGACAGCACTATAGTATACATAGGATATGCAAATGGAAATGTTACGGCATTGAATGCAACGAACGGTGCACTTATATGGAATTCTAATCCTCCAATAGTTGAACTGAATGATTCTGGTTTTGCATTCCCAGTCAATGGATTGTCTTGTGATAATCAGAGAGTTTATGTTGCGCGCAGTCAAGTGAATTATCCGAATGGAATAATAGAACAAGGATTCGTTGAAGCATTGTATACAACAAATGGAAGCAGGGCATGGATTAACAGCAAGACAGATACTGTTTATGATGGCATGGATGTAAATAATATTAGATGTGATTCTAATTATTGTTATGCTGTTAAACAATTAACTCCTGCACCATATTCTGGAGTTGTTGGTTCTGCAATATTTCAGATTGATAAGACAAATGGAAATGTTACTTGGTGGACTTGGCGTTCATGGCTTCCAGTTGCATACAATGGAGCTTATGGTTCTGGAGCTGTACACTCGGCAGCACAAGCTTTGTGGGTTGATAATGATACTAGTGGATTCATATATCCTGTCTATACAAATGGTTGGGTTCAGAAAATTGCTAAGAATGATGTAAACGCACAAACATACGATGCAGGATTCTGGATTCGTGGACTAACAAATTTCTGGAATTACGTTGCAGATGTCCCAAAAAATATTTGGTTAAGCAATGAGACTCCATATTTCACTTTCAGGCACTGGAATCAGCAGGGAGTACCATTGAATACGACGGATCCGAATCTAAATGGAACATTTTTCAGATATTCGATGTTGAATACATTCGACTCGTTTACAGCCTATGAATATACTGTTGGAAATGTCCTTGGAAATTCTTTATTTATTGACCCTGTGATGCAGGTTGTTGTTACACAAAGAAATGCTATTGAGATGTGGAATTCTAGTAGTACTGGCGCTCAAGTAAATTGTCCTGTAGCAAGGTATGGTGATTTCTTGTTTGGTTGGCATTATGAAGATAGAAGCTGTCATTATGAAGAAGTTAGGGCGAATGGAACAGGATATAATATTGGAACGACAATAAATGGAACATTTATATCAGGAGTTGTTTACTCATTAATCAAAACAAAATTTTGGGAATATTATCCTATAACAAAATATTATGGAACTAATAATTGGGCTTGGGTATCATGGTATAATCAATCTACAGGTCAACAGCTAGGATTTACTACAAAATTCGGGGCTGATCAGGAAGATGTTTATTCTGATAATTATGGACGATCAGTCTTGTTCACAAATTCTGCAGGAATATATTATTATAGGCCGCAATTCAGGGCCGACCTGAATAGGAAAACAGATACATATATTTTCTTTAAGCCTCAAGGGGCGACATTTAATGGAACTACTTATATTTGGGGTGATGTCGATCAGGAAACTCAAAAAGTGGCTAATCCTATCATAATCAATCTTTCAAATGATGAAACAGGAAGTTATACTATAGGAATATATCCTTATGCGCACAGGATTAATTTTACAGCGCAAGAACCAAATTTAGTGAATAGAAATAATGAACCTGTTGAAATAATTTTCAATGCAACAGGAGGCATAAGAAGCGATTGTCAAGATATAGTTATAACTGATACAACTGACACTCCAATACTTTTATGGCAGGTAGATAATTCTACAAAATGCACTATAAATACAAATATCTCTGTTTGGATAATGATGAATTGGACGCAAAATGAATCAAAAAGCTTGAGACTATATTATAATGGTTCAAGTTCTACTCCTGTACCTGCAGGAACTACTGATTTGAATATAACTTATGCTGGTGCTTGTGGAACAACTCAAGAGATTAATGTAACATCAGCTAATTGGTATAATTGGACAAGGCCAGCCTCTGCAGTTCCTGCAAATGAGCAGACAAGATTTTTGCTTGGCAGCGATAATACTACAAACATGTGGGCTGCAGGAGTACATTATAGTGTTATGAGCTGTTATAAAAATTCTAATGCAACAGGAACTGGAATTGGACTTGCAGCAGATACTTGCGGCGCAACGGCAGTTCCAGTATCAAGATGTTTAGTCGCTGGAGGGAATGGTAAAATATTTGCAAAATTAAATGCAACTGTCGCAATGGCTGCTATTGCAAACAGAAATGTCAATGCTTCAACATTATTTGTAGAATATTATTTCTTTGCAAACACTGGAAGGGTCAGGATAAGGACTATACTGAATCAATCACTCCCAATATTAAATACAACTGTCTCAAAGAATTGGCCTCCATATTATTATTTTTCAATAAATGGACTTATACCTCCTTCAGGAACGAACTCTTGGTTATATTATTCTGGATTATATGAGCAGATGAAAAGACCAGCCGCAGTATTTAATCCTACTCAGACCGAAGTAAATCTTTCAATTGGACCGCTACCACTATTATTCACTATAAGATATGGTGGTTTCAATAATATTTCTCAGGTCAATGGAAGCATTTTGCAACCAGCCACTTTAAACCAGAATTTTTGGGACAAAGGATGTACGGCACATAAAATTTGGGAATATTATTCATATTTGGGAAGTGCAACGTATGGTACATCAGTTGCTCCATTATACACGAGTGAATTCATAAGCTGTGACGATAGCTTAGCATCTCAACTTCCTAAACTCGGACAACCAGGATATGTAAACGTAATTCCAGAGATGAGTTGGTATGGAACAACAATAAATAAATGGTATGATCCGACGCTGATCGGTAAATTTTATATGATGCCAAACAGTTATAGACCATATAATAGAGAGAACAGATTTCTTGGACCATATGCTACAGCGACAGGAGCAGTAGGAGATGCAACGCCTTACTCTGTTTCTGCAAGAATATCTTCATATATTGTTCCTGTTTGTCCTGAAGAGCAATATGGATATAAAGGATATGATGACTTCTTGAAGGATGTTCCGAATTTGATTGCAAATACCTCTCTTCAGATAAGAAATAATACTTATAATATCCCTTGCGCAGCGCAAATAATTGTATTTATGGACCAGAGAGGTTCAGATGGGACTCACATAATTTTTGCAAGAAATTTGACAGTGATTGTTGGGGAAACAATGAGCGCAGGCTGGACATATCCATTTAACACTTTTTCTTCTGGATCATATTCATATGCACCTAATGGAATTTTAGACATGACTTTTGCGCAGAAATCAAGTACAACTGCAGGATATTACGGTAAATTTTATTTCACATATACTCCTTATAATTATGTCATTGATGCTTTCTCCACATCCGGAGCTCCCCAATTTATGTTAGCTGGAACTCCAAGCACTTCAACTGCGGTTACAGCCTCAATGTATACTACAAGGTATGGTTTTGCTCCAGAAGCATTCTATACAAAAGATGTCTTTGATGAATCTGCATTATGGAATAAGACCGTCCAGAATTTTACATATTACAGGAATCCCTGCTGGCTTGGACGATATGATAATATTTATGGTTCAACATCAACAGGACATCCTGCCCTAGCTGCTTTGTCAACACCGGGATGGCAAAGTGCTTTATGGGGTAGTTCGATAAATGCATATTCAACAACTTGCGCTCATACAAATTATAATATGGAAATTCAAGATGTCTTCAGACCAGGATGGGACAGTAAGGTTCCTACAGCAGGAGACACATTGACATGGAATGAACTATTTATCGATGGAAGAGAAAATTTTGCCGGAAATGGAACTCCTCCAAATGCACAGAACACTTATTACGTTGCGAGACTCAACGCATTGGTTGACGGCAAACATAGCGATGATTTTAATTCAGTACTAAATAGTTATAGTGATCTAAATCAGAATGAAAAGAATCCTAATAAGGAACCATGGTATTGTCAAATTTCAAGACATACAAACAGAAGCTTCTGTGTAATGACAAGTAGTCTATCAACCCTAATTTATAATTTTGCTCCAGGAGCAGGATTGACATCAACTCAAGGTTGGAGTCCATATTGGTCTTCTGTGCGTCAAGCGACAACTTTCAGAAATTATTTTATTTCAAGATATGGTGAAGCGGCTGCTTGGCAATGGCCATATGATTATCTCTTGGATGTTACTATGTATCCTACATTGCAGCAATCAGAAGTTTTGACTGCTAATCTATTGTATACTACAAATAATCCTGATGATTACCAGACATTTTTTAGAAATCAATTTCCTACAGCTCAGAGAAGTTTGGATCAAACACAGTTCTTGCTTAAAGATTGGAAAAATTCTGCATTCATGTATTTTGATCAGGATTCGAGACAATACGCTTCTGGATTACCGATGAGTGTCATGGGGATAGCATTGCTAAATGGAACTGTTTTGACTAATGTTAATATAACTCTAGGAATTTATGATTCAAAAAATAATTTTATACAATCAATAAATACTACGACAAACTCTTCTGGAATGTTCAATTGGACTGTGACATTGCCGGCAAGCTTGTCTGCCGGATTGAATTATGTACAATTTAATTATAATAATCAAGTAATAGATAATGCATCCTTCATGACAATAAATTTGATTGCCGCAATTTCAAATGATAAAGCGGCTTATATACAGCAAGACTATACTGCAGCAACAGTAACGGTTAAAAATTCAAACACTGGTCTAGTCTCAGACCCAGATCAATTAGTATTGAAATATATCAATCCTTCTGGTCAGACAATTGAATGTGTTAAATATCCTTCAAACGCCAGTGTTGCAGGATGTAATGATAATTTGACAAGGACAGGTACGGGAGTATTCTTTTATAATTATTCTCTCGGCAATAATCCTTTAGGTGTTTATACGGAGAAGACGACGGTTACAGAAACCGGAGTTTCAGCAGACTTCAACTCTGGTTTTGTCGTTGCAATAATCGATCCTTGCAAGTCGAATTCGCTCTACAGTTATGCATTAGGCTATCCTATGTCGTATGATAACAATACAGATATAATTACAGTTATTGGAAATTCAACTTTTGGCAACTCGAACAATCCTATAACCTTCTATAATATTTACGAATTCGGACAAGCGACGAAAGGGACATGTATAATAGATAAACCATCTACTGGAGTGTATTCAGTAAAGTCCAGATTGTTTATAGGTAATGGAATTCAGGAAGTTTATTTATCTAGTAAAGGAGAGGCAATTTCCTTCTCCTCGGAAGCGATGCCGCAATTATTCATAAATCAATCTGCACATGTGAATTTCGGATCAACAGTTGATGGAATTCCACAGGAAGGCTCGAATATAAAATTCCAAACTAATCAAACTAATGATATATTGCTTGATGTTGCTGGAGGAGCATTAGCATTCTATGACTGTTATGTTAGTGATGTAGGAAATTATTGGGGAAGATTCATATATGAAGGAAGTTGTGGAGTGTTTGCAGAAGAAAATTCAAATATCAATTCATCAATAATAATACAAAAGACAACATTTGATAGGGCATCCAGAGGACAATTCTTTTTCACAGGAAATGTGACAATTGATGACATGAAAGTTAATAGAGTGAACTCTTCAAGTTCAGATGGATATGGTCTAGTATCAGGATGTAGTCTGCCTGTATTGAATAATTTACAGATATATCATCAATCGCAGAATGGTTCTGGAATCTTTATATCAACTGATACTCCAAGCAACACCACTCTTGTAATCCAAAATTCATTCTTTGACAACAATTCAAAGGATGTTATTGCAAGTGCAGACGGTAAAGGAGTAATGCTTGTAAATACTGTGTGGGATAGGACATATGGCTTTAATTGGACAGGCTTATGGTCAGGAACTACATCGATAGAAGAATCATATAGCTATTTACCGACTTTCATTGATACTTCAAATCAGGGAGTAGAGAATGTTACTGTTATTTTGCTTGATAGATTAGGAAATGTACAATTAGTACAAGAGACAAATTCTACAGGAGGAATACCCGAGCAATATGTTGATACTTGGCAAGTTGAAAAGACAAGTTCAACTGAGACTGTAAGTTTATTTAATCCTTATACGGCATATGCAAAAAAATATGGTAAAAAGATATTATCTGAACCAAAATTATTTACTGCAAAAAAAGTGGAAATAAAACAAATTTTTGTTAATCCATTCACGAAAAATTCAGAATCGCAAGTTGCCGCATTACAAAACATTACTTATAACATTCCTACACAAGTATTATATGGAACAGAATATAATAATACCTGGTACACTTCAGGACAACTTCAGCATTATCCTGTTGATCAATGTCAATACTTTGCATTATTTGCTAATCAAACGCTTCTTAACAAAGATGTAGATTACACTATAAATTATGAAACAGGAACAATTACATTCTTGCAAGATTTCACAGGATATACAATCTATCCAGTATATTTCTATGGTGGAAATGTCACAATCACAAATGGATTTACTCTTACAAATGCCTTGAGCATGAGTGATATTTATGATTATACACAATACCAAATGTCACAAAACAATTTAACAGAGGATATTTCTACCATAGACGGCATGACATATGCGTTCTGCATTGATTTAGTTATCGGAAATGACACTACAAAAGGAAGTATTTCTGATTCAACTGCTAGATTAACATTTAAAGACGGTTATGATTTGAATTTTAATGGACTTGGAGGTTTTGTGGATTTGGCAGGAATCACAGCTGGCGGAGGAACAAATGGCGGTTTGCCTCTTAACATATTTGACAATGTCGGATCAAATTATGCTCCAGGAAACACTGCGTATATATTCTCAACTGTCATGAACAGTCAAGGAAGTTTAGTTGATGCAACTGTTTCTGTTTCAACATATTATCCAAACGGAACATTATTTTCAATTGGGTCTTCAACAAGAAATTCTCTTGGAAGATTTGAATATAATATATCTTTACCATCAAATGCTCCTGTTGGGACGTGGCTTTCTGATATAGATGCTGTATACTCAGGAATGGAAGTTCATGATAATGTGGTATTTACAGTCTCTAATCCAGTAGGTGGAACTGGTGGTGGAAATGGAAGTGTTCCTACCATACAAATAGATGCACCTTCAAATATTGATGTAAATAAGACTTTTGGTATAGTTGCATTTACAAAGAATGTTAATGGATTGCTTGTGAATTGTGATAGTGCCCCGTTATTGACTTTGGAAGATTTAGTTAATGGTTCAATTATACTTAACGGAGTTTCTATGAACAGCATGGCTACTGGACAATACAGTTATAATACATCTTTAAATTATCAATCTACATTCTTAGCTCTTGTGAGTTGTAATATAAATTCAGTATCATACACATCAAATCCTAAAATTGTTAGCACTCAAAATGTTGCATCAAATAGTTCCGGAGGAAATTTCAGTGAGTCAGCAAATCCTGAAATTGATTTATCTGCTTCAACTCCTATTTCCACTTCTACTATTGCTAGCATTGGTGCGCTAATAAAATCTTCGACTGGAATACCTGTGAATTGTGACGGAGGTCCTAGTCTTGGAATAACCATCAAGAATCTAGGAACCGGAACATCGACATTTGGACTAATGACTAATTTCGGAACAGGAATGTATAATTATTCTTGGACGACGCCATCAACAGCTGCAGTGTTCTATATCAATGCAAGTTGCGCAGTTTCAGGAATATCTTATACAGGATTTACAATCCTTTCAACACAGCAAGTAGGAACAAATATTTCTATAGATTATAATACATTAGCAGCTTACGTGTGGAATTATACTTCAAGAAATCTTACTTATTATGATCAGAGTGTCGCAGCAAGTATTCAGTCATGTTTGAGAGATGATGTATGTTCAGGATGGTGGATAAATACTACACTTACGGGAATAAACAATTTTATAACTCAAATCAATTCGACATCCAATTCCATAAAGAATACTACAGATAATTTATTTACTTATTTCAATTGTACTATAACTAATGATGTATGTACGAGATTACAGAACATTTTGAATAATGTTACTGATATACAAGCAAGAGTCAACAGCTTGAATACCACTCAGATTCCTGCTATACAAACTAGTGTAAATAATGTTTATGCAGATACGCAATTTATACGAACAAATATGGCAACGCTTTCTGCTTTACAGAGCATGAATAATACATTATATTCTATGTTGTTGTCCGTGAATCAGAGTATTCAAAATACATTGACATTTGCCGCTTTTGATTCTAATCTTTCTGATTTACGTTCAAAATTGAATGAGATTAATGCTACGACTAGGGGAATTAGTGTTAATGTTAATTGTTCTAGTCCATCAAATTCTGTATTATGCACTTACCTGAATAATACTAATAGTTCTATTAATTTAATATATTCTAATATGGCTACTTATTCTCAGGTTTCTAATTTGAGTTTGAATGTTTCTTCTGTTATTCAGAATATGCTTTCTCAGTCTGCTTTTAGTTCTAATTTGTCTGATTTGCGTTCTCGTATTAATGAGATTAATTCTACTACTAGGGGTATTAGTTCTAGTGTTGATTGTTCTGTTCCTTCTAATTCTGTTTTGTGTACTTATGTTAATGTGATTAATTCTTCTGTTAGTTTGGTTTATTCTAATATGGCGACGTATGCGCAAGTTCAGAATATTAATAATGATACTCTATGGTTAAAAGCTAATATAGCTACAGATGCATCAATGTCGAATAATTTTAGCGCAGTTATTTTAAAATTGAATACAATGAATTCTACGCTTGGAAATATACTTAATATTACAAATAATACAAATTCTTTAGACAAAAATTTATCGCAACAGATGACTGCTATTCAGGCAAATATAACATGGATAATAAATAATGTTGCTACATCTGCAGAAATCAATTCTAATTTCACAGAGACATTTAATAAACTTAATGTACTGAATTTATCTCTGGTGGATATAAATACATATTTGTATAATAATATTACAAGCAAGCTAACAGAGCTAAATTATACTACTTATGATGCGGCGAATTATTTGTATAATAATTTGACTAGTATGTTGGTGAATTTAAATTATACTACTTATAATGCTAATAATTATTTATATAATAATATTACAAGCAAGCTAACAGAGCTAAATTATACTACTTATAATGCTAATAATTATTTGTATAATAATATAACTAGCATGCTTATAAATCTAAATTATACCATCAGTAATGCAACAACATATTCGTACACAACTATAGCGAACAAGCTTTCTGAATTGAATATCTCTAACAAAAACATATATGATTATCTGGTCACAAATATGTCTTTACAATTAAGTCTATTAAACCAATCAGATTTATCAAATCTTAGTGGAATATTGAATGGAATAAATAATCTGCAATCAGATATCCTATTCATGAAAAACAATATGTTCTATCAGGGCAACGCAACAGGATCATTCTTAATTGATTATGCAGCTACTATATATACAATGCCTGGAAATAGAGAAGATTTATGGATAGCGACAACAGATTTGCTTGGGAATGAGAAGACAGTAACATCCGCTGAATGTCTTATAATGAAACAAGACGCTGTGATATATAATACAACTGTAATAATAAATCCGGGCGGAGTCCACGCATATTGGGATGTTGCAGCAAACCAGACAGATGGAGAATATTATTGGAATTGTACACTCACAGGAAGCATAATGCACATGCAAGTTCCATTCTTTGTATCTAATACTCAAATTCCTGATTTCACGATTGACTCTATGACGGCAGGTTCCCCGATATATCCTAATGAGCAGGTATTGATTGAATCTACGTTCTCAAATGAAAATGGGACGGCTACAACTCCCGATAGCATCAATCTTACTATATACTCACCTAACGGAAATATTTGGGCAGTAGCTAATGAACAGAATTTCAGCAAAGACAGTTATAATATATGGTCTTATGCAAAAGATGTTGAGAGCAATCCTACAACCGGAATGTATTCTGCTCAGATGATGGCATCATACAAGGGAATGACTTCTTCCAAGACTGTACAGTTCAGAATAGCGACAGGAGGACCATACAAAGTATATCTTCAGTGTCCTGATGTAAGTTATACAGGCGGAGACTTAATATGTAATGTTATATTGATGGATGAAGGAGAGGTCGCAACAGAATCTATCTCGACAACATGGGTTGATGAGAATAACAATGGTGTCTTGGATGTAGATGAACCTCAAGCATCATTCTCAAAGAGAACAGTTCCTTTCCAGAATGTGACTCAACCGGTTGCGATAAATATTCCTTTAAGTCAGTTGACAGGATTATATACTATTAGAGTTGAAACTAGTTATGTCGGTTCTGATCAACCTGATTCTACTGCCTCTGATTCAGTATTATTTGCTGTTTCAACTTCTGGAGGAAGTACGAGCAATTCTGAAAGTAGTTCTGGAGGCAGTTCTGGTGGTTCTTCGGGAGGAGAATCGAATGGAGGAACTGAAACTAATACCAATCAAGGAACATGTACTCCATCTGCATCTACAGGAACGCAAACTTGTGGCGCTAATGAACAATTCAGAGATGTCTTAGTCAGAATTTTGGATGATTATAAAGTTGTAACTCCTGATTCTAAAATCTTAGCAGAATTAACTATGTATAATATTGGAACTGATGGTACAAAAGATGCGTTAGTAAAATATTGTATAAAAAGAGAATCAGGAGAAATTGTGAATTGTGTAGAAGAAAATGATGTCATATCTACTAAACTTCAACTAATCAAAGAAATATTAATACCAAAAGATTTGCCAGATGGAAAATATTATTTGTCAACAGAAGTTACTTATGACAATAAGAATGTTTCTTCTGACGCAACTTTTACAGTAAAAAGTGTTTCAAGCCCAGCAAATATAGAGACACCTGGAACTTTTAAAAACGGAATATTAAACACGATTACAGGAGTAGTTAATGGACTTGACTTCTACAAATTATATCTAATTATTTTAACTGTAATAGTAACTACATTATTAATATTGATATTCCATCATAAAGACAAACACGATAAAGAAAAACCTTATAGACACATAATTATAGACAGAAGAAATTCTGCAAAGGAGAAATCTTCTGAACATATTAAAGAAACTGTATCTTCAGAAAATAAGCAAGATTCTTGGAATGCAATATCTGAAACTTTGAAAGATCAATCCAGAATTTTGAAAGAAGAATCTGAGAACAAGCCTGATTCTAAACATGAAAATAAATCTGAGATTAAATTTGATGCTAAACCAGAACATATATCGGAAGAAAATATATCTATAGAGCCTCAAGATGTTTCTTTAGGTATACAGATAGAAGACAGATTACATGAATCTTCTAAACAGTTGGCTAGAGAAGAGAAAGAAAAAATAGAAAATTTGAAAATAGTTCTTCACACAATATGCTCTGAAGATAAAGCGTTCGTGTTATATAACCACAAACGATTGAATAGCATCATGGATCTATTAGGATATCTTCCAGGAATGCCTGATGATGTATTTAATCATCATACTAAACAAGGAAGAAATGATTTTGCAAATTGGATTAAAGTTGTATTCGAGGAAAAAGAACTAGCAAAACTGGTAGAAAAATGCGATACTAGTCAATCTTTAATAGATACACTTAGAGATTATTTTAAGCTATGATTTTTTTTAGGATATATACAAAATATTTTTTTAAGCTAATTCTATAATTTTAATATAGTTGATACTTCTTCATAGGTATGAATAATTAGTCACTATAGAGTAACAATCTCCATAAACTTTATAGTTTGCGCATTGCGTGAGCCGGGGCTTTAAA
>Ga0182027_10009311_pt1 | contig 14139 bp, 11 predicted proteins | sample 712E1DmetaG_FD_121300 | JGI IMG/M metagenome (GOLD analysis project Ga0182027, IMG submission 121300) | Permafrost microbial communities from Stordalen Mire, Sweden - 712E1D metaG (Illumina Assembly) | ecosystem: Environmental > Terrestrial > Soil > Wetlands > Permafrost | place: Sweden...
AAAATTTTTACCAAAGACGCATGGGCGCTTGTACGTGCATCGGGAACGGAACCGATCATCCGGATCATTATCGATGCCAAAAGCCCAGCAGCGGGCAGTGTATTGTACCAGGATCTGATTTCCCGGTTGAAAACCATTGCGGGATAGTCAGACGACACTCTTATCCGACTAGGCGCGTACGGCAAGGTAATCATTTTTTCTGATATTTTTATAGTGCACCGGTTTTTTATTCCGGTGACCGGACTTCAGTGTTCTGCCACGAACTTCTATATAAAAGCGTACTGTAGGGATATCTTCAAATATTGTTCCGTCTATGAAAAAGGAGTAAAATTGAGCCTGAAACAAATGGAAATGTATATTAATGAATTACGTCAAATTGTGTTTACCCACCACATGTATACTTCATGAGATTCAAAAATGGTCAGATCGACAGAAATAATCGAGAAAATACAGAACGCACTTCCAAAAGAGGAATGGCTCATCATAGAAGCGCCTATTCTCGAGCTCAAAGCCCAGCAGGTGCGGAAAGCCCGTAAGACCCTCATTTCCCAGATCAATCATATTATTATCGAAACCTCTCTGGTAACCGACAGGCCGCAGATCCTCCTGGCCCTATCTGATGTCAAGACGGATGAGATCGACGATCTGTTCCCGCGTATTGTCCGGCAGTATATTGTAACGAAGCGGGATGACTGGCTCGAAATCATTTATTCGCTCTCAGAAAAAATGGGCAAGAAGAGCAACCAATCCCGGGTCTTTGCGATGGTTGCCCGGGATCTGATCGATGCCGGGGTATCTGATAAGAACCCCGCACTCATTGAGAACGGAATGGTGATCCTGGGCCGCATCAGTTTCCGGAAATACCGCTCCGATATCATGATCGAAATCATTCCCCTTCTCATTGTATGGGCGGTTACAATACATGATAAAAAACTCCTATGCACATCCCTCCGCCTGATCGATGAGATCGGTGACATCTCAAAACGGTCTGTACTCCACGCCGAGCTCTCCAAGGCTCTGGCAACCATTGCCATTCAGAAAAAGGATCACTCCCTGTATTATTACAGCATCCGGAGCGCTGCTGAAATTCACCAGAAGATCAGACGACAGACCTGTATTGTTTCCATTATCGAACAAGGCGGAAAATCTGCCTTTGGCAGGGTAATGACAGACATCCCCCGTTTCCTGGACAATTTCATCGCGATCTCCCCGGAAGTCCAGCTCGAGATAATCAGCGCACTTACAGCACAGCTGCTGGAACGGACCAGGAACAGGGAGCTGATCGTATCAATCCTCCAGACCATCTGCAATACAAAGCCCTCCGCCACCAGTACTATCATTATTGAACTCCTGAGAAAAGCTGAACGGTCAGGTGAATTCTGGTACCTCTCATCCGCACTGGAATTACAGCAGCACATAAACGATACCGGCAGTTACCCGCTGCGTGAAATGATCCATGCCGCGACCGCTGTTGCAACAGCAACAGGCAACATGCAGATCTTAAGCGACCTCATCCCGGTTATTGAAAAGAACAGCAGCACCATCGGAGTCTCGCGTACCTACCTCCATTTTTCCCAGATTATGCTTTCTTCCGGGGATTTCAGATCGGCGCTTGGGCTGTTTTCGAAGATCCATCATGAAACAGAAAATCTTCCCCAGTATTCCGACATCCTCACCCACCTCCTGAAAGCGGGATTTTTAAATGACTCCATTCCAAGCGTGAAAGAGATCCTCTTAAAAAATCTCAATGAGACCATTGCCACAAGCGCCGTGTACCTGGCTGCCATCGAACTCTCCAAAGAGGCTTCATTTGAGGATATCACCACCCATAGCAGCTCGATGACCGATCTCGTGCTTCTTCATCCACGGCACGACCCTCTGTTTTTTGAGTGTATCACCATCCTGGGCGACAGGGGATTTCTCAATATCCACGAACCCGGTATTCTCATCCATCTTGCCGAATCTATCGGCGATCAGGAGATAAAAGAGCGGGCGATCTCTTCCGTTCTCATCAGGATTGCAAAGATAGGAGTCCGGTTAAAAAACCGCGACTACCTCCAGCGGGCTGTCGGCCTTACCTGCGCAATAGACGGGCAGGCAATCCGCTCTGCGACCCTGAGCAGTATCATTGATGAAACCTCGCTGCTTGCTGCCCAGCAGGGAGATCTCGACCTCCTCCTGCGCATGCGGGCCTGGTCAAGCTCGCTCCTGGAACAGGATCTTGCCGTGTACGCGATGGCAAACATCATCGATGGTGTGATAAAATACGCCATCGACAGGAGATCCTCTGACGCGCTTGAGGAGGCCTATCTCATCGCAAAAGAGATTAACGATCCATCCCTCAAAGCACAGCTGTTTGAAAGGATCGCGGAAAGCTTCGTCCGGATCGGGTGTATTATTCTCAAAGAACCCGATTCCAAGACCGCCAGAGAAGGCTTCAATGCAGCCAAGAGATCCTTTTCCCGCGGTCTCGATATTATAAAACAGGACTTCAAATCCCCCCGGGTGTCCCTCAAGATCGCCGGGATTATCGATATTATTGTCACCCAGTCCAAATCAGGCAGTAACCAGGACTTTATCATCCCCCTCGCAATGTATGCAGCTGAGATCAAAAATACCTTCGAGCGGGACGCGATGATGTCCCGTATTATATCCAGCCTGCAGACAGATGGAAGCCCCCCGACGAGCTCCACCGACCCTTATGAGATCATGGCCTCCCTTCTCCAGAGGAGCTACATGGCAAAAGAAGACCCCGATGTCATTGACCTGATATCCCGCATCCTCCAGATGATTGGCGACCCGTTCGTCAGGCTGTCCGGTCTTGTCGCCCTTGCGGAGTCCCTGATACGGCTCCAGGACATTCCCCGGGCGAAAAAGGTGCTGGAAGAGATCGCAGCCGGCCTCAAAGATCTCCCCACTGAGTACCAGAAGGTTCTCCTGCTCTCTGATCTCGCGATCCTCTATTGCAGGATCGATACCGGTACAGCATCGGAATGCCTCCGTGACGGGATACAGCGGCTTGAACTGGTAGAGTCTGACCGGGAGGCCATAGCACGCCGGCAGATTGTGTTTGCTATTGCCCGGCTCAATGCCATTCAACCGGAAAGCCGGTGGGTGGACATCGCCCTGCAGGTTGTCCGGAAGATCGCAGATCCCATAGAGTATATCAATTCGCTTATTGTGCTCTCCAGCATGATCCATGGGGACAAAACAAGGGTAAACGAGATCCTTCGCTCCATGACAGATGCAGTCGAAAAGATAACCTCGCCGTATGAAAAAGTCTCAACACTCCTCGGTATCATCCCCCTTGCCATTCGGAGTACTGATGGTGATACTCCGGAAAAACTGCTTTTGATGGCAGAGGAACTCACAAAAAAGATCAATATCCCGTCCATTGCCGACAGGATGCGGGATGCTATTGCCCGGATCTATATCATGCTCGCGGAAAAAAATGCTGACAAGAAGTATATGGAGTCAGCAATCGCGGTTATCAGAACTATTGATACGGATGAGATCCGGCAGAACCATCTGATGAAGGCTGGATATCCGGAAACCTACGAAGTCCCTTCCCAGTATCTCAAGATTAAAGCCCTCTCGGAGAAGATGATTGCCGACGGAATTCACAGGAACCAGATAACCATGCTGGAACGTCTTGTCCTGGCCGTTGCCGACCGCGGGAAGGAGGCATTATTCTTCTCGGACCTTGCAATCTTTTTCCGGAAGGCTATGAAAGGGGAACTGGCAGACCGGATGCTCGGGAACGCAATCAGAGAGGCAAGGATCATCCGCCCGCTCTCGCGGAGATCCTTTGTCATGTGCGATATCGCTCTCAGGCTGCATGCCGCCGGCTGCGAGAGGACTGCACAGGATATCCTCGACAATGCCATTGATGCCGCTACTGACATCAGGCAGTCCTCGCTGCGTGACGAGGTTTTCGACGAACTTGGCCTTGCGATCCGGACCATGCAGGAGACGAAACAGTGAAGACCGTAGAGATTTTCATTACCGGGCATGTTCAGAGGGTCGGGTTCAGGGCATGTGTCCGGAAGATCGCGACCGATCTTTCTGTCACCGGGTCAGTCTTCAACCTCCCGGATAGTCGCGTCAAGGTGTATGCTACAGCAGAACCAATGATCCTCGAAAAGTTCATCTCCTCGATTTATAGCTGCCCGCGGGCGATTATCCGTGACGTAAAAGTATCCGAAATTCCCCCCATGGTGTTTGAGGGGTTTTCCATCATTAAAAGTAATGGACGGTTCAGTACAGGACTTTAAACTCGCTGCCGGCCCGGATCGAATCTGCCAGACTGATCACCTGCCGGTTGATGGTATCCGTTTTGATCGAGGTATGGAGCCGATCGGTTATCTCCTGAATCAGGTCATCGGACAGCATACACCGGCCCGGAGTCAGTTCATAATCCTCTTCTCGCAGGGTTTCACGGGCAATCTGAAATACAACCGTATCGACCATCCCGGGTTTTAATGGATCGATAAGGTCATGGATAAGGCTGTTCTTGCCATCATGCAAAAATCCGCCATCCGGATCGAGCCGGGCTCCCGCAGAAGCCACGGTACAGTTCCCGAAAAGCATGGCGTACCCGAACGAGAGCATGGCATTAACCGGGTCCGTCTGGGGCCGCATACTCCGCCTCCGGAATCCCAGTTCCGGGGGCAGGCTGCGGGACACGATCTCGTAGTACATGTCCGATATCATCCGGTGCAGCCGCCGGATCTCTTCGAGCTTGATTAAGAATGCAAGTTCTTCCCGGGACTTGCTTAAAAATTCCAGTTCTCCCTCGTAGAAGAGGCGGGTATTCCTGAGTTCCTCCTCCCGTTCCAGAAAGAAGAGCCGTACCTGGACCGAGGTCTGGGCAAGGGTGGTGGCAAAGCGCTGGCGGGGAACCGCCTTCTGGAGCTCATACAATTCCCTCAGGTTCTCGTCACCCGACGGACGGATAGTCCCGAGGGGTGTTCCGTCAGCTTCGAAAAAGGATATGAATGCCCCTTGCCTGATCAGGTTCAGGACAGCATTCGTATGCAGGGTATGCCCTCCGATGATAAGAAGGTTTTTTACCTCATCAACAGGGTATTCCTCGATTGTGTTTTTTTTCTGGATGATCAGGGTTTTTTTGCTCGATTTTATATGGGCACCAAAGCCGCTGACCGATATCCACGGGTATTCTGTCACCATCAGCACCAAAAAGACTTCAACCTGATCTAATTACTACCACATAGCGCCTGATTAATTCATCGTTTTTAGGTCATGCCTGCCGATGTTCCCTATGGTTTCGGTGGATATAAACCGCATCAGACGCTATACATACAGTTGTCATGCATAAGCATAACAGGGGTAGCAGATGTACTGGGACGAGAAGATCGAGACCCTGAAACCGGCTGACCTGCAGCAACTCCAGTTAAAACGCTTAAAAAAAACCGTGAAACTGGTCCAGAACGTCGGGTTCTACAAAAATAAGTTCGCTGAAGCGAAGATCAAACCTTCATCAATAAAAACCTTGGACGACATCAGGAAGATCCCGTTTACGAAAAAACAGGACCTCCGTGACGGGTACCCGTTCGGGTTCTTTGCTGTACCGTTAAAAAAAGTGATCCGTATTCATACCACATCGGGCACGACCGGTAAACCCACCGTTGTCGGTTACACCCGCAACGACCTCGATGCCTGGTCGGATCTGATCGCACGGAATATGACCATGGTCGGGATCACCGCAGATGATGTGTTCCAGAACATGGTCAACTACGGCATGTTCACCGGCGGCCTCGGGTTCCATTACGGGGCGGAAAAGATCGGTATGACCGTCATCCCCAGTGCTACCGGCAATACCAAGCGCCAGATCGAGATGATCGATGATTTTGGCGTGACCACCATCCACTGCACACCCAGTTATGCCATGCACCTTTCGGAAGTGGCAGAAGAACTCGGTACATCCCTTGAGAGTTTGAAGACCGGCCTGTTCGGTGCAGAATCCTGGTCGGAGAGCACTCGTAAGTCCCTGGAAAAACGTCTTGGGGTCACCGCATACGACTCATACGGCCTCTCCGAGCTCTTCGGGCCGGGCGTTGCCTTCGAGTGTCCCGAGCGGGACGGGCTGCATATCTGGCACGACAGTTACCTCGTGGAGATCATCGACCCGAAGACCGGTGAGCAGCTCGCGGATGGCGAAAGGGGCGAGCTCGTTGTCACCCCGCTCGTCAAGGAAGCAATGCCCCTCCTCCGGTACCGGACCGGCGACGTAACCATGCTGATGGAAGACGGATGCCTCTGCCGGCGCGGCAAAAAGATCGCGCGGATCACCGGCAGGAGCGACGACATGCTGGTGATCCGCGGGATCAATGTCTTCCCCTCCCAAATTGAGCATGTGCTTCTAAAAATTCCGGAAGTTGGCAACCAGTTTATGGTCTATATCGATAAAATTAATCATCTGGACGAGATGACAGTTGAAGTGGAGATAAACCGGGAATACTTCAGCGGGGAACTGGCCGATCTGGCAAACCTCCAGAAGAAAGTAGTAAAGGAGCTCCGGGATGCGCTGGAGCTCAGGACAACCGTCAGGCTTGTCGAGCCGGGATCGCTCCCGCGCTTTGAAGGAAAATCAAAACGCGTCATAGACAGGAGGGAAAAAGAATAATGGTGTGCTGGGACCCGCGCATTGAAGAGATGCCCCAGGAAGAGCTCGAAAGGATGCAGTACAAGCTCCTCAAGAGCTTGGTTTACAGGCTGTACAGTTTTTCACCGTTTTACCATGACCGGATGAAAGAGCAAAAGGTCCACCCGGACGATATCAGGGAATTGTCTGATGTAACAAAGCTGCCGTTCATGTTCAAGCGGGATCTGCGGGACGGATACCCGGACAAGATCTTTACCGCATCGCAGGAAGAACTGGTCCGGTACCACGTCTCGTCCGGCACGACCGGGAAACCGACCGTGGTCGGTTATACCCAGAACGACATTGACCTCTGGACCACTTCGCTTGCCCGTGCCCTGACCTCCTGCGGCCTCGGTCGCGGCGACGTGATCCAGGTGAGTTACGGGTATGGCCTTTTCACCGGCGGCCTTGGCCTGCACTACGGTGCGGAGCGTATCGGTGCAACCGTTCTCCCCACAAGCGTCGGCAATACGGAGCGCCAGATCGAGCTGATGCAGGACCTCGGGTCGACCGCAATCGCATGTACCCCGTCCTACCTCCTGCATATGGGGGAAGTTGCCGAGAAGATGGGTATCAGCATCAAGAAGGAGACGAAGCTCCGCACCGGCATCCTCGGTGCCGAACCCTGGACGGAGGGGATGCGTAACCGGATACAGGACTGGCTCGGTATTAAGGCGTACGATATTTTCGGCACGAGCGAGTTGTCCGGCCCGATGTTCACGGAATGTGCCGAGCAGAAAGGGATCCATATCTGGTCGGACATCGCGCTGACCGAGATCATCGATCCCAGGACCGAGGAACCGGTCGCGCCCGGAGAGAAAGGTGAACTCACCGTCACCATCCTCCGAAAGGAAGCCCTCCCCATGATCCGGTACCGCATCGGCGACATCACCTCCATGGACGACAGCCCCTGCCCCTGCGGGAGAACGCACCCCCGCATCCAGCGGATCACGGGCAGGGTAGATGACATGCTGATCATCCGGGGCATCAACGTGTTCCCCTCGCAGGTGGAGTATGCCCTTATGGGAATTCCCGAGGTTGGCCAGCACTTCCAGATTGTGGTCGAGCGCAAGGGGGCGCTCGATGACATGCTCGTCCGTGTGGAGCTGAACAGGGAGTCCTTCTCAGACAAGATCACGGATATCATGGCGATCCGGCAGAAGATCGAACACCGGCTCCGGAACTCGCTGAACGTGATGGCGGAAGTAGAACTGGTAGAAACGGGGTCACTGCCGCGGTTCGAGGGGAAATCGAAGAAAGTTATTGACAAGAGGTCGTTGTAAATGGACACACAGAAATTCATCATCAGGCAGATCTCGATATTTTCTGAGAACCGCCCGGGAAGGCTGGCGGCCATCGCTCATGCACTGGGGGAGGAGAATATCAACATCCTTGCCTTCAGTATTGCGGAGGCAAACGGGTTTGGCGTTGTCAGGGCGCTTGTCGACAAACCGGAGAAGGCTCACGACAAGCTCCAGTCACTCGGCTTCAATATCGCATTCACCGATGTCATTGCCGTACAGATGAAGGACCAGCCCGGGGGACTTTATGTTGTTGCAAAGATCCTCGGCGATGCCGGGATTAATATAGAGTATTCCTATGCCTATTCCGGAAAAGAGGGGGCGGTACTCATCCTCCGCGTTGATCAGGTAGAGGATGCAATAAAAAAGATCAGAAACTCAGGCGCCGTCCTCCTGGAACGCTCGGTGTTCCACTGACGCGGTCCTACTTTTTTTCCCATTTTACCAGTTCTGCAACTTCAGAGAGGGTGCTGCCCCGCTTTATCTCCTCGCGGATCCTTTCTTCGTTCTTACGCACTTCAAGCGCCCTTCGCGCGATCTCGTAAGCCCGCTCCTGCGGGACAACGACAACCCCGCTTTCGTCGCCGATGATCCAGTCCCCCGGGCGGACACACTGTCCTGCGCACCGGATCTCCGCATTGATCTCGCCGAATCCCTTGGGTTCCCCGGCATTGGGCACGGTCGCTTTTGCAAAGACAGGGAATTTCATGGCACGGATATCATCGACATCCCGCACAGCCCCATCGATAACAACGCCGCTGATCCCCTTCCTTTTACAGCTCAGGGTTGCAAGCTCCCCCCAAGGAGCGATATCCTTCACCCCGTCATTGTTGATGACGATAACCTCATTTTTCTTCGCAATATCGATAGCCTCTACCGGTTTTGCCCAGTCACCGGCAATAGTTTGCACAGTAACGGCCCTGCCTACCATTTTCACGTTCCCGCAGACCGAAAATACCCCGGCCATCGCTCCCTTGCGGTGCATTGCATCCGTGATATTCGGTGAGGAGACCTGCAGGAAGAGGGACCGGGTCTCTTCATCACCGGATTTCTTTGCCCGCGATTTACCGGAAGGCTCGTCCATCGCAGCCCGGATTTTCCGGGTCGACGCGGTTACATCTGCAGAGCGGATGATCCAGCCACCGACAATAATAACCTCCGCACCGCGCCGGACCGCTTCTGCTGCCCCCGCTGCATCGATACCGCCGGCGACCGCAACCGGAATACGCACCGTTCCTGCCAGCATGGAAAGGAGGTCGAGCGAGTCCTTTCCGGTCATCTGCTGGTCGATTCCCACGTGGGCGCAGATGATATCGATACCCATCGATTCCAGCTGAACCGCACGGGCCTTAGGGTCCGCGGTATTGATCAGATCCGCCATCAGCCGTATGCCGTAGAGCCGGGCTGCCCGGACGGCATCGGCAATCACCGCATCGTCGGCATCAGCGAGGATACAGACGATATCCGCTCCCGCTTTTGCAGCCATCTCCACCTCGATTGCCCCGGTGTCGGCAACTTTCATATCGGCAACGATCGTTCTTTGCGGGAAATGGTCCCTCAGCGAGCGGACTGCCTGTATTCCCTCGCTTTTTATCAGGGATGTCCCTGCCTCGATCCAGTCGGCACCCCCGTCAACCGATTCCTGTGCTATCTGCAATGCCCTTTTCTGTTCGAGAAGGTCAAGCGCTACCTGCAGAATCGCTTTTTTCATGATCAATGATAGGACACACCGGATGTTTAATCATTACCAGAACCAGTGTTTTGCATTCGGAAAAGAGAGGCACGGCGCAGGCCAAACCATCTCATTTAGCTGAAAACTGTGCCGGAGAGGTGTCCCTTAAATACAGGAGCACTCATTACCATTTTTTTTAATTCTGCCAGCAAAACCGGAATGGAATTAAAATAGGGTAAAGTGTTATTTCAACCCTTAAAATCCCACATAAAAATGATCAAAAACCCTGTCAGAAATAATTAATAACACTCCAGGGGGCTTCGGCTGTGCCGCCGCCCCCGCCGCTGGGACGACCCCCACAATACGATAATGTTGTATTACTTTATCCAGAACTGAGGGGAACTTGAAAAGAAAGGGGATGAATTTTTTTTTATTCTGTTTTAATTCCTTTTTAGATATAACATTATACGTCGAAAAGTGAAATCTATTTTTGGGTGTTATAAGCACTTTATCCAAAAAATATTCATTAAAACGGTATTACAATTAACGTCAAATCCAGATAGATTAATATGTACCTATAAGGGGATAGATAGATTAAGTGCAAAAGCGAAGCGCGTTCCGTCTGGTGTGAAAAAACATGAAAAACCTGTATACTAATTCCCGCGGGATCTCTGAAATGGTTTCAGTAATTCTCATTATTTTTTTAGTCCTCATCTTGGCTATAATCATTTATGTAATGATCTTCGGTTCACTTGACTTGAAATATATGCAGAAATCCGTATATATTGCAGGAGAGATGAGTACGATCCCCCTGGATGTCAGTCTTGATTCGGATTATATCCTGACCTTTATGCCTAAAGCCGGGGATCCCTTCTACCTTATTGGTCAGAAACGTGGAAACGGGACCCCGGTGACGATGAAAGTTTCCAGTCCTGACGGGCGGAACCTGGTACCGGATACAAGCGGACTGACCGGCGTCCTGTATGGGAAAACCCTGTATATTTACCAGGATCCTGCTTCATCGAACTCTTGCGAATATATTGTTTCAGATGCGAAACCCCTGAAAATTCCCCCGCCAATGGTAAACGGCATCTGGAAAATCCAGATGATTGATGAGCAGATCCACATCCTTGCCGATACCTACACCGAGACATTTACCAAAGGAACAACGTCACTTCCTGTGACAATCCTCTCAGGAACCGGAACCGGGGGAAAATCCTACCGCGCAGACTGCTCGGTTACCAACGGGACTTGCGGAGGCTACTGTCCTCTCATGTACAACACCAGTCCCTGTAACATGACCTATTCGAAATTCACTGGGAGCAACTATCTCACGTTCCCGAATGATCCGACGCTGAATTATACCGGCCAGATGTCCATCGCCGTTTCAATCCGGCCAACGACGACCGGTGATTCGGCCAATTCCGGAAACTGGCACCAGATCATCGGAAAAGGGGTGACTGTGGGTGTTAACGATGAAAACGATAATTACCAGTTCTTCCAGATGGGCGACCGGCTTTATTTCGAATGGAACGATGCCATTACCGGTACTCACTATCATGCCATGACGCCAACCGGCATCATCCAGGCAGGCCAGTGGAATAATCTTGATGTGGTTGTGCAGAATGGCCACATTGCGATTTACGATAATGGCGTATCGCAGCCACTCAGTTATTACCAGAGTAATGTCCCGGGGGTTAACCCGATTGCGGCTCCCACGGTCAACCTGCAGAACAACAATAATTCCGTTACCATCGGAAGACAGAACGGCGGTGCCGGCAATGAGTTTTATTTCAATGGGGATATCGGCAGTATTTCCCTGTATAACCGTGGCCTGACCCCGCAGGATATCACTGGTCAGGCCTGCCCCGGATAATTTTTTTTCAGATACCGGTCGCCGCCGACCCGGGCACCTTCGGTAAACAAAACTCGGACTCTTACCTGTTCTCCTCTACCGGCGGCATCGGGGCCGTATTGTTATACAACCATGCCCTGATACAAGCGGAGATCTCCCCAGAACTATGCTGGCTACCTAACCTGGTTTTTTTCCTTTTTAAAAAAGGATTATTCAGTTTTAAACTCGTCAGAAAAAGTGATCATCTTCATTTCCTTTTTCGGCGTTATGGATATTTCCCCGGGACTGCCGGCCGGAACAAGGGATACCAGCGTATACCCTTCCGGGACCCCGAGAAGTTTCCGTACCGCTTCGGCGTAGGGTTTCTTTTCGCCTGCAACCCAGCAGGAGCTGACCCCGTGCGCCTGCAGGCCGAGGATCAGGTTCTCGGTTGCTGCACAGCAGTCCTCAAGGTAATATTTCTGTTTCTTTTCCCCGAACACAGCAAAGCAAAGCGGGCACTCCGCAATAAATTTCCCATGATCCGTAAGTTCCGCGATTTTTGAGAGTGTCATTTTATCCTTCATGACACCGAAGAGCCAGGGCTGGATATTCATGGCAGTCGGTGCACAGGCGGCACATTCAAGAGCATCTGCAATCACGAGATCCCCGACAGGATCCGACTTGAATTTCCGGACACTATGGCGTGATTTTATCACCGTTGTAATAACGTTCATACTCCGGAATGGGGAACCGGGGTTAATATAATCTTGTGAATCGGAGGAGTCATCAGACTTCGGGAAGGAGAAGAATTCGTCAGAGCTCTTCGAGTTCCAAGGGGTTCGTCAGAACACTGAAGTTCGGCTGATGCCTCCCTTCACTACTCTGGGGTTTGATAACCCTTCAGAACTGCGAGGAAATTGAAGAATTATTACCCTGGGAAAAAAGAGACGGATTATTCTTTCCGGACAGACCATGCCAGTGCGATGAGCAGGGCAGCGCCGGCAAGGACTGCTTCAAAACCGGGTGATTTTGTCTGTGTCGCGGTTGCCGGGACAACCGAAGGGGTCGGCAGGAGGGTTGTAGCTTCCACGAACGGCGTTGTGACCGTTGTCGGCATCGTTGTTGCAACCATAGTCTTCACCGTTGTCGGAGTACTGGTCACCTCGGTCGTTGGGGTTGTTGTATGAGTATTGACGCTGATCAACGGGTTCGTATCCTGGTCGAGCATACCCCAACCAGCGGTGTAGGTTTTTCCACTTTCAGGGTAGTTATCCTTCATGGAGTTTACGTTGCACTCCGCCCAAATCTGATAAGTGCCGTAAGGATAGGTGTCACGCCGGCCGGTATCCCAGATCGGGCCGGTTGAATAGGGAGAGGTAGAGACGGGGATGTCCAGGACGGATGTCGGTGTCCCGGCGCTGTTGATCAGGGAGGAGTAGGTTGCCCCATCCGGGGACTGTACATGGATCTCTACCGGAACCGCAGAAACGCCGGGGCGTTGGGTGATCTGGTAGAGGTTGGTCGTGATCCGGAACGAGACCTCGTCACCCATCGTGATCCAGCCGTTTGATGTTGCATCAACGCCAAGGGTTGCATCATCGACCCGGATGTCCAGGTTCGGGTCTGCTACGATAAATGCGACTTTTGCACCCGAGCTACATCCCGGTGACGGGCAGATAACTCCTGAAGCATTGATACGGTACCATGAGCCAAGGTAACCCGAGAATTCTGACGGGGAGACAGAAAAACTGGACGGGTTCGAGATCGTAATCGTATTACTCGGGGAACTTCTCGCAATATCTGCCGCTGAGGCCCACCAGCCTATCCGGGTGCTCCCATCCAAGGCAGCGGTAATATCCAGTCCCTGTTCACCCAGGAAGACAGTGTTGCCGGGGGCGATGGTACTTATCGGGGCTGCAGCCATCGCACTTAAGGGGAGCGTGAGGAGGACAAGCACCAGTACCACACAGATTTTTCCCATGCTGTTCATCATAAGAATCCATGACCTTTCCCATTATATAAAGATGTCAAATGTCTCAAATCCCTCCGGGTAGAAGCAGCTGCGCAGGGAGTTAAAACAGGGGGGACAGAAAAAAAATCAACTGGATTCACGGATTATACGGTCGAAGTTTTCGAATACGCGGTTCCCTTCGAAGGTATGGCTGACCTCAGGGTGCCACTGGAGCCCGTAGATGTGCAGATCCGGCCTCGCAATCGCTTCTGTACCGCAGATACCGGAACGGGCAATAAGAATAAAACCGTCAGGGATTTTTGTTACTTCGTCTGCATGGGATGCCCAGACGTTCACGGTGTCCGGGTACCCCCTCAGGATGTCGTCCTGTTCGCAGATCTCGACTTCGACCGGACCGTAGCCGCCGGAGTGGCCGGGGTGCACGCTTCCCCCGTATTTCGTGGCAATGATATGGAGGCCGAGGCAGATACCAAGCACGGGAAGACCGAGTTTAAGGTACTCTGCACAGTTGCCCGCCCGCGAAATATCCGGCCCTCCTCCAAGGATGATCCCGCGGCACTCTTCCCCGACCCGTGCAGCTGGCGTGGTATTGGGGACAAGGGTCACGTCGATATCCAGGTCCCGCAGCGCCCGGTGGATGAGGTGGTTGAACTGCCCGAAGTTATTGATCACGTAGATGGGAAGCATTGTTCA